>Ga0315291_10004201_pt1 | contig 18424 bp, 11 predicted proteins | sample YL17G12_20_MG_FD_203070 | JGI IMG/M metagenome (GOLD analysis project Ga0315291, IMG submission 203070) | Sediment microbial communities from Yellowstone Lake, YNP, Wyoming, USA - YL17G12_20 | ecosystem: Environmental > Aquatic > Freshwater > Lake > Sediment | place: USA: Wyoming | collected...
GTCGAGCGAGGAAGCTTTCGCCCTCGAAAAGCGCCTCATCTAGAGCGGAGGCGGCAGCGGGATGCTGCCCTCTTCCTGACGATGACCACTGACGGATGCGACGATTCCGATAGGCCAAGAAGCCAGGTCGTAGGAGTCGGCTTGACAGGCCGGCCTCGTGGTTGTTTCATAGGGGCGGGTGAGAGGTATGGCTCGTCTTCGCGCGCTTCTGGGACTACTGTTGCTCTGGTGCCTGGCCACGAGCTGCGATCAACCCGTTCCGTTCTACGCTGTCGTGACCCCCGCCCTGGGGCACGTGCCCTACAGCGCGCGCATCGTCTGCACTTCGCTTGCGGGCACCTATACGTACCAACTTCCGGATGGCACCCGCGTCACGAGCGCGGCGAACAGCCTGGACGTGACGGTGGATCGGCTGGATTGGACGGCTCAGGTCACCTGGTCCGACGGCCAGCAGGTCACGACGCAGGAGGTAGCGGCTCACGGCTCCAATCCTCCCCCCCTGATCGAGCGTCCCCGCATCAACGGCGATCCGTTTCTGTGGTACCTGAAACCGGAAGAGCGTACTCTGATTGACTTCTCGCACTATCAGGCGACGCTCTCCGGACCGGAGACGGGAGTCGTCTACGACGGGGAGTGGCACGTGGTCACGATCCAGGTGGAGCCCCAACTCAAGAGGCTGTGTGGGGCGCCGGTCGGCGACTCCATCTTCTGCCCTCCCTTCAAGAAGGGCGAATGGCACGGCTTCTTCCACGGACAGGTCTACGAGAACGCGTGCATCGTCTATCCGCTCTATACGAGCGAAACGGCTCCGGATGGGCGCCCCTATCCCCCCATTCCGGAAGAGGGATACCCGTCCGACGTCCTACGCCGTATCCATGATCTCTACTACGGCCTCGCTTTCCCCGCACAGCAGGTCACGATCCGAGTGGAGGTGGAAGACGAATGGGGTCGCCTGACCACGGCTTCCTTTGAGATCCCAGTGGAGGGTTCAGAGGCCTACGGGGGCTACGGGCCCGGTCATCCGTCTCCTCCCCATCCAGCGCCCGACTACACGACGGCGGTGTTTTACGTTTCGAGCACGACCTCCACGATCTATCATCGCTCAAGCTCACAGGAGGTGTGCCAAATCAGCCCAGCGGCTCGGGTTTTCTTCGCCAGCCAGGCTACCGCGCTTGAGTCGGGCCGAGAGCCCTGCGTGGCATGCTTCGGGCGAAGGTGAGGCTCGGTCCACGTGTCCAGCTGGCTCGGTCGATCCGCGTCTGCGCGGCTCCTGTGTCGCCTGGCGCCGGCGCGTCGAGTGCCCCAGAGAAGCCGCTTTCGGTCCGACGGTGATAGAGATCGCGGCGGACGCCTGGCACCTGCGTGGCGGGAACCGACTGGAGGACATCGATCCTCTGCACACGACGGCTCTTGCCCGCCGATCCCGCGGCCACTATGAAAGCGATCGGCAGGTCGTCAGGAGCATCGTGCTTTTGTGTGTTCCCAGCTTCTCGCTGCCTCACCGCATCGCAGGGATGAATCAGGCCTTCTACTCCGCACATCAGGGCCACGGGCAACGGCCAAGCCTGGCCAGACGAGGGCACAGCATGGCAGTTGGAAGCCTGGGTTAAGGTTTGCCGCGGAGGCGCCGCTACTTGTCGGGTCTGCGACACAGGCTAGAATGGGGAACGAATCTACGAAGGGGTGAGAGACCATGAAGCGACTGGGCAACGTTCGCCTGCTGCTCGCCGTGGCGCTGGCCGGCGTGTGCGCAGGGGGCCTCGCGAGCTGCCTGGGGCCGGGTGGCCCCCAGGTGACGATCACGGTCACGCCATCCTCTGGCGTTGTTCCCCTGACCATAGCCTTCGACGGGACGAGTTCAACGGCAGCCGGCGGAGTCACCACCTACCACTGGGTGTTCGGCACGGGCGATGAGTCCTACGAGTCGACCGGCACCTATACCTTCGTTCATGCTGGCACGTTCGTGCTCTCACTAACGGTCCGCGCCGCCGACGGCTCTAGCTCGACCGAATCGGCGGAGATCGTCGTCGGTCCGGCCGTGTGGATCACCGACTCGAACCTGGGGAGGATCTACAAGCTGGACATGAGCGGGAAGGCCCTTCTCACATTCAATTCGCCCAGCCCTCAGCCCCAGGGGATCACGCTCGCCGAGGCGGAGGGGAGGCTCTGGCTCTTCGTGGCCTGTCAAGGAGGGGGGCTCCAGAGGATCTACCGTCTGGATCCCACCGACGGAAGCGTGACAGGCGAATTCAGTGCGCCGGGCCAATCCCCTCGGGAACTGACCTACGGGGCGGACACCCTCAAGCGGATCTGGTGCGTGGACGGCACGAGCCGGACCTTCTACGCCCTCGATCCAACGACTGGTCAGGTCTTTGAGTCCTTTGGTCTTTCCTACTTCAACTCCTTCCCGCAAGTCAGGAAGGATTCCTTTCTGCGCACCCCGGCGGGACTCGACTGGACGCCTCAAGCCCTCGCCTCGGGTTACCTGTGGTACCTGGAAGGAGAGAACGGGCTTCTGTTCAAGATGAAGATCGTCCCCAGTTACGACATTATGTCCGGTACGCAGCTGGAGTTGGTCGGTGACCCGCTTCATGTGCCTATCTCCGCGGTGACCGCGATCGACTGGGACGGCGGATACCTGTGGGTGGTCGACGTCAACGAGCATGAGATCGTTCAGATTGACCCAGAGACCGGCGAGCGCACCGGGGTGAAGATCACCAGGTTCCCGGGCGCGGCCACCGCAGGAATGGAGATCGAGCGCTAGCTACGCTCGAGCTTCGACTCTTGGCAGGACCCCATGCGGCCGTCGCGGCGCAAGGTGCTCTAGGGTCTGCAGAACGGTTGTACGAAGCCAGTTCCTTGCCGGCATCCTTCGTCACACAACCGCCGCCCTTCTTGGGCTGAAAGGGCGAGAGCGGATGGGAGTTGGGGTGAGGAAGGGCCGAGGGCCACGAGGGTTGGTGCCGGACGATGCTCAGGCAGACCGGGCATAGCGCGCTTCTGGCTTCCTCCAGGCAATGGACAAGCTTCACACTGACCCTCGATGGCACCGCGAGATCCGGGAGGTCTTGTCTCAGAGAGTTGCTCTAAGGGATCCCGCCCTTCCCCGTTGCACCTGGGGAATCCCTACCTCCATGCACGTTCGAGGTGCTCTCTTACCGCAACTCCATCCGGAGCCACTCCAGGATCTCTCCGTCGTTCGTCACGAGCTGCCACTGGTAGAGCCCGGGGGTGAGTGTGAGATCAGGACTGACCGTCGGGATCGCAGTCACGTAGGCACCGGCATCGTGATCGTACGGCACGCCGAACGTCTCCAACAGCGGACCTCCTCCCGATGCCCCAAGTTGGTATAGCTGCAACGTGGCTCGAGCATCCATGACGGGGGCCCCGCGGTCATCTTCCAGCCCGAACCTGACGTTAATGACGTCCCCAACGGCGTAGGCAACGGGCAGGTGCTCAACGTAGCCTTGAGCGTCCACCGTGGTCGGAACGGGCTTCGTGAGGAACGACCACTCTTCCGTCGAGGTCGCGGGAAAGGCAGGGACAAAGACAAGGCCACCTTCCACTGAGAACGTCACCTCGAGGTCCGTCGTGACGTTTCGCTCTGTCCGCGACGCGTTCCACGCGCCGTCGCTCCAGCGCACGAAGCGATACCCCGGGTCAGGGATTGCGCTCACCTGTGTGCCGTCACCTCCGTAGGTGACCGTCTGCGGGCTTCTCCCGCGGATGCGACCGTGCTCGCCAGCCGTGTACACGAGCGTCACCGTGTCGGCGCAGGAGAGCGTCGGCGCGGGGGCGTAGGATGGACGCGTGCCGATCCATCCATCAGAAGGTGGCTCCGGAGAGTCTGACGAGTTCCTGTAGTACGTCTCTCCTACGAAGTCGGCAATGAACCAGTAGCCTTGCCATCCGATCCTGTACGCCCCCATCACATAGGCTGGCTTCCCGTATGACATGCCAGCGTACGTGTACGTCCCATTGCAGGACTCCGCGCCTGCGCCCGCCACGAAGATGTGCGGGCACGCCCCAGTTGCCGCCAGGGACGGCACAACCGCCGCCAGTGCGAGCAGGATGACTGGGGCCCAGTACCGTATCAGCGCCACCCTATTCTGCTTCATGCGCATCTCCTCCGTGTGCACGCACCCGCGTGCCCCCTAACGGTCCTCAGCGCTCAGGTCGCAAGCGGATCCCTACGGATTCGCAGACCCAAGAGGCCGTCTGTTCCTTGCAGCGACGCAGAAGGGCGGCAGAGCTCTGGCCGCGAGCTGCCGCCCTCGCCTCGCGAAAGCAGTCCACTTCCCAGATCAGTTTACCCTACGCTCGCGCTCCCCAACAGCTGCGGACGGACTGAGCGAAACCACCGTCGGGACGCTTGTTCTGTGAGAGCCCGACGGCGGATAAGTCAGTCCTCGCCTAGAGGAGGATCGCGCTGGCAAGCAGGGTCCTGCAGTCCAGGGCCGAGCAGGAGGGTTGGCCCAGATAGCCCATGAACACGGCCGTCGTCGCAGTTGTACCCCTGGCGGGACTACTCTTGAACTCTGCGCCCCCCCGGACTCGTCTCCGGTGGCTCCGCGTAGTGGATAAGCCTCGAACTCTCTCCGGACTCGGCCCCGAGACCATCCAGATCTTGTCCCAGTGAGGTAGCAGCCTGAACCGTTCCGAGAACGCCGTTCCGAAGGCTCGACATGGTGATGTCAGGCATGTTAGGTGGACCTTGCAGGATCTCTGGCGCGGATCGCCGCCGCAGCTCAACGGAGGTGCGGACTTGGCAGATGCATTCCCCGCTACTACGGTGTGACCGAAAGAGGGGTGATCGACATGACGTTGCGTAGGGTTACCGTCGTCGTTGGGATTGCGCTCGTCGCCCTCGTTCTTGCTTCCTGCAATCTGTTCCAGGAGCCCAATGAGATGACGACCCGCTACTACGACGGGGAATCACTCACCGGCAACCTGCAGGAGGCCTTGGACAGCGCGCTTCAGCAGCTCGGCGGGGATCTCGGAGAGGGTGGCGTGTTCGATGCTCTGGCTAGTTGGAGCGTTGTCGAGGTCACGGGACGGCTGGGTGGCATCGCCGGCTTCCGTACCGTGAGAGTGAGAATCAGCGCGACGCGGGGCCCGAGTTGGTGAGACGCCTTCGACCAAGAGGGGTGGTAGACTGGCACAGAGACCGGTCTGCCGGCGTGGATTCTATGTGCCGATCCTGGCATTTGCCTTGGACCGGCTTCCGGGGCAGGTCATCGGGGCGGCGTGGATCAACTTCACCCCATTGTGAGTTGCTTGACAAGCCTGCGAAGGCATGATCCTCTCAGGGCAAGCGGCCCTCCCTTGGCCGCGTGGAGTAAGATGTCTAGTATGAGTCACGAAGAATAGGAGGTGCCGGAAATGACCAAAGGCGTAGTGGCGTTCGTTGTCGTCGGAGTTCTCTTGCTCTCAGGTGTCGCAGGCATCGTAGTGGGGGCTGAATCGCTTACTTTCGCAGGGTGGACTCAAGTGCCAGGAGATCGCACCACAGACGCGGCGCTAACGGCAGTCGAGTTTTCGGGGCACCTGTACCTCTTTGCCAAGGGCCTCCTCGATATGAGAATCTACGTGAACTCCACGGCTGACGGAGTCACGTGGGCCGGGTGGAATGAGGTTCCCGGCAACGGCTTCACGGACGTTGCCCTGGCTGCCGTTGTGTTCTCGGGGCGTCTATACCTCTTTACAAAAGGCATTCTGGATACACTGATCTACGTGAACTCCACGGGTGACGGAGTCACGTGGGCCGGGTGGAGTGAGGTTCCCGGCCACGGCGTGACGAACGCTCCTCTGGCGGCCGTTCTGTTCTCGGGACGTCTCTGTCTCTTCGCGAAGAGCCTTGACTCGAAGATGTACGTGAACTCCACGGGCGACGGGGTCATGTGGACCGGGTGGAGTGGGGTTCCTGGCGGCGGCGTGACGGACGTTTCTCCGGCGGCCGTGGTGTTCTCTGGGCGCCTTTATCTATTCGCGAAGAGCATTCTGGCTCCAAAGATCTACGTGAGCTCCACGGGTGACGGAGTCACGTGGACTGACTGGGGCCTCTCTCCTAGCGGTGGCCTGACGAACGCTCCTCTAGCGGCCGCTGCGTTCAAGAGTCTGTATCTCTTCGCGAAAGGGTTGGACGCGAAGATCTACATGAGCTCCTCGGTTGACGCAGTCACGTGGACCACGTGGGATGAGGTTCCTGGCAGCCCGGCAGACGAGGTCGGAAGCCTAACCAATGCTTCTCTAGCGGCCGCTACGTTCTCCGGGCGTCTGTATCTCTTCGCGAAAGGGATTCTGGACTCGAAGATCTACGTGAATCCTGGCTCTCTGACCCGGTAGCAAGCAGCGGCGGGCGGCCGCGGGAACCGCCCCAAGGTGCAACGTGACCCGAGACCACGTGCGATCGCTCAGTCGCACAAAGGTCTTCTGGTGATTCTTCGCCGGAGCCGCAGGCAGGGGAGAAGGCCCCTGCCTGTCTCTTTCTCCGAAGGCACAAGAAGCACGCGCCCTGCCATGAGACTGGTGCACACCGGAGGCAAGAGCCACCGACAGCAACGCGGATCAAGCGTCGAAAGGCGCTACAGATAATGTGTCTGTATCCCTGGCGGGACGATCCTGGGACTCTCGCTTGCCCTTGGGCGGAGGGGATCCGCGCACTTCTGGCAGCCACCGAGCCAGGGTTGAAGTGGCTCTTGCCGCCCGCAGCCCCGGCCTCCACCGTCGGAGATCGGTTAGACTGGGCCGGCAGTGGATCGTCGATTGGGGGCGCCGGGACTGGTCTCGCTCTCGCGCTCGGGTGGGGCGTTCGGGGTTGGGTTCGTACGTGTGAGGACGCTGGTCAATTGAGGCTCCACGTGCTTGACGAGCGAGTCGCATGGACGAGGACGGCCTCGCTCGGCGCCCGTTGGCGCGCGAAGGCGGCCGCTCGGTGGGTTCGGAGGAAAGAGTGTGGATGGGAGCCGGTCAGGCCACGAGCGGAGGACGGCTATCCTGCTCGCCCTTCTCGTCACGGTCCTCTGGTCGACGTCGTGGGTCCTCATCAAGGTCGGCCTGCGGGAGATCCCGCCCCTCCCTTTCGCCGGCCTGCGCTACGCCCTAGCGACCCTCGTCCTTGTTCCGTTCTTCCTCCGCGCCGGTGGGACCTCAGCCCTGCGGAAGCTCCCCGCGCGCGGATGGGTGGAGATCCTCTTCCTTGGGATCCTCTTCTACACCCTGACGCAAGGGGCGCAGTTCGTCGCGTTGGAGCGCCTACCCGCGGTGACGGTGAACCTCCTCCTCGGCCTGACCTCGCCCCTCGTCGCTCTTCTTGGCATCCGACTTCTCTCCGAGAGGCCAGTCCCCGTCCAGTGGGGCGGGCTAGTCCTTGCCGTGGTCGGGGCCGGCGTCTACTTCGGCCCGCTGGCGGTGCACCGCGGTGAGACGATTGGACTCCTCGTTGCCGGGCTTGGGGTCCTGGCGAACGCGGGGTCTTCGCTTCTTGGCCGCGCCGTCAACCGGCGGGGCGATCTCTCTCCCGTCGTCGTGACAACGGCGAGCATGGGGGTGGGAGCGGGGCTCCTCCTCGGTGTGGGCTTGGCCAGGGAGGGCCTACCGCGGCTGGGATGGTTGGGGTGGGGCATCGTGGTCTGGCTTGCTGTCGTCAACACCGCCTTGGCCTTCACTCTCTGGAACCGCACCTTGCGCGTCCTCTCTGCGATGGAGTCGAGCGTGATCAACACGGCGATGATGGTTGAGATTCCGGTCCTCGCCGCCCTCTTCCTCGGAGAGAGACCCGGCCCGGTTGAGATCTTCGGGTTTTGCATCGCCGCGGCCGGGATCGTTCTCGTCCAGCTTCGCCCTGCGGCGAAGGCGTGACGACGATGGTCCATGTCCCTGCCTTGCAGCGGAAAGACTGAGCGAACGGGGAAGGGCGGGCGTCGATTCCTACCAGGGAAGAGCTGAGGTAGCAGGCCGTCGCGTCAGGCCTCGCGAGAGACCGCTCCTTGCAGGGCCTCTTCAGTACCCATGGCGGGACGAGCCTGGAGCTTCCCCAGGGTTGAGCGCAGAGGCGATCCGGGGACTTTCGCTCGGGATCTCTGCGCAGGTCCTCACGGTTCCGGCATTCAAGCTCGATCCTTCCGAGAGAGCACGTTATACCTGGGGAAGTGGAACCCCGATCTACCACTGCGTCACTGGCCTCTTCCTGCGTCAAGCTCGGGAACATGCCTGCTTGACAGGACCCGGCGCTGCTCTGCCCTCTCGGGAACGCTCGGGGCCGCCACCTAGTGCCGCCCTCCGGAGAGTCATCTCCGGGGCAGAAGCGGCTGTGTCTGCTCGGATCTGACATCTCGCCTGGAACGCCTATAATGCGAGGAGAGGAGGGGGAGATGCAGCGCGTGTGGGAGTTCGCGGTGATCGTCGCGTGTGCGCTAGCAGCGGTTCTCGCGGTCGGGGGGACGCTTGTGCTGCAGGCGGAGAGGGAGGCACGGCTGACCGCTGAGCGAGACGCAGCGGTCGCCGCCCTCGAATCGAAGATCGAGTCCGAACGAATGGCCACGCAGTCCGAACTGGCTCGGTTGCAGGGCAAGATCGGCAGGCCGACGACGGTCATGGTTACACCGGAGAGCGGACCCGAAATCACCGTGGAAGCCTTGGTCAACGTGGAGGAACGCATCAAGACGGAGATGGCCGCCGAGCGGGAGAGGGCGGTCGCCCAGGAAGCTGGACTCCAATGGGATGTCCTTGACCTTCAGTTGAGGGCCCTCTCCCTTGAGCTCGAGATCATCACCTGGCAACTCGCCCGCTACGGTGAAAAACTGCAGGAGATCGAGTTCCGGCTCCGCGAGGTAGTGAGTCAGCTTTCGTCCGTAGCGCGAGCTCTTGGCCTGAAGTCGTAAGCAGTCCGCTTCGGGTACCTTTCTTGGCTGAGGCAACGATCCCGTTTTGTGTACTCTCCTGGTGAGGCAATGCGCGGCCTTGACAAGGGGGGGGCGGACGTGCTACTGTGCTAATACCTGGGATAGTTGAGTGTCCTCGAAAAGGCAAAACCGCCGAAAGGCGGCGGCGCAAAGTGACTGGCCCCCCGTGGGTTGCCGCACTACCGAAGGGACAATGTGGGCTGTGTTCGCCGTGGGGGGGCTAGAGGCGATGCGGGAATCGGGGTTTGATGAGACGTCTCATCCACAAGGGATGGGGCGTTTTTCTTTTGCATTCGGAAGGGGGATAGAGACTCGACGGCCCGCCTAAGCGGGAGCTAGAAGGGGAAAGGGGCGCCACGATTCGCTACGCTGATCCGTGCCTGCGGAAACATCGCGCTTGTCGCGTGCCCCTTGCCTTTTGCTTCAGCTTGAGTGTAGCTGCCTCGCGGAACGGAGACAAGGGAGGGTGTTCCCGGTGACGATGGACAGACGTCCGCTTCTGGAGGTGTATATGGCAAGGATCGGCTGGCTCACAGCGAACTCATGCAGGAAGCGCTCCTCAGGCCTGCAACAATCGCCGGCAGTGGCGAGTCAGGCGCCTTTCTGCGGGGTCCTGCTTGTGGTCGTGGCGGTTCTCCTCGCGGGAACGGTAGCGCACGGGCAGGTGTCGGGGCAGTTCGGGCTGGACATCCTCGCCCGCCGGATCCCCACCACACTGACGCCTGGCATCGCGCTCGACACGTGGAGTGAGTTCGCGATGCTCGAGTTCGGACTGGCCTCGAAGCTCGACCTTCACGCCAACCTCGGCTTCTCGAGCTTCACTGTCAACGCCGCCACGAACATGGCCGGCCCAGAGCACCTCGTGTTGATCGGCAACCTGGAACTTAAGGAGCTCGACTCGTACGCCCTGAAGATGGACGGGTTCTCGTTCTCCCCCGAGGTGTGGTTCGCCGTTCCCTTCGAATCGGTCATCGACGTGAACAACCTGCCGAACTCGGCCGTTATTCCTCCTGCGGATCCGCTCTTCGTCGCCCTGCGCGCGACGGCATCCTGTTCCTACGCCGGGTGGAGCATGAAGGTGCTCCTGATGTTCGAGGACTACAACTTCCCCGACCCGTCGGCGGCTTTCGTTCCGCTCGAGTACCAGTACTCAGACCAGAGCTTCGCCTGGGGCTGCCTGACCACCATCTCTTGGCATGCTCCGTTGTCGACGACGGTTTCGAGCACCACCGGCATCTGGGCGTCCTTTGGAGCTACGAGCGTCAAAGGGTACTCGGCCGCCGGGCGGGTCGCGCCGGGGAGTCTGTTCGAGACCCTGTCCATCAGTGGCATCCATCTGGGCGACTTATGCGCCGGGGTCCTCAACCTCTACGATGGGCAGCTCAGCCTGAGCGCGACGCTTACCGGGATGGCTCCCGGTTGCTCCGGTCCGGTCACGACGCAGACTCCCTCTGGGACGATCTGCTACTCGGCCAATCTGGTGAAGGTCGTCGGGGCGTGTCCTCAGCAGGCCACGGTGAGTGTCTGCCTCACGCTGTTCGCGACTCCAGTGCCGGAGCTGGGGGCGATCACACTCTCGTTCACCTACGGATCCTTCCAGGGCTCCATCTACCTGGGTGATACAGGCCTAATGGGGGTGAGCTCCCTGTCCTTCAACTGCACCACGTCACTCAGCCTGGCGGCGGGGATGACCGGAAGCGTTGGGCTGACCCTCACCGGTATCGAGCGAGGATTGACTGGGCTGTCGACGCGTCTGTCTGTGAGTCAAGGCCTCTTCTCGGCGGGGACGAGCGTGACGTTCGCCCAGATCGGTACCACGTTCGGTTTCGCCAGCCTGACGACCCAGTTGACCTTCCGACTCCCGCCGGGTGTGATCTCCGTCCAGGCGACGTTCGCTCGAAACGGGTTGACCCAGGGCTCCTTGAGCATGGGTGTGGTCTTCTAGAGGTATGTGGGAGGTCCTATGCGCAGAAGACTTATGAATGGGAAGTGTCCTGGTGGACCGACAATGGTGCGGTTTGTTGGCGCTCGATCCCTGCCAGCGCTGGTGTGGGTCTTTGCCCTGGTAGCGTCCGTCTCGATCGGGATCTTGGGATACGCGGATGCGACGACGACCGAGGTGACCTGTTCGCCAGCTACGGTCCTCGTCAATGACCCGACCGTGGTTCTTGTCACGGTTACCGATGCGGGCGGCGCGCACAATCCTTCAGGCGACGTCTCCTTGTCAAGCTCGGGGAGTGGGAGTTTCGGAGATTTGAGCCCCACGTTGGCGCCGTCCGGAGGCGGGGTATCGACGTGCTCGACGAGCTACACTCCCACGTCCGCAGCGGCCGACACGGAGATTCACACCATCGGAGCCAGCTACCCGGGCGACGGCACTTCCGGCGCAAGCAACGGCAGTTTCAACCTAGCCGCAGTCAACAAGCGACCCTGCAACGTTAGTCTGGTCCTCTCGAAGAGCAGTGCCTTCGCCAATGAGACGGTCACAATCACGGTGACTGTGAGGGACGCGAGCTCCGCGGATCCGGTCAACGTGCCGTCGGGGACTGTGACCTTCACCTCCTCGAACGCGGGGAACTTCTCTGCGACTTCCCGCTCGTTGGTCAACGGATCATGCACGGTAAACTACACGCCCACCGACCCCTGCTCACTGAGTCACAACCTCGAGGCTGCGTACGGCGGGAGCAGCGTTCACCTGACGGCGAGGGGGACTGCCTCGCTGACGATCAAGAAGCGGCAAACCCAAGTCGCCATAACAACCTCGGGCAGTGGCCCGTACACGCTTGAGGCCACCGTGAGCGACTCCTCGGACGGCACCAAGGTCACGCCTCAGGGGACGATCGACTGGGCCTATCAGGGCGGCACCCCAGCGACCGGCCACGTCAGTCCAGCTACGTCCACGGTGGACGGCAGCGGCAAGGCGACGACGACGTACTACGTCGACGATTCGACCGCCTTCCTCCATGCGGTCACGGCGACCTACACGCCAAGCGGCTGTACCCACGCGGGGAGCGCCAACTACGTCACGATCCAGAAGACGCCCCCCTCGGGAATATGCTGGGACGCGGGTCTGGCCATCCTGATCGTCAACAACGTGGTCTTCGCGCTGAACCTGGCGAGTGACATCGTTGCCGTGATCCCGGACTTCGACTTCGGTGATCCGATTGCCTTCAGCCTCAAAGCGGTGGCGTACGGCCTCTCCTTCGACCTGGACTTCGACGGCATTCCGGCCTTCATGGAGGGAATCATGGGCCTGAGTGTCATCAGCGGGGACACGGACGGCGACGGCCTCGGCGACGGCGAGGAGGTGGACCTTGCCAACGGCCAATACTCGGCGGACGCGCCACTTCCCTGCTCTTGTCCCAACCCTAAGTTCGCCGACAGCGACGGGGATGGGCTGAGCGACGGCGACGAGCTCTACCTCTACCAGACGCAGATGTGCAACCCAGACACCGACGGGGACGGGGTCTCCGACGGCGATGAGGTGGCGACTTGGTCGTTCCCGGATGCACGCGATCATGCGAACCCTCTTGAAGCCGACACGGACGGCGACGGGCTGCCAGACGCTCTGGAGATCAACCAGGGCTGCAATGGAGGAGCGGACGGCTACGTCAACTGCGCTGACTCCGACGGAGATGGTCTCCCGGACGGGATGGACACCGCCGCGAACCTCGTCTCGGCGTCGTTGAAGGTGGGCACCAAGTACGCCGGGACGCCAGGGCATACTCCGTACCAGACAGTTATGCTTGGGAGCGGGGACGGGGAGGAGCTAGTCTCCGACAGCCTGAGCAGCATTGCAGACCCAGATTCCGACGGAGACGGACTGAAGGACGGAGTTGAGGTCCAGATGGGTCTCAACCCGCTGGACTGGGACACCGATAACGACGGGCGCAGCGACGGAGGTGAGGTCCTCGGCACCGGCCCGATCCCGACCGATCCGTTTGACCCGGATACCGACGATGATGGTCTCCTCGACTCGGCTGAGTTGTTCGGCGCGAATCCGACGAATCCTGTCATGGCCGACACGGACGGTGACGGCCTGTGTGACGGCGGGGGAGTCAGCCGGACGCCGTCCCATACAGGGACCTGCGCGTTGTGTACTGCAGGCACGGGGGGACACCCCAACCCGCAGGGCCTCGGCGAGGACGAAGACGGAGACGGCTCTTGGGACGCGCTGGCGGAGACCAATCCCAACCAGCCGGACACCGACGGCGACGCCGTGGGCGACGGGATCGAGAAGCTCGGCTTCTCGACGTTACGCCAGTGGATGATCCCGGCGGCCGATGAGCTCGGCCGCGGGATCACGGTGACGTACCCTGCTTGTGGCTGCATGAACCCCCTGAACCCAGATACCGATGGCGACGGCCTATTGGACGGGTACGAGGATCAGAACCATGACGGGAACTTCGACTTCCTCCGCAGCGACTTCGACTGGGCAGCGAGCCCGCTTCTTGGACCGGCCATGCCTCAGCCCAAGGAGACCAACCCGTGCGACCGGGACACCGACCACGACGGGCTGAACGACTACCAGGAACGCTTCCAGCCCAACCCCGGGAGCGCCTACCCGTTCAACCCCACGAATCCGCTCGACATGGACAGCGACAACGATTGGATGCTGGACGGCGCCGAGGTGTCCTACGTATGTGTCCCGATCCAGTACATCCCTATCGACAGCGACGCCGACGGTCGATTTGACGAGGATCCGATCGACGGGGTAGACAACGACGCGGACGGACTGATCGATGAGGACCCGGTCGACTTCACGATCCACTCTGTGGCCATGCTCAACCCGACGGACCGCGACTCGGATTCGGATGGGTTGATCGACGGTCTTGACCCGGATCCCTGCAACTCGGTCCTGATCCCGGCTGTCAACCCGCCCCAAGACCTGACACGCGACACCGACCAAGACGGCTTCTCGGACTTCGATGAGTTCATAGCCGGGACCAATCCGAACGATCCCCAGGATCGCCCCGCGGCCTTCGCGAAGGTTGACCTGGACTTGGACCAGTCAGCCGACGACCAAACGTGGCTGGAACACCGGGCCGGGGCCGCGACCGCCACGTCGGTGGCGATTGACCTGGACAGCAACGGGCTGGTAGACCTGCGATTGCCGCTGCGTAACGTTCAGAACGTGCGACGTGGTGACTTCGATGGCGACGGTCAGACCGACGACGTTCGGTACACGGCGGAGTACGCGCTCAGCAGCAACCTCCTCCCCCACGTCGCGATGACGATTGATGACTACAACGGGGACTTCGTGATCGATCGGGTGACCGCCGCGAGCAAGTAGGAAGAAGGACTGAGGCAAGAGGGAAGGAGCCGGCTGGCAGGGAACCAGTCGGCTCCCTGTTCTGTTTCCTCTGAAGCTCAAGACCGCCGCGACGGAGGGGATGATCTGACGGCCTCAGACCCTGCGCCCTCCAGGCGGGCACTTCGCATCTCTGCGAGGTTGCTTCAGCGGGCGCAGTTGGAATCCCGTCAGCTCTAGTTCTGCCCAATCGCCGACGGGTGCGGCAGGGTCACGGAGTGAGGCAGGTCCGTGTGAGGCGCACAACCTGCACTCTGAGTTCAGTCCGGCTCTCGGATCGACCAAGCACGGGGGTCACGAGCCCGTGAGTTCGAGTCTCGTTCACCCTGTCAGTCGTGGACACTCCTAGAAAGGGAAGGTCGAAGAGCCGGTACCCCCTACGGGACTACTCTTGAACTCCTCTCGTAGCCCTGGCCCGCCGTAAGGAAAGTACATCCATCACGCCACTTTGGGCTACTGACTGCCGGCACGGGAGGCGTTGGCCAGCGTCGCCGGGGTTGGGTTGGACTAGCTTGGAGAGAGGACCGCTCACCAGGGGCGGGTCAACTCGGCGGGCACGTAGAGCTTCCGCCTCGCCTCCCTGCCCTCCTCGGCGATGAGTCCCGCGCAGGCGAGGCAGTAGAGCACCTGCCGAGCCCGGGTCGGGTCCGCGCCGAGGGCCGCGCCGAGGGTGGTTGACGACCAGGGTGGTTGCAGGCCCCGGGGGATGAGGGCGAGCCAGTCCTCCCGCGTCGACAGCAGGCGGGATGAGAAGAGATCCTCGAGTACGCGGTCGACCGTGCGGTCGCCGCGGCGCCTCCACGAGCCCGAGCCGTCCCTGACGCGGATCACCGTGACTCTCACCATGTGGACCTCGACCGACACATTGGGCAACGCTATCAGTCGAGTCGCCTTGACCAACTCGTCGAAGAGGTCCCAGAGCTCGCCCCGCTTCGGGCTCCTCCGCTCCGAGAGTAGCTTCCCCGTCGTCGGGTCGAGGCGTCGGATGAGGGTCTCAGCGGCGATCGGGTGCGCCACCCTGACCCGGTGCCCAGCTGCGGCGAGGGCGAGGACCTTGGGGACAATCATGCGCAAGTTCCTCGTCTGCACTTCAACCAGTTCCCCGTCCGCCTTCACGAGGTCCACGACTCTGCCCGCGACCACGGCCTCCAGCCTGTCCCCCGGGCACGCGAGGCGCTCCTTATGCTGGGCGTGGATGCTGTACTCGGAGTAGAGGTTGATGCCCGCCCGCTCAGCGACCGGGCCCCTGGGCACGCCGAGGTCTTGTGTCTGCGCAGTGGGCTCCATGCGACGAGTATGGCGGAGACGGGGTCGGGGCGGCAAGGGAGGATCAGACGTACGGACTGAGCCTTGGGACACTTCGTACTCGTTCCTGGATCTCGAAGGCAGAGAGCGTTGCTCACCCACGGTCGCCAGGCGGCGGGCTAGGACGCTCTACGCCGAGAGGGACGATCCTCAGACTCTGACCCGCCCCTGGTGAGCGGTCTGATTTCAGGGCGGGCCGGCCACGGCCTTTGCAGACGCCCGAGTTCAAGTCCCGTTGGGCTGTCCGTCGTAGACAGTGCTAGAAGAGGCCGGTCTGAGAGGAGCACCCCTTACGGGACTACTCTTGAACTCCCTGTCGGGTTGTCTAGTCCATCATCGGGGGAGCCTCAACAACTGCCGATCCCGAGATTGACTGTGGACCGGTTTTCGGGAGGCAAGACAGAGGGAACGGGTTCGAGCCCCTCACGCTGGAGCCTATGGGACCGATCAGGGAACGCGTGTGACCATCGCCGGGTAGTGACGGATGCCTTTCCTGCTAGATCCAATGCGGACTCCTCTCCGTGCTCCTGTTGAGCACGGACAAACAAACGCTGTGTCTACAGGCCGAGAGGGGTTATCTGGTACTTGAACGCGTAGCCGGCTTTCACCGTCTCGCTCTCAATGAAGGTTCTCACTTCCGAGAAGTCAAACGTGTAGCTGTACTGCGCACCGAACAACTTGGACTGCTCTTCGATGGAGCCTTCCCGCGGCCCCGTGCCGGTCTTGTAGCTCTCCTTCTTGAACCCGAAGCCCGGGCCGAAGCCACTGTCTCCCGAGGACACGCCAGAACTAGACTCTTTCAGCATCTCTGTGAAACGCAGCTCCTTCTTGTCCTCATCTACGCGGAATCTCGCGCTGTAGGTGAGCTTCTTCTTCGAGAGGAAGACCCTCCTCTCAGCGACGGCAAACTCCACGGAATAGACTCCTCGCTTCTCTTTCAGACTCGCTGGGATTCGCTCGACGAACTTCTCGATCTCATCGACTCGCATGGTGGCGTCCTCCTTCCCGGCGTTGACGGCCTGCGGATGATACCGCACCCATTGCTGGTACGAGACCTGACCTCCACCCTCGAAACTGGCCCATCAGCAACGCGAATCGCATGATCTGCTCCCCGAAAACCGGACCACGGATGAGGTTAATACTGACCTGAACAGGATCTTACCGCCCAGCAGTGTCGAGGGGTTCAAGACCTGCCAGGGGATCTGTCACAGACAGCTCATAAATAGAGACGTTGATGCGCTTCTACGCCTGGAGGGACTTGAACCCCCAACCTCCGGTTCCGAAGACCGATGCTCTATCCAGTTGAGCTACAGGCGCGTGTAAGACGGTGGGAGGAGCGACGGGACTCGAACCCGCAACCCCTGGGACCACAACCCAGTGCGCTAGCCATTGCGCCACGCTCCCCATGATCGTACGCCCGGGAGGATTCGAACCTCCGGCCAACGGCTTAGAAGGCCGTCGCTCTGTCCACTGAGCTACGGGCGCAGCCTTCTTTGGAGCGGAAGACGGGAATCGAACCCGCACCGCCGGCTTGGAGGGCCAGGGCTCTACCGTTGAGCTACTTCCGCACGGGTAATCGGAGAGGCCGGATTCGAACCGGCGACCTCAGCGTCCCGAACGCTGCGCGCTAACCAGCTGCGCTACTCTCCGGGCCGAACACAACTATCCCAATGGAACGAACCGAGTCGTCCCTCCTCGCAGAATCGTAAAGAGCGGGTTCGAATCATCCGTCATCTGCGAGACCAAGGCACTCCAGTCGGCAATCGTTACTATTGGCTCAAGATTGACCTCGAGGATCACGTCACCCACCTCGAGTCCCGCCCAATACGCCTTGCTGCCGGAAGCCACTTCCATTATGACCACACCCTGTGTGGAATGCAATCCCAGTTGCTGAACGATCGTCTTGGTGATCGGCCCCACGGTCAGCCCGAACTTGGATACGGCTTGCGAGCCGGCCGCAGGTGACTGGGAGGCGAGCGCTTCCTCGCTCGGGCGCTCGGCCAGCGTGACCTGGACCTGCATCGATGCCTTGGCGCGGACGATGTCCAGGGTGACGACGGTCCCGACCGGGAGGAGCGAGATCTTGTGAGTGAGGACGTCGGTCGTGGTCATGGCCTCCCCATCCACCCTTGTGATGACGTCGCCGGACAAGATGCCGGCCCTTTGAGCCGGAGAATCGGCGATCACGTCGGAAACGACAACCCCTTCTCCTGGCTTGACGCCGAACGTCGCCTCCATGGAAGGGGTGATGTTCTGGATGTAGACACCGAGCCATGCGCGCGTCACCTTGCCGCTGGTCGCGAGCTGGTTGAGGATGTCCTTGACGCTGTTGATGGCGATCGCGAAGTTGATCCCTTCGACGGCAACGCCGTTGGACTCCCGCGCGATCATCACGTTGATCCCGATGACCTGTCCATGCGCATTGACCAGGGGGCCGCCGCTGTTGCCGGGATTGATCGCCGCGTCCGTCTGGATCAGGTTCTCGTAGTAGCCGACCCCGCTCGGCTTCTCGATGTCGCGGTTGAGCGCGCTGATGATCCCCATCGTCACGGTGTAGGAGAGCCCGAGAGGGTTTCCGATGGCGATGGCCCAATCGCCGATCTGGACGGCCGACGAGTCACCGAGTTCGGCGGCTGGGAGGCTCGTGGTGTCACCGTTGAGGCGGAGGACGGCGATGTCGATCTGGGAGTCGGCTCCGACGACCTCTGCGTCCCAGACCGTCCCGTTCACCGCGGTCGCCTTGATCGTCTTTGCTTGGTCGACGACGTGTTGGTTAGTGAGAACGAGCTTCTGCCCCTCGACGTCGATCACGACCCCCGAGCCAAGCACCTGCGTCTCCTGTCGTTGGGGGGTGTTGGGCAGGCCAAAGAACCTCTGGAAGAATGGATCGCTGAACAGATCGCTG
>Ga0315291_10004205_pt1 | contig 18415 bp, 18 predicted proteins | sample YL17G12_20_MG_FD_203070 | JGI IMG/M metagenome (GOLD analysis project Ga0315291, IMG submission 203070) | Sediment microbial communities from Yellowstone Lake, YNP, Wyoming, USA - YL17G12_20 | ecosystem: Environmental > Aquatic > Freshwater > Lake > Sediment | place: USA: Wyoming | collected...
GGAAAGATATTTTTAACGACAATTAAGTTTTTCCTATGATAAGAATTATCATGAAAGAGATATTTTATTAAATGAGATTAACAGAAGAAAACAGGACTACGAATTTTGAGTTTTGGCACAAGCTCATCAAGGGAGAGGTAATGAAAATGGCTTAAGCTAAGTTCATCTATGTTTACCTTCGGTTTATCAATCTAACTGCCGCCTTAAAAAAGTCGGAATTTCTAAATTGGTCTTATCAACTGCCAGTTCGGCTTCTTGCCGAATTCTTCTTCGCCGCACCGGGAATATTTCATCGGACCGCAAGAGCTCACAAACTTCATCCGGTTTGGGTAATGCTTCTTCAATACCAGTCGCAATCACTGTCACCTTCATCATATCTTTATAGCTTCTATCCCGTGCCGCACCGAGTCTTATGTCAGCCTGACCATTGGTCGCATTATGCACTACGGTGGCTGCTTCATTCACCTCGTGCAGAGTCATCGTATCGCCACCGGTAATATTCAAAAGGACTTTTTTAGAAGTTCCGATATTGATTTCTTCGATTAAGGGCGAACTAATCGCTCGGTGCGCCGCTTCAGTGGCGCGCCCTTCACCACCAGCCGTTCCAATCGTCATTAAAGCACCGCCTTTTTCCATCATCACCGAACGAACGTCAGCGAAGTCAATATTTATCATCTGGGAAGAAGTTACGATCTCGGATATCCCGCGTGCTGCATTCAAAAGTACATCATCGGCTAAACGAAATGCTTCGAAAGCGCTCTTTTCACCGTGAACACTCAGCAATTTTTGATTAGGGATTACAATAAGAGTATCAACATTATCTTTTAGATTCTCCAGTCCGGACAATGCCTTACGCGCTCGGCTTCTGCCTTCAAAGGCAAATGGTTTGGTTACCACTGCCACCACCAAAGCACCTTGTGCCTTGGCAGTTTCGGCAACTAACGGCGTAGCACCAGTCCCAGTGCCACCGCCTTCACCGGTTGCAATGAAGACCATGTCTAAGCCGGTTAAAATCTCACGCAGCAATTCGATTGATTCTTCGCAGGCTTTGCGACCAATGTCCGGGTCACCACCCGAACCCAAACCACCGGTTATCTGAGCGCCAATCTGTATTTTATTCTGAGCTAAATTCATTTGCAGGGCTTGGATATCGGTATTAACCGCATAGAATTCGACTCCTTTCAAACCGGCTTCAATCATATGATTTACCGCATTGCAGCCGGCACCACCAACACCAATAACTCCAATTTTTACGAAATTTTTCTCCTCAACTGGCTCAATCACTATCAACCTCCTTTTCGGGCTTATGGCGATTGGCTAATGGCTTATAGTCGCCTAAGGCGGATTTTCTTCTTGCCATACGCAATATGCAATTAGCCAATAGCCAGCTTCTTATGTAAACCATTTTTTAAATTCTCCAATAACGGTAGTAGCCACACTCGGTGTCACCCGACTGTGTAAATACTTGCCTTCTAATCCGTAACGGACTAAACCAACCGCTGTAGCATAAGATGGATTACGAACCGAATCACTGTTGCCATTTAATCCTTCCGGGTATCCAATCTTTATTGGCAGACCGAAAATCTGCTCGGCAAGACTCGCAATACCTAAGAATTGGGCAGTTCCACCGGTCAGAACTACACCCGCCGATAAGGCGTCGGCAAAACCGGTCTTACGCAGTTCGGCTTCGGCGTGAATCAAAATTTCTTCAACCCTTGGTTCGATGATTGAAGCCAAAAGTCGTTTTGAGACGTGTTTACCATTACCACCACTGTTGTCACCAAGCGGAATCGGCTCATCCTCAGTAACTGCATTAACCAAGGCTGCCCCGTGATTTCGTTTTAATTCTTCGGCTTTGTTAAAAGGAGTCCGTAAACCAATTGCGATATCTTGGGTGATATGTCCGCCGCCTAAGCCAAGTACTTTACTGAATCGCAGTTCGCCATCTTTAAATACCGATATGTCCGTAACGCCGCCGATATCAACTACCGCCACGCCCAAATCCCTATCCATCGGCTCGGTCACCGAATAAGAGGCGGCTAAAGATTGGAGCACCAACCCTTTGGTTTTAATGCCTAATCGTTCAAGCATCCGGTAGATATTTTCGATTGCCGTTACCGCTCCAATCACAATTAAAACTTCGACTTCGAGCCGAACACCATATAACCCTAAAGGATTACGCACGCCTTTTTGACCGTCGACAATGAATTGAGTCGGTATCACGTGCAGAATCTGTTCGTCATTGGGAAGTCTCAATGCCTGCGCTTGCTCGATTACTTTATCTAAGTCATGGTCAGTAATCCCCTTTGCCGGTTTGCGCACTGGAATTGCACCAATCCCTTGCAAATGTTTAATGTGCTCACCGGTTATTCCAACATAAATTGCGGCTTGCGATAATTTTGTTCCCGAACTCTTTTCCGCCTCCTCGACCGCGGTCGCAACCGATTCTACTGCCTTGTCCAGATTATTCACCACACCCTGACTAAAACCTTGGGGTGGGGCGGTACCCAAACCAAGTAGACTCAGTTTTACATTATCCGTGGTCTCGGCTATTATACAGGCAATTTTGGTTGTTCCGATATCGATTCCAGCAATTCTTTTACTTTTCGCCATGAGATTCACCTCCTCCTTTAAAGGAAATTCTAAATTCCGAGCACCCAATCTCAAATAAATATTGGAATTTGAAATTTGTGATTTGGAATTTATTCATTATTCATTTGGTACTATCTCCACTTCTTCTTCTAAAATGATGCCGGTTTTTTCTTCAACCCGCATCTTCATTATTTGGATAAGTTCTGATACATCATTAAACCGGGCACCGCCTCGGTTAATGATGAAATTGGCATGCTTACTCGAAATGTAAGCACCGCCTATCTGTAATCCCTTCAACCCGGCTTCATCCAATAGCCTGCCGGCTGGTTCCTGTTTTGGATTTTTGAAAATACTTCCGGCGGATGCCCCCCAGGGTTGAGTCTCGCTTCGACATTTTTTTATCCGTTTCATTTCGGAACGTATCTTTTTTCGGTTTCCTTCGCTCAATTTAATTACTACCCAGGTAAGGATAAAATCTTTGGGTAATTGGCTTGCACGATAACTGAAACCGATTTGTTCTTTTTTCAATCTTAAATCTGTAACCTCCCGAGTCGGGTCTTCACGACGAAGGGTCGATTCGACAAATTTGGCATCGATATGAATCCCATTGACCGACTCAATAATATCGCTAATCGAATGAAAAAAGGCACCGGCATTATTCTTTATCGCGCCCCCTATGGTGCCCGGAATGCCATAAAGAAATTCGGCACCGGTCAGATTATTTTCATAGGCGGCTTTTACCATGTTTACTAATTTTACTCCTGCCCCACAAATTATTTTATTGCCTTGGATTTCGATTAAGGAAAACTCTCTGCCTAGTTTAATTACTATCCCGGAAAAACCCTGGTCCGAGATTAAGAGGTTTGAACCACCGCCGATTATGAAATAAGACAAATTGTTTTCCAAAGCCAATTTAACCACATCTTTTAAATTATCCAAATCCTGAACCATCACAAAATATTGGGCATTACCGCCAATCTGAAAAGTGGTGTGTTTATCGAGTGGTTCATTTACCAATAATTTCTGTTGTTTGTTTAATAGGGTAGCAATCAAACGATGCTTCTGAAATTCATTATGCATTTTGTTTTTCTCCCCATTTTTTCCGACCGCCTCCTTCGTATTTTAGAGTTTGGATAAAATTTCTTTGCCGATTTCCCATATATTTCCTGCTCCTAAGGTTATAACTACATCGCCTTCTTTTAATTGAGGCTGAATTTGCTCGCTAATCTTATTTCTATCCTCAACGTAAATTACTTGAGGACGGGATGAGTTATGACTTTTTATTTCATTTATGATAAGCATTGAACTAACCCCGGGTATGGGTGGTTCGGAAGCCGGGTATATCTCCGTAATCACTAAAAGGTCCAAATCGGAAAAACAAACCCCAAAATCGCTGGCTAAGAATTTGGTTCGGGTGTAGCGATGCGGTTGGAATATTCCAATCAGGCGATTTTTCGGAAAGGCATTCCGTAAAGCCCGCAACGTCACCTGAATTTCGGTTGGATGATGCGCATAATCGTCAAAGAATGTTATATCGGATTTTTCGCCAATTCGTTCTAATCGGCGATGGACACCAGAGAATTCTTTTAGCGCGGTCTTGACCGTTTCCAACCGGACATCCAATTCTTTGGCAACCGCAATCGCCGCTAAGCTGTTTTCAATGTTGTGAAGACCGGGGACATTCAGGACGAAACGGTCAATCGTAGCCCCATTTATGATTAAGGTAAACTCGGAACCGAAAGGTTTTAGTTGAATATCGATTGCGTTAAATGTCGCACTTTGGTTAATTCCATAAGTTACTTTCGGTCTTTTCATCTTCGGACAAATCTTCCTGACCGCCGGTGAATCGGCACAGAGAATGACCGTTCCGTAAAACGGAACCTTATTAGCAAACTGGATAAAAGATTTTTTGATATCCGACAAATCTTTATAATAATCTAAATGTTCTCGTTCAATATTGGTAATAACGGCGATGGTGGGATAGAGCAATAAAAACGAGCGGTCACTCTCATCCGCTTCGGCTACTAAGTATTCACTTTTTCCTAATTTTGCACCAGTATCACTGCCTAAGATTTTTCCGCCAATTACCGTAGTTGGGTCAAGGCCGGCTTTTTCTAATATCGTTGAAATCATCGAGGTTACGGTTGTCTTACCATGACTGCCGGATATCGCAATCGAATATTTTATCCGCATCAACTCGGCAAGCATTTCGGCACGGGGAATTACCGGGACGCGATTGGCCTGAGCCGTAATCAATTCGATATTGTCTTTAGCAATGGCGGAAGAGTAGACCAGAACATCAGCCCCCAACTCATTTTCTGCCTGGTGTCCATAATATAATTTAATACCACTCCGGGCTAAATTTTTGGTCAAATCGGTTTCTTTCAAATCCGAACCACTCACGTCAAAACCGAGATTTTTCAAAACCAAAGCGATACCAGACATCCCGACCCCACCAATTCCAACGAAATGGATATGTTTCAACTTGCCAAACATTTTGTAATCCTTTCCGCAATCTTTTCGGCCGCGTCAAACCTTGCTATCCGTAATGCATTATCACGCATCTTTTTCAATTGCTCTTTATCCGAAATTAATGTCTTAAAAATATTCTCTAACTCGTGCAAGTGGTCCTGGTTTAAAATAATGGCTACACCTTCTTTTTCTAAAAACCGGGCATTTGCTTCTTGATGGCGGTCAGTAGCAAAGGGGAAAGGGACAATTATGGAAGGAAGACCAAAGACAAGAAGTTCGGATAGAACCATTCCACCGGCACGAGTCAGAACTAATGATGCTTTTGCATAATTTTCTTCAGGGATTAATGTGAAATCAATTAACTGACAATTTTCCGAAATTACTTTTTCTTTCATCATATTATAATCTCGTTTCCCGGTTTGAATAATAAACTTAATCTCAGGATAGCGGTTGGCAAGCTCGATTGCCGCTAAATTTAAGGCGCGGGCGCCTAAGCTACCACCTAAAACTAAAACTGTCGGGTTAGCGATTTTTTGATTAGCCCGATTGGTCAAGGCGGCGCCTAATAATTCCTTACGCAATGGACTGCCTGAATAATAAAAATTACCTTTTATTGGTTTTGCCAGAGGAAAACCGAGATAGATTTCACGGGCAAACCGGGAAAAGTATTTCGTTGTCCGACCCGGAATCCGATTCTGCTCTAAAATGAAGAATGGTTTATTCAACATCATTGCCCCTAAGAGCGGCACTAGCGAACTGAATCCACCAGCAACAATCACGGCCCTAAATCGTTTTTGAATAATGAATTTAAACCAATAACCAAAAGCTAATAATAAATTAATCATGAATCTTATTTTATTAATAATACTTTTACCGAAAAAACCGCTAGATGGTATGGTTGAAAAATTGAATCCATATTTTCTTATCATGCTTTCCTCAAAACTATTTTTCCGACCGATAAATAATAGGTTCCAGCCATATTTTTGCAGGCTTTCACCAAGGGCGAGCGCTGGAAAGACGTGTCCGCCGGTGCCACCCGCGGATATAAGCAACGTCACATGGTCTCCTTATCCTAAATTTTGAAATATTTAATACTAAACCCAAAGCGAAAAGATTAGTAACTAATGCCGAACCCCCAAATGAAACAAAAGGCAAGGGTTGTCCAGTTGGTGGTAAAATTCCCAAAGCGACTCCAATATGAATTAAGGTGTAAATAAAAATCATAACGGTAATTCCCGCAGCGAGCAAATAACCGAAATAATCCTCGGCCGAGACCGCAATTTTTAAACCCCGCGCCAGGATTATAAAAAATAATAGAAATATAGCTAGCGACCCGATAAAGCCAAATTCTTCGCCGATTGCCGAAAAGATAAAATCGGTTGGCATTTTAGGTAAGAATTTAAACTTCTGTTTACCCTCGCCTAATCCCTTACCGGTTAAACCACCCGAACCGATGGCAATTACTGACTGAGTTTGTTGATAACGGTTTCCTTGCCAAAAATCCTTAATTCGTTTCCGGGAATGTGGAAATATAAAAATCAATATCAGAAACCCTAAAAGGGTTATCGCGCCAATCGTTGCGATGTATTTCATTTTTACGCCGCCTAAAAAGAACGTAGTCAAACCAGTGGCAAATAATATGCAACTCGTTCCTATGGCAGGTTGCAATACGGTCAAAATAATTATGGTTAAAGTTACGATTAATGGCGGTAAAACCTGTTTTTTAAATTGCATCTCAATGCCACGTCCTTCCGCAAAGAAACCAGCCAACCAGAAAATTAACGAGAGTTTGGCAAATTCGGCTGGCTGTAAAATTCCAATCCAACGACGTGCCCCCATAACTTTACGCCCTAATAAAAGAGTCGCCAATAGAATTACCAAGGCGATAAATAAAATTATATTTTTAGTTTTACCGCTAAGTTTTACATATCTAATTCTAGTCCCTAAATATAAAGCAGCAATTCCCACCAATACCCGCAACGCTTCCCATTTCAAATAACTGTAGCCTAAATGAAAAGTCGAAGAATAGACCATCACTAAACCAACCATCACCAAAATGATGGTAGCGACTAATAAAACGGTATCCATTGGCTCTCTTGGTTTGTCCGTCTGTCGGGCGATAAATCGATTAGGTAAGATTGCCGACCACATTGCGAAATGCCTCCCCACGTTCCATAAAATTGACGTAAGAATCAAAACTCGCGAAGCCCGGCGAAAATAACACCGTGTCACCCTTCGCGGCTTTCGCTCTTGCGCTATTTACTGCCTTTTCCAAAGAATCCACAACTTCCATTTGATCATAATGTAATTTCTCGAGTCCGGTTCTTAATCGGTTGCGATTTTCGCCGATTAGAATGGTGTATTTTGCTCTCTTAGCAATAACCTTCATATACTCTTCAATAACTAAATTCTTTTCTTTACCCCCAGTGATGATAATGATGGGAGTTGAAATCGCGTCCAAAGAATTAATGCCGGCGTCCGGATTAGTGCACATCGAATTATTGATATATTTTACTCCGCCTAACTCACGGACTAGTTCCAAACGATGGGGCAGTCCAGTAAATTTTAATAAGACTGATTCAATACTTTTATTTTTAACTCCAATAATCTTGGCTGCACAAACCGCTGCTAAAACATTTTTTAGATTGTGTTTGCCCGCTATTTTTACCGACTGGGTCGAACAGACCGCTTCATTTTTAAAATAAATCTTCCCGTTTCGATAATAAGCTCCCGCAACTACCTTCTCAGTCGAGAAGAAAAAGATTTTAGATCGAATCTTTGAAATATTCGCCATAATCACCGGGTCATCAAAGTTAACTATCGCAAAGTCGTCTTTATTTTGTTGGGCAAATATTCGGAATTTTAAAGCAACATACTCCGCTTTTGACTGATGACGGTCAAAATGGTCTTCGGTGATATTCAAAAGTAGCGCGATTTTTGGCGAAAAATCCTGACATCTTTCCAACTGGAAACTTGACACTTCTACGACATAAAAATCTTTTGGTTCATCGAGCAAAGCAGCCGAAAATGGCGAACCCGGCGCCAGGTTTCCGCCATAAAAAACCTTTCTTTGATCCGACATAAGAATTAAGCCAATCAGTGCGGTTGTCGTTGATTTCCCGTTAGTACCAGTTATAGCAATTATTGGTTTATCCACAAAATAAGAGGTAAATTCTATTTCATCAATTATCGAAATTTCTCTCTTAGTCAAATCGGCAATTATCTGCGATTCCGAACGAATTCCCGGGCTACAGATAACAATTTCTGGTTTAACTTTTTTAATATCCGCGATCAATTTGAAGTTATGGCTTTGAGTCAATTCTTTCACCAGTTCATTCTCGCGGACTTTCGGATTATCATCAAAAGCATAAGTGATTATTCCCTTGCCGACTAAAAAACGTGCCAAACTCGTCCCGGCTCGGCCTAGACCATATATCAACAAACTTTTCTGTAAAATCTCACTCTTTTTTTTCGATTCACTCATCGAATCTTCAAACTTGAAATTGCTAACAGTCCAAAAAGTGCGGCAAGAATCCAAAATCGAGTTACGATTTTTGGTTCCTGCCAACCGCATAATTCAAAGTGGTGATGTAAAGGTGCCATCTTAAAGATTCTTCTACCTTTAGTCGCATGGAAATAAATAACCTGTAGCAAAACTGAACCAGCTTCAATTACAAATACACCCCCGACGAGCAACAAGAGTACTTCCTGTTTTGAAAGGATTGCCGTTAACCCAATAATACCACCCAAAGGAAGCGAACCAGTATCGCCCATAAAAATATCTGCCGGATAAGAATTGAACCACAAAAAACCAAGACCAGCGCCAACGATGGCAAGACAAAATACGACCATTTCGCCACAACCTGGTTCATAAATAACATTTAGATATTGAGCAAGCTTGACATTACCGGCAATATAAACTAGAAAGGCATAAGTTGCCGCAGCGGCACTTAAAAGCCCGATCGCTAATCCATCCAAACCGTCGGTTAGATTTACCGCATTAGTAGAACCGACAATAACAATCATCACAAAAGGAATGTAAAAAATACCAAAATTGATTGAGACATTCTTGAACAAGAGAAAATTAGTCTTTGTCTTAATTTCCGGAGAAACCGGGAAAAAGTAAAGTATGAAACCGATAATAAATGCTAAACTAAATTGAGCAATCAATTTTGACCGCTTCGATAAACCCCGCGGTCTTTTTAGCCGAACTTTAATATAGTCATCGTAATAACCCAATACGCCCAACCAGATTAGAGTCAAAAGTCCAAGTTGAATATAACGATTGGTCAAATCGGCTAATAGCAACACGGCTATGATGATTGAAGTTAAAATTAAAATCCCGCCCATCGTTGGTGTTCCAGATTTCATTTTATGCCGCTCCGGAACTTCAGCCCGAATATTCTGTCCTAAGGCAAGTTTCTTAATCCATCTTATCATCATTGGACCAAATATCAGACACAAAATTAGACTTAACGCACCAGCATAGGCAGCGCGAAACGTAATATAATGAAACAAATTCAGCGGACTAAAATATTCTCTTAATGGGTAAAGTAATAAATAGAGCATAACTTAACTTTCTAAAATCTTTTTGGCAACTGAACGGTCATCGAAATGTTTTTTCTCGTCTCCGATAATCTGGTAATCTTCGTGTCCCTTCCCGGCAATTAACACGGTATCGCCCGTTTTAGCCATAAACAGAACACGCTTGATTGCGGCGTAACGGTCCGGGATAATCTCAAAGTTAGATTTATTGATTCCAACTTTAATGTCCTCAATTATCTTATTTGGGTCTTCATTTCGCGGATTATCGGAAGTAATAACCACTTGATCCGCCAACTCAGTGGCAATTCTTCCCATAATTGGACGTTTGGTTTGGTCGCGATTACCGCCACACCCAAATAATATAAGAACCCGCTTCTTACTAAATTCCTTTGCCGTAGTAATTAAATTCTTAAGGGCATCTGGACTATGTGCATAATCGACGAAAACAACCAAACCTTTATTATTCTCGATCGGTTCCAATCGCCCAGGAATAACTCTAATTTTTTCAATGCCGGCTTTGATTGTATCTAATGGAATCTGACAAGCAATGCCGACTCCCGCCGCCGCCATTAGATTGTAGACATTATGGCTACCGATAAGCCGCAAATCGATCCTAATCTCTTTACCTTCAACCTGTAACATCACGCTTGTTACATTTGCCGAAAGATTTAAAATCTTAGCCATAATTTCAGCTTGATTTTTTAATCCATAAAAAATCACTCTCGATTTCGTATTCCGCTTGATTTCATCTGATACCGTATCATCTCTATTTACCACTGCTATCGCATTTTGGTCCAATCCAGCAAAGAGTTTCAGTTTTGCCTGTTTATATGCCTCAAGTGTTTTATGAAAATCAAGATGGTCTTGAGTTAGATTAGTAAAAACTCCGATCTGGAAACGCAAATCAAATACCCTGCCCAATTCTAAACCGTGTGAAGAAACTTCTAAGACACAGTACTCAATTCTTTTGTGAACAAGTTTGGCTAAAATCTGTATTATATCCAAACTTTCCGGAGTAGTATTTTCCGCTTTTATCCAATTTTCGCCATCGAAATGGCGAATCGTGCCCAATAGACCACTGGTTTTACCTGCCGTATCCAATATTGATTTTGCTAAATAAGTCGTCGTAGTTTTACCATTAGTGCCGGTTATGCCGATTAATTTAACCTTCTCAGCTGGGAAATCATAAAATCGGTTTGCAATCTGTGTTAAAAAGGTTCTTGGTTTTTCGACTTGAATAACCGTAGCCAAAGAATTATTATTCAACCTAGTTGCCGAAGTGGCAATTGCACTCGCCCCATTCTTTATCGCTTCCTCAATAAATTTTGTTCCCGAGGTATTACTGCCATCAATTGCGACAAAAAGAAAATTTGGTTTTACTTTCTTGGAATGGTAGGCAATTCCTGAAATAGTTGCCCTCTTATCACCGGTAATTTTAGTGTCCGGTAAATCTCGGATTAATTCTTCAAGTTGCTTTGGCATCTAATCCACCCCAAAAAAATTTCTCTTTTAAATCGCCTTAACAAATCATTATTTAAAACAAGTTGAAGGTCTAAACTACCCTCTCCCAGCAAGTACAAGTCGGTCATCGTTTGGTTAACGCAATTTCCGGTTTTTTCTCAAACGATTTGGTCTGACTGCCTGAGGCAGTGCCGAGATGTGCTTCAAGCACCACATCTTTTAATTCCGCTTGTTTCAAACGAATAATTTGCGTCGCAATATTTTTGAATAATGGACCGGTGACATCACCGGCAAATCTCGTTGCCATGGTCCGGTTTGGTTCGTCAATTAAAACCGCAATCAGATATTTTGGTTTAACTTTTGGAAAGAAACCGACAAAGGTCATCAATGATTTCTCCGAAGAATATACCCCATTCACTAATTTCTGCGCAGTTCCAGTTTTACCACAAACCTCGTAACCATCTAGAGCTGCTTTCACCCCGGATCCTTCCGATACAACTCGGGCGAAAATTTCTTTTGCGGTTTGGGCTGAGTTAACATCAAGGGCACGACGAATCACGGTCCTTTCGCCCTTATAAATTGGTCCATGCGAAAGATCGACAATTTCTTTTACAATATAGGGTTTTAATAATAGCCCGTCATTTGCTACCGCCAGATAAGCATTGGCCAGTTGTAAGAAATTTACCCTTAGACCTTGACCAAATGAATTATTGGCAAATCTTAAAGCTTTTCTTATTTGTTTCGGTGAATCTAAATAGCCAAAAGCTTCACCTGGCAACTCGATTCCGGTTGGTAAAGTAAATCCTAATTTTCGAGCCATCAGATAAAAGTCCAGAGCATCCAATTTTTGTGAAAGCATTGATACCCCAATATTAGAGGAATGGATGAAAACCCCGGGAAAATCAAGAATTTTCCCGATATGGGTATCTTTAATTTTCTTACCGGATATAACAATATAGCCCTGTGACACATCGAATTTTTCTCTTAATAATTGTTCTCGATTCTGACTCTCAAGCGCGGTTGCTAAAATTACCAATTTGAAAGAGGAACCCGGTTCAAACTCATTGGTTATTGCGTAAGGAGTCCAGCTCTTCGAATCAAATTTCTGATATTCATTCGGGTCAAAATCCGGGCAATCAACCATTGCCAGAATTTCACCGGTTTGGGCATCCAAGACCAGAGCCGACCCAAAAACTGCATGGTGTTGTTCGATGCAGGATTTTAGTTCTTTATAGACAATCTGCTGAATATCCAAATCTAATGTTAAAAAAACATCGCAACCCGGAACTGCCGATTCGACTGGATAAGAAGGATGGGGGTAAAGATTACCTAAACCATCTCGCCCATAAACTATCCTGCCCGGTCGGCCACCCATCAGTGAATCGAATTGATATTCAATCCCCGACCAACCCTTTTTTGTCCCGGGCTTCATACTCCCGACAAAACCCAAAGCACTGGCAAAAATGTCCCGAAACGGGTAATAGCGGTCATTGTCATCAACTAGCGAAATCGCACCATTAAGCCGAGACTTTTTTAACTTTTCCTCTAATATTTTCCCCACATTGTAATCGATTTGTTTCAAGTACCAAAAAAATTTCTTTTTTCTATAAAGTTCTCGATAAGTAGTCCGGAAGTCCTTCAACCCGCACCCGGCTAATATATCGGATGCCTTTTTTTTGTCGGGCAGATATTGCGGCAGAACTGAAATCGAAAAACATGAACGATTAGCCGCTATACAACGATTAGCTCGGTCGTAAATCTGTCCGCGCGGGGCTAATAACTCAACCGCAATTTCTTGGGATACCTTTGCTTGTCTCGCATATTTTTTCCATGAAATTATCTGAAGATAAAATACATAGCTTAAACCAATTGCCCAGCATACAATGAGTGCCCTCTTAACAATCTTAATCCGATTTATCTCGTGCATTTCTATCGATTATTACCATTCTGATTCGCCAACGATGTCAAACTTACATTTGCCTGATTCAAACTATCCGGGGTTGAAAAAGTTAAACCTAATGCCAAAGCTTTTGCTTCAATCGCCGAATAGCAAAAAGCTTTTGCCGCATCAATCTTACTTTGTTCGAGTTGTTCGGTTAACAGTTTTTTCTCTTCTTCCATATCGGCAATTTGCCGGGTCATGCGAAAACTCATATTATGTTCACAAAGATATAGAATCGGAATTGAAGCGAAAAAGATTAAAATCAAAACTTTTTTCATTGGTTAACTAATCTTGATCGCTGCCCGTAAACGAGCGCTGTGAGCGGCTGGATTCACTTGAATCTCACTAATGGTTGACCGCACTGGTTTTTTCGTAAAAATCTCTAATTTCCCCTGCTTAGCGAGTTCGCGCAAGGTATTTTTCACGATACGGTCTTCTAAGGAATGGTAGGATAAAATCACGACCCTACCCCCTACCGCCAGTAACTTCAGAGCAACTTGTAAGCCCTTTTCGAGATTATTTAATTCATCGTTCGTAGCAATTCGTAAGGCTTGAAATGTCCTCTGCAAAGCTTTCTTTTTTACCGGTTTGGGCATCGATTTTAATTGCGATTCGATTAGAGCAATTAAATCTTGGGTATTATTTAATCGCTTGCGTTGCTCAAAAATTGCTCGGGCAATTCGTCGATAGAACCTTTCCTCGCCAAATTCGCGTAAAATTTTTTCCAGCTCGGGTAATGATGTATGGTGAATGATATCGGAAGCTTTATTTCTTAAATCTTTGCTAAACCTCATATCCAGCGGTCCATTCAACCCATAAGAAAATCCCCGTTCTGGGGTTCGAACTTGATGCCATGAGACGCCCAAATCGAATAATACACCCATTAGTTGTTTTTTTTGATATAACGGGTTTTTTGTAATTTCTTGCATTATTGGCTCAAGTTCCAAAAAATTGCAATTGAAGAGTCGAAAATTAGCAAACCGATTCAGCCGCAATTGGCTATAAGCGATCGCTTCTTGGTCCAGGTCAGTGCCAATTAAAAAACCGTTTGCCAAAACGGATAGAATCGCTTCCGCATGTCCTCCCCCGCCGATTGTCGCATCAAAAAAAATTCCGTCCTTCGGCGCCAAAAATTGAATAACCTCTTGCACCATTACTGGACGATGAAAAACTTCGGAACTGTCTTTTCCCGTATGATTTTTATTTACAGCTTGATTTTCCATTAAGACCAAAGAATTATGTAACTCCATGACCAAACTTACTCAGTTTCAGCAAACATCTCACTGCCATCGAGTAAATCGGCGGCGTATTTCTCGTAATTTTCCTCGAATTCCTTCTGGAATTTATTAAAAGTTTCTGGATTTGCCATTACAAAAAGAATTCCACCACCAAAAATCACTACTTCTTTACTAATTCCGGCAAAATCCAGAAGTTCTTTGGGAATACTAATTCTACCCTGAGCATCCAGAGTTGCTTCATTCGCATTAGCTGGAATACCCCAGAGTAAGGTTCTTGATTCTTTTTTATTTATTGAAAGCTTAGACAGGGCGCCACCGACGACTTTTTTCCAAACTGACAGGGGGTGGATTGATATAGTTCTGTCATGGCCTTTATTAAGGACGAGTCTGCCATTAGACTCTTGGGGAAGGGCCTTGCGGAAACAATTCGGGATGGCGACCCTGCCTTTATGATCAACTGAATAAAAATAGTGTCCGAAAAATAAATTCACCACTTTACACCTCTATAAACCACAATACCCCACAGTATCAAAAACAAGGAAGTTGTCAAGGAAAATTTTTATGTCGCATAAGAATTTATAAGTAATGTAAATTTAAAAAGTTATATCATATTTTCGCGATACAAATCGAGATTGTTTTAAATTTTTTCGCAGCCTTTTTAAAAACATCATACACCCAAAAAAAATAATTATTTTTCGAAAAATTTATACTATACACAGTGTTTAATCTATTAAATACATACCATATATAGTAGATTCCCATTTTTATTTGAATTTTTCGGTAATTTCTGCTATATTGTATCTGAAATTGCTTTTTGTACTTTAAATTACATCACTTATATAGTTCAAAATAATTTCGACTCCGGAGGTCTTTTGGAACCCTGCCGGAGTCGAAAAATCGAAAAAGAGAGAGTGGGGATTTCTCCCTTTTTGACTAGTTATTATTTATTAAAAGCAAATTTTTCAGTTTTAGAGCTCTTCAAGTAAGGTAGTGAAAGTATCGTGGTGTCCTTCTTCGTCTTCTAATATACCCTGGAACATTATCTTAGTTGTTTCGTCTTCTTCTTTGCGCGCGGTAGCAATTATCTGCTTATAAAGTTTTATGGCTCCCTCTTCATCTTTTTTATCCTGCATGAGCATATCTTTTAACTCTTTACCAACAAAAATCGGCTCGGGTTTAGTAGTTGGGATGCCGCCCAAGTAATTCAATCTTTCCGCAATTGCTTCGGCGTGCTTCATTTCCGCGACTCCAATCTTCTTCAGTTCATCTTTCACCGCAAAACCCTTGGTTCCCGACCAGAGAACATGTTGCCACATATATTGAATCGCTACTTGCAATTCGCGGGCAATTGCTTGATTCAACATATCCGTTAATGCTTCGGATGCCATTTTGCCTCCTTTTTATTCGGTTTTTAATTCCATTGAACCGGTCCATAACCCATGGATATTACAATATGAACCGGCATAAACCACTCCCGATTTCTCGGTTTTAAAGGTTAATGTAACCTCGGGATGGGTATAGACAGTACTCGTATTTGGTCCTTGGACTGATGCGCCATGGGCTAAAAATTCGAATCTGCCCAGATGACTGGGTAATTTTTCGCCATCTGGCAAGAAAAGAACATCAATCCAAGCGATATTGTGTTCAGTTGTGTTGGGATGGGCGATTTGCTTACCAACACTGACCACCAACTTAATATTTTCGCCCTTTTTTACTTTTGCCGGCATTTCGATTACCGGCACATGTTTTTCCGCTTTCCAATCTGCGGTTTGAAACAATTCGCCGATTTGTTTCATTTTACTCCCTTTTATAAGAGTTTAAGTTCTTTGTGTTTATTTAAAATATCATCCGCCAATCTATCTAATGCCTTAAAATCATCCGCCTTTGGATATCCTTTAATTACAACTGGTTGTAATAATTCAACTTTCAGTTTGGTCAACATTCCGGTAATTTGCTCTAACATTTTGCCCCCCCAACCAAAAGAACCAATCACTGAAGCAAATCTCACTTTTGGTCTTAACGCATTAGCTAAAAAAGCCGCATAAACTGCGGCGGGATGCGGACCAACTAAAACCGTCGGGGTTCCTATTACTATCGTAGCGGTATCAACTAATGATTTTGCCAGCTCGCCGATATCCGTCTTGGTCAAGTTATATGGTTTTACCCTAATATTTCTTTGCATTAAAGCATCGACAAAATAATCAATCATCTTTCGGGTGCTGCCGTGCATCGAGACATAAGGTATAACCACTTCATTCTTCACATCATCCGAAGTCCAATCCTTATAAGCTTCGACAATAAATTCCGGTCGCGGATAAACCGGACCGTGACTGGGTGCAATCATTTTAATTTCGTATTTACTTAGACGTTCCAGATGTTTCTTAATATTATTTCGAAATGGCATCATAATCTCAGCATAATACCTTTTTGCCGATTCATAAACCCTTGGTTCGTTAAGGGCATACAAATCACTGTCGGCTAAGTGTGAACCAAAAAAGTCACAGGGAAAGAGAATCTTATCTTCTCTCAAATAGGTTAGCATTGTCTCCGGCCAGTGCACCCAGGGCGCAAAGATAAATTCAAGCGTTCGATTACCCAGAGATATGGTTTCACCATCATTTATCGTAATAAATTTATCCGGCGGAATCAGCAGCAATTCAACCAGCAAATCTCGGCATTTGGCATTGGTTACCACTTTTGCCATTGGATAATGCTCTAAAACCTTTGGGATGGCGCCGGAATGGTCTTGTTCGGCATGATGGGAAATCACATAATCTATGTGTTTGATTCCTAATTGTTTAAGATTATCGACAAGCTCTATTTCTTTGGTCGGGTCAACCGTATCAATCAAAGCCGTCTTTTCGCTCCCTTTAATTAAATATGAATTATAACTTGTCCCTTCCGGCAAAGGTATTAGTTCATCAAATAATTTTCGGTCCCAATCGATTACGCCGACGGTAAAAATATCTTTTTTAATCTCTCGAATCGTCAATTACTCCTCCTTAACAAATTTGTCCTTTCCTACACCACAGACCGGACATAACCAATCATCGGGCAATGCTTCGAATGGCGTCCCGGGTTCAATTCCTGAATTCGGGTCACCAATTTCCGGGTCATAAATATAATCACAAACCGTACAACGATACTTTGCCATATTATTACCCGCTGGATTAACTGATGTAAAAACTTCCTTTTTCTCTTCTTTTATATAAGTCGGTGCGTTCTTGTCAGTTTTACCCTTGATCACTTTATGATAATAATCATAAGTCATTGGCTCATGGTCGTTAAAAGTATCCGCCCCAACCACCTTGCCGACAAAAATTGTATGGCTTCCAACATCATAACTATCAATCAATTCACATTCCAGAAAGCCAATCGTATTATCCAGTACAATTGGAACACCGGTCTTCCCGAGTTTATAATTCATATCTTTAAACTTATCCAGTTCACGACCCGATTTAAAGCCAAAATGTCCGATAAATTTCAAAGTTGCCGATTTGGATAAAATGGAAACGGTAAAGACCTTACTTTCTCTAATATATTGATGAGTAAGATTCTTCTTATTGATGCTGGCGGCGATTGCTGGAGGGTCAGCCGTAATTTGCATTATGCAATCGGCAATTTGCCCATTCAACTTATCACCCTTTTTTGAACTGACGATATAAAGCCCGTAGCTAAGTTTGGAAAAAGTTTGCAGATTCACGATATGATTTTAGACTCGTCCTTAAACACGTAAGATTCAATTTCAATCCAAATTAGGATACAAGAAAATTAATTACTGTCAATCTTTTTCGAAATACAAGAAAACAAATTAATATTTAGCCACAGATAAACACAGAAAAATAACCACAAAGGCACGAAGGAAACGAAAAAAATACCTAACCGCAGAGATAGCGGAGATATCAGAGAAAAATTTAACCACAGATTCACACAGAGAAAAAAACTCCTCTCCCCTTGCGAGCTTGTGCCAAAACTCAAAATTCGTAGTCCTGTTTTCTTCTGTTAATCTCATTTAATAAAATATCTCTTTCATGATAATTCTTATCATAGGAAAAACTTAATTGTCGTTAAAAATATCTTTCCTCGTTATAATCTTCAATATTTACCTCTCCATCTTCTATTATCCTTGATACACCAGCCCCCTATTACACAATTTGCCCTTTAT
>Ga0315291_10004209_pt1 | contig 18392 bp, 17 predicted proteins | sample YL17G12_20_MG_FD_203070 | JGI IMG/M metagenome (GOLD analysis project Ga0315291, IMG submission 203070) | Sediment microbial communities from Yellowstone Lake, YNP, Wyoming, USA - YL17G12_20 | ecosystem: Environmental > Aquatic > Freshwater > Lake > Sediment | place: USA: Wyoming | collected...
ATGAATCTGTCGCCAGTCAGTATGCCGAAAAAAGTCTTATTGGGTTTTTTCAAGCTGACTCTTGCACTGTCAACTTTGCTCAGTACAAGTTCACCAAGCGTTCTTTCAACCGCCATCAGGTTGACGTTTGAAGCGCTGTTTCTCACTCGTTTTACGCGAACCGCAAAACTCTCTTCCTTTGCCAGCATCTCACCAAGGCTCACAGAACGTGCAGCCTTCACAATATCAGTCATGTCTGCCCTACAATTGACAAGCTCTAATCCGCAGATTCTTGTCAAAGCTGCCCTGCGCATGATGGTTCCTACGCAGTTTTGATCAGCTTCAACCCTAGCAACTTGCTCAAGCTTCTCCAAGACTTCATAATCATAATCTTCTGCATCAAGTATTGCCCTTAACTCGGAAAGCGGCAGGCTTTCATGCTCTCCAGAAAGAAGAAAGAAAAGCTTGACCACATCAACGCTCCTTTACTTGACCAGTTCTTTGGCTATTAAAGGTGCAAGAGACGCTTTGCTCACGCGACTTGACACGCTGTCAGTGCCAACTATTTCTTCGACGCCTGCGTCGATTATACGTTTTTCGGCGTCTCCAATCAAAAGTGGGTGAACACAAGCAACATAGATTTTCACAGCCTCAAGCTCCCTCAAGATCTTGGCTGCAGCGACAATTGTGCTCCCTGTACTGATTATGTCGTCGAAGACTATCACAGTTTTATCCTTCACGTCAAGTGTCTTCTTTTCCATGTGGATTTGGCCGGTATAGCGGTCTCTCTGCTTGTCCAAATATCCGCATCCTCCACGCAACACTTTTTCGGCCTGTTCAACAAGATGCAATGCGCCTTTGTCCGGAGCCAGAACAAAGGATTTCTCTAGACCTTTCCGCATGAAATGCTCTGCCAGTAGAGGTATAGCTGAAACCGTGTTTGCTGGAAAGGGAAACCTCGCCAGGATCTTCTCTTGATGAACGTTAACCGTTGTCAGACGGTCAACGCCAGCGACCTCTAACATGTTTGCTATTGTTTCGATGCTTAGGGCTTCGCCTTGCAGGAAGACCTTGTCTTGGCGGGCATAGGCCAAGTAAGGCACTACAGCCCAGACCTTTTTTGCTCCATTTCTTTTGGCTGCATCCGCCAGCAACGCCAGTTGTATGAGTTTTGGGTCTTGCGGAGGGCTTGTCGTTTGAACGATGACTGCTTCCTCGTCTTGCACCTCGCCCTCTAGTCGTACGTATGATTCGCCATCTGGAAAAGTCTTGAAGGCTACAGGTACTGCTTCTGCGTTCAAGAGTTCAGCTATTTTTTGTCCTAATTGTGTTGAGGCTGGCCCGAGGATTATTTTCATTTTTCTCGCCGTGTAAGTTCGGTTTAGCGATGATTTAGGCTTTTCTAGATTTCTTGTGCTGATCTATCAGCTCTTTTGCTCTGTCCATGCGTATTTTTCGTTCTTGAACCATCTTTTCGGCCACGATATCGATGAGTCCACCAGTTGCTCCTGCCGCCACAGCTATGTTCTTTGCGTGTAGAGACATGTGACCTCGTTGGATTCCTTCACTCGCTAAGGCTCTTAGTGCGCCAAGGTTCTGAGCTAAGCCTACAGCTGCCAGCACTTCACCGAACTCGTTAGCCGTTTTCACGTCTAGGATTTTCACGGCTATTTTCGCTATCGGATGTGTGCGCACGGCACCACCTATTAAGCCTACGGCCATCGGTAGCTCTATTGAGCCGACTAGATCGCCATCTTTGTTCTTCTCCCAAGTGGAAAGTGCTCCGTAGTGGCCGTTCTTGACTGCATATGCATGTGCTCCTGCTTCGACTGCTCTATGGTCATTACAAGTTGCAATTATGACTGCTATTATGCCGTTGAGTATCCCTTTGTTGTGTGTAGCCGCTCGGTACGGGTCGGCTGCTGCAAAAGCATATGCGTTTACTATGCCATCCACGACTTTCTCTCCGCCTACGGCTTCTTTGGGCACGATGCACCATGCTCTCACCAGACGTTTTGTGGCAAGGTTGGAGATTATGCGTAGATATACGCGGCCACCTGTGACTTTCTCTATTGTTGGGGCTATGGCTTCGGCCATCGTGTTCACGGCGTTAGGGCCCATGGCATCGCGGCAGTCAACATGCAACTCGGCAATAAGCATTGGCCCTTGGGTGGTGTTGATCACTTTTGCATCCAAGTCTCTTGCTCCGCCGCCGGCTGAAACGAGTACTGGGTCCTGTTCATTCGCTTTTTTCAGCACTTCTTCTTTTGCTTGGATAACTCTCATCTTGGCTGCGTAAGGGTCTTTGACGCCGACAACTTGAATCTGTCCGACCATTATTGGAAGTGTGCTGCTCGTGTGAAAGCCGCCGCCATCTCTCACCATTTTTGCGGCGTAGCTTGCTGCAGCTACCACTGAAGGCTCTTCAATAGCCATTGGAATCAAGTAGTCACGGTTGTTTATGAGAAAATTCACGCCAATGCCCAATGGCACAGGGATCGTGCCGACCACGTTTTCTATCATGCGGTCAGCCAAGTCCAAGGGTAGAGAGCCAACGCTTTGCAGCTGTGCACATTCTTCATCGGTTAGGTTAGCGAATTCCTTGACGGCTTGCAGCCGTTGTTTTGGGCTAAGCTTGTAGAATCCGGAAATCAATGATGATTTGCCCATTTAATACACTTCTTCTCACGTTCTCTGAAAGAATGGAAAATAGTCTACGTTAAGGTTTTTAAGTTTTGGCAGAGATTGGGGCGAAACAGAAAACCGCATTTCTTCTTCGCCTAAACCTTGGTTGCCACTATCTTCTTGGAAGCGCAACGGCTGAAATGCCCAAGCGATTTCGGATTTCTTTGGCCAGAGTCTCAGCGTGGCTGACGCGATAGTTTTCGGTGATTACGAGCTTGGGTTTTGAACGTCTCACATACTCCATTAACCCTTCAAAATCCGAGTGGTCGCTCAACGCTACGCTGCATTCTTTGTCTCCTGTTTCGCGAGTGGGACAGTTGAATTCCCAGCCACTCACATATATACGGAAGCTTCCTAAGCCCATGTTGGCTCTGGTGTTCATGTGGTGGAAAGCCACGCATGGAGATTGTTTTTCAAGAAGCTCTTGTGCTTCCGTTTGCTCAGACAATAGTAAGTGTCCTAAGCGCATGCCGTTCTTTTCGCATGCCTTGGAGACTTGGAACACTTTTTCTGACGCGATAAAGGGAGCTTTCAGACCGGCTGTGTGTAGGATTTGCATGACTTCTTGGAGTTTTCCGTGATAGCCGAAGATGTAGACTGGGCCATGTTTCAATCCTTGTTCCACTTTCGAAGTTAGGAGGTCTTTTATGTCTACGTCGAATGAGCGGTTGCAGTTTGGGCTTCCGTATGTGGCTTCGATGACTAGAACGTTTGCTTCGAGAATCGGAGTATCGTCGATTCTGAAGTCTCCGGTGTAGACGATTCGTTCTCCCTCTGCGTCTTCGACTAGAACTTGTGCTGCGCCTAGGATGTGGTCAGCTTTAAAGAATGTTATTCGTTCATCCTCGTATTGCAGTGTTCTGCCATAATCAAGTGGCTCCGCGTAGCCTCCCATTAAGAAAAGTGGGCCTTTCATCACGTCTACGAGGTCTTTGGTGGCGCTTGTCATCAGGACTTTTTCGCATGCTTCTAGGCTTTGCCGTAGACCCATCATGTGGTCGGCATGAGCATGAGTGACCACTCTTAATGGTCTGGTTTCGTCAAAAGCGTCACATGCGATGCTTTTTCCAAGTTGGACTGCGCCTCGATTGGTGATTGATGCTTTTGTGGACAGTTACAGCACCAGCTAGGTTCTGGAGGTTAACCAGTCTAGGAGTTGTCGGGGGTTTGAGCATTTTATTTTGACCTTTATCGGTCCTAGGGGTGATTCGCCTGTTTCTTGCGAGAAGGAAATGTGCCCTGCATATGCTACTTGCTTGTTTAAGCAGAAGTTGATAGCTTTCTTTTCCAGTCCTTGGAAGAAGACGGTTCTAGCGGCTGCTCGAATGCGCTCTCTGTTCAGAAGATTGTGGAACTTCGCGAGGTTTTCCTGCCCTTGGGCTTCAGCGAACAGTAGGCTTCCTTTGCGTAGAGGCTTTGCTTGCATGGGTATGCAGCCGAAGATGCTTTCGACTGCTCTTCTGACTTTGTCTTCGGATTCGGTTGGGTTGACCTCGGCTTCTACTTGAAGGGTTATTTCATCCATTTTTTTTCGACCTTCTTCAGAATCGTTCTTGCCTGGGCTTCCGCTGATTCTCGAGTTCCTTCATTCATTATGACGTATTCAGCCATTGCTATTACGTTTCCTAATCCCACGCTTAGCTCGCGCAAGTCGCGCTCAATGAAGGTGTGCCAGTCTTGTGAGTCATCGCTTCTTTGTCTTTTGTAGATTCTTTTGAATCTAGTTTCTGGTGATGAGTGAACCGCGATGAGGCTGAACCTTGGGAAGCTTTTCTCGAATTCTTCTACTTCGCTTAGGCTTCTTATGCCGTCGATGATTATTTTTTGGTTGGTGGCTTTGTTTATTCTTGTTATGCATCTTCTTGCTATGGCGGATTGCCCTTCTAGTCGCCTTAGTTCCAGCATTATTTTTCCTAGGTTTCCTGGCGTTGGAGTGAGGCCTCTTCTTTTAGCCTCAGCCCTGACTTCGTCGCCCATTACCACAACGTCGTAGCCATTTTGGGTTGCGGTTTTCTCGGCGATTGATTTTCCCGAGCCTGCCATTCCAGTGAGTCCGACAAGAAGTTTGTTTGAGGTCATCGTGCATCCTGTCTGTTACTGTGTTTGTTTTGGCAAATATTCTTTTACACTGGAGGGCATATTCGTTTGTCTAGTTAACGCGATAATGTAGGATTGGAATGGTTAATCTTAACCAATGTAGAGATTTCTGTTCTTGCTCAATGCTGATGATAGAAGCATTTATGAAGGAAATAGGCGAAAACACTTGAAGGAATAGCAATGTCCGAAATGATAAGAAGCTTCATGGCATTCGATATCGAGAACGATTCAGTTTTGAAAAGAATGACTGAGGCACAAGCTATTTTGACAAAATCGGGAGCAGACCTGAAGCTGGTTGAGCCCAAGAACATACATGTCACTCTGCGTTTCCTCGGAGACATTACTCCTAACACTGTGGAAAAGATCTTTGAGGAAATGAAGACCGTTCAATTCGTTCCGTTTGACATAAAGATTCAAGGTGTCGGCGCCTTTCCGACCTCCCGTTATGCGAGGGTAGTGTGGGCGGGAATATCTGAGGGCGCCAGCGATCTGCGAAGCATTTTCAGTCAGCTAGAGCCTCGCTTGTGTGGCTTGGGGTTTTCGCCTGATTCGAAGGGTTTCAGTCCGCATTTGACGATTGCACGGGTGAGGTCTGGGAGAAACAAAGCTGAACTGAGCAGGGTCATTGATGAGAACTCTGGGTTTGAGTTTGGAACTATTAGGGGTGAGTGCCTGAGGCTTAAGAGAAGTGTTCTGATGCCTAAGGGGCCGATTTATTCCACGCAGAGAGAGTTCTGTCCGAAGCAGTAAAGGCGAAAGGCTTGGCTATGACTGGAGAAATAGAGGAAATTCTTGAAGATGTTTTACGTCGCATTACGCCAGAGAAAAAGGAAAGAGACAAAATCAGAGTGTTGAGTGAGAAGCTTGAGAGAAAAGTGGCTTCTGCATCAAGCGAGCTGGGCGTTAAGGTCAAGGTGCGCGTTGAAGGTTCAGTGGCGAAAGACACCTGGATTGGTGAAGAGCCTGACATTGATATTTTTATGCGGGTGGCGAAGACCATACCTAGAAAGTCTCTTGGCTACGTTTGCTTGAGAATTGCTAGAAAAGCTACGGCTGGTTCAAAGCAGATTGAAAGGTTCGCTGAGCATCCTTACCTTGAAGCTGTGGTTGATGGAACAAGAGTGAACATCGTCCCATGCTATGAAGTGAAGCAAGGCGAATGGTTGAGCGCTACGGATAGGACGCCGTTTCACACTGATTACATGAAGAAGCATTTGAACGTTCAAATGCAGGCCGAAGTGCGCCTACTGAAAAAGTTCATGAAGGGAATCGGTATTTATGGTGCCGAGATCAAAATAGGTGGGTTCAGTGGGTACCTATGTGAACTGTTGATCCTATATTACAAGTCATTCTTAGACACACTCAAAGCGTTTGCACAATATAGACAGCGAATGGTTATTGATATTGAAGGGTTCTTCAGTAGCAGGCAGAAAGAGATCGACCTCTTATTCGATGAACCGCTGGTGGTTATTGATCCAGTCGACAAGGCGAGGAACGTGGCTTCCGCGGTGCGCGTGCAGAGACTCTACACTCTCGTGGCAGCTGCACAAGTGTTCTTGAAGAAGCCAAGCTTGGACTTCTTCTATCCTCCTAAAACAGCGTCATTGACTGTAGGCAAGATGAGGCATGAGTTGAAGAAACGAGGCTCAGCAATAGTTTTCGTCACATTCGGAAAGGTTGACGCCGTTCCTGACATTTTGTGGGGTCAGCTCTACAAGTCCCAGCGCTCCTTGCGGAAGCTGGTCGAGTTGAGTGATTTCAAGGTTCTGCGAGAGCTTCCGTGGAGCGATGAAAAAGGTCTGAACATCTTTGTGTTTGAGCTTGAACATTACTGTGTCTCACCAGTCAAGATGCATTTGGGGCCACCTCTTGAAAAGGAGAAAGAATGTGAAAGATTCATTGCGAAGCATCAGAGCAAGCTAGGCACCGTTTCCGGTCCTTATGTGGAAGATGGAAGATGGGTTGTTCTAGTCAGAAGGAAGTTCACTGATGCCAGCACGTTGCTGAGGGAAAAACTGAAGGACGGAGGAAGAAATGCAGGCGTGGCTGAGCAGATTTCGCAGATGCTCAAGAAAGGCTTCAAAGTGCTTGTGAATGAAGAGATTATTGACATTTACGAGAAGAACAGGAAGTTTGCTGCTTTTCTAACCGAGTTCTTGTTGGGCAAGCCGAAGTGGTTAGAAGCCGCTAAGCGCTAGAGCTATCAGCGTTATTCCGAGTAACAGGGTGTAGATTACGAAGTAATGGAATTTCTTGCTTGACAATACCTTTGAAACAAGCTTTATTGCGACATAACCTGCAACCATTGCTATTATTACTCCGACCAGAAGCTCTATTGTGCCTATTCCTTGGGCGGCTAGTTGGCCGCGTTGCTTGTAGGCCTCCACTGCTAGGTCTCCGACTATGGCTGGGATCGATAGGAGGAAGGAGAATTTGAAGGCTTTTTCCCTTTTCAACCCGAGCAGCAGTGCAGTTGAGATCGTTATTCCGCTCCTTGACAACCCTGGGAAAATTGCCAAGCCTTGAGCTGAACCCATAATGAAGGCTATCATGTAGGTTAGGGTGCCCTTGTTTTCTTTTCCAATTCTTGATGCGTAGAGTATGGTTGCGCCGACCAAGAAGGTTATTCCAATTGCCAAGAGTGTTTGGAGAGTGTCTTCGAGGAATTTTACGTAGAGTAAACCAATTATTCCTGTGGGGATGGTTGCAACGATTATGAGTGGTATAAGTTGGCCGTGCTCTGATTTGAAGTCCAAATGCGCTAAGGCTAATAGTATGTTTTTGACTTCTTTTCTGAAGTAGAACACGACCACGACCAGTGTTCCGACGTGTAAGGTGATGCCGAAGAGTGGAGTGACTGCTAAGCCTAGGAAGTGCTCAGCTATTCTGAGGTGCGCAGTGCTTGAAATCGGCAGCCATTCTGCTAGGCCTTGGATTAGACCAAGAATTATTGTGTTAAATAGCTGTTCGAGCAATGTGGCAACCCGTCTTTCGAGGTTTTTGCTTTAAAGGTTATATGTGAAGCTTATTTAGTCTTCTACGCTGGTGCGCGGGATGAGTGAGTACCCTTCTGGAAGCGTTGAAGACCGTGAAGTGCTTGCGAAAATGCCTCTTGACAAGTTGCTGGATTATTTTTTCTTACAGGTACGGAACTTGTGGAGGGTAGATGGCCTATACTTCTTAGGCATCGAGAGGAAGTTTGGAACTGAGGCAGCAACCGACATCGACGCTGGCGTCTGGGAAGCCATGGCAAGCATCGAAGCCAAAAGCCTTCAGAAAATGTTCCACGTAAGCGAAAACCCTGATGTATCGACGATTATGGGTCTTCTGCGAAGGTCGAGTTGGGCTTTGGATCAGCCTTTCAAAACCGTGGAAGTAAGCAATGATCATGCGGTTCTACGTATAGATCGCTGCAGAACGCAGGAAACTCGCCTGAACAAGGGTCTAAGCGAATTTCCATGCAAAAAAGTCCGATTTGGCTACTTGAAGAATTTCGCGGTGACATTAAATCCAAAAGTGAAAGTGAACTGCCTAGTCTGCCCGCCAGACAAACATTCCAAAGACTCATGGTGCAAATGGGAATTTACACTGTGATTTGAGGAGTTTGAGAGTATCATGTTGACGATTTGAAACTCTAAGAATGACGTGGCAGGTCTATTCGGCACGCGCAGACGGGAAACCGCGTTCAAGTTCCCAAGCTCGTCCGGTGGCAGTTCAAATTGGACAGCCAGCAGGTTTTGGAGGTCAAGGTTAAGCTTGCAGGCTCCTTTGGCGGCGTGGAAAGGTTCTGTGCTAAAATGGGGAGGGATGGGCGGGTGACAATTCCAAAGTTGCCGCTTGAATTGCTGAGAGACAAGGAACAAAGCGTGGTAGACACTGCTCTAGAGGTGGATCTTAAACCCGCAGAACACGTACCGTAGAGCATGGCGCAGGAGAACTAAGACTTTTGAATCAGATGAGTAACCAAGTAGAATCTTGGCTAGTGACCCATAAAGCCCAGCATACCTGTAGCCGATGCCCCCTCTGACTTTGTCTGGCTCCATAGCAGAATAGCTTGTTAGAATTAGTAAATTTAGCGGCGTAGTTAGCCCCCTAGTTGTTAATTGAGCGCGCGCGCTTTTTAGGATGGAAAATTGGAGACGTGATAGGTTTCGATTGGTGGTTTTTTGAATTCGAGTTTGTCTGTAAAATCTTCTTTGTCTAGTGATACTAGAATGGATTGGTTGTCTAATGCTACTTTCAGGTACAATGCGTCGATAGCGTAGACGTTGTATTCTGAACATAGTGGGAATGCTGATGTGCAGAAGGTTATGTTGCAGTTGGTTAGGAGGCTTGGATGGATCATTAGGTCGAGTTGTTTCTTTGCAGTGTTCGCCATGTCCAAGCCGGTTTTTCTCGCTAGGGTTCCGCAGACTTCTTGGTAGATGATGCTGGGTTCTGCCAGGATGAAAGTGTCTGGCACTTGGGTGAGTATTTCCGCGCATTTCTCGCTGTAAACTTCGTCTGTTTTCAGGGCTGCGATTAGGACGTTGGAATCTAGGGTTAATATGCGGCTAGTTGGTTTCATGACCTCTGGCCCTTCTGGTTTCTTCGAGCACGGTTGGATGGGCAGTCCACTTGTGTGAAATAGCGCTTCTGAGCTTCAGAAAGTTTTTGACGCCGTTTCGCATTTGCTCTGTTTTTTCTTCGTTTAGTAAGACCGCTTTGTTTGAAGCGACAAGTTCGTATAATAGCTCAGCCCAAGTTTTGCAGCCAAGCTCCACTTTTAGTCTTTTTAGTTCTTTGAGTAGGTCTTCGGGCAAGTTTTTAACGAGGATTGTTGCCAAGAGATCGCCGAGGTTTATCTGGATAATCCAGAATATAAAGTTTATCTGGCTATTTGTTAGGCACACCGTACAGCGAGGTCGTATATCACTCCACTTATGCACTATCACTAGAAGTGATGATACAAGAACCGAGCGATAGAAGCCATTCGCCTCCAGAACAATCTTAGGATCATCAATCACAGTCCTGTCTCCGACCCTGTGGACTGGACAATGCCCACGCACTTCAACAACCTCAATCTCCAACATTTTTCAACTGACACTACACTTCAATAAGTCCAGCCGAAGGCCTAGGCAGCACGCGCTTGCCGAGACCACCCCTTTTCCCTACGTATCGAAGGAGGCACGCCACGGAAATTCCAGTGTACTTCATCAATAAAGATGCATTATTATGAATTCAGCGAACATGCTCTAGTTTATTCTTCTTCCTTGCTCTGCCACTAGTTCCCCGTTTTTGAAGACTTTTTCTGCTAGGTTAATGCCGTAGTGATATGAGAGATATTTGTGATTCGGGGCGTCAAAAACCACCATGTCCGCCTTCTTTCCTTCCTCTAAACTTCCTATTTCATGAGCCCTCTCAATCGAGTGAGCAGCATTGATTGTTGATGCCACAAGAGCCTCTTCTGTAGTCATTTTCATCTGCAAGACCGCAATGTTCATCATCATCTGCATCGACTCGCACATGTCCGCCGCGCTCAAGTCAGTTGCCAACGCAACAGGCAATTTCTTGTTGATGATTTCTCTTGCTTTCGCATATGTACCCAAATAGCAGAATGGAGTGGTGGGCAAGAACGTGCCAATTACGCCTCTCTTAACCAAGGCTTCGATTTCCTCTGGGGGCGTGAAAATCAGATGGTCAGCGGATATGACCCCTAGCTCTGCGCCTAGTCTTGCTCCTCCGCTGTGGGCAAGCCAGTCAGCGTGAATCCTCAATTTCAAGCCATATGTTCTGCCCGTCTCAAGTATTCGCCTCGACTGCTCCACGTTGAAGTATCCTTTCTCGCAGAACACGTCACAGTACTCAGCCAGTTTTCTCTTCGCAACTTCCGGAACCCACTTCTTGACTATTTCGTCTGTCAGTTGATCAACTCTGTTCTCGTATTCGAATGGAATTCCTTGAGCCATAAAAGTCGGAATCAAATCGATCGGATGCGCCTCGTTGAGGGTTTTAATTATTTCCATTTGCCTGATTTCGCCGTGGAACGTCATTTCGTACCCGCTTTTTGCTTCTATCGTTGTCGTGCCATGGATCAGCATCGTGTCAAGTATCTGGGTTGTTCGTTTGAGCAGTTCTTCGGTTGATGCCTCGCCCGTTTTCTTAAGAGTTGTTGGCATTCCTCCCCCTTTGGCCTTGATTTCCAAGTATGGAACGCCCTTTACAGCCATTGCCTCAAGTTCTTCTTCTCTTGAACCAGCAAACACTAAATGAACATGTGGGTCGATGAGGCCTGGCGTGACGAGCTTGCCACTTGCGTCTATGACTTCAAACCCTTTCTCAAGCTTGCCTAGAACATCCTTCGTGGTCCCGACAGCCACTATTCTTCCATCTTTGGCTGCGACTGCTCCGTCTCTTATGATGCCAAGATCATTCATTTGTTCTCTAACTTGGGGCCTAGCACTTTTCCCTTGCAAAGTCACAAGTTCATTTGCGTTGGTAACTACGAAGTCAGCTTTCTTGGCCAAGTTCTCTCCTCCTTGACCTGTGACTAGACGTCTAGATACTTCTTTCTTTCCCATTCGTGAACGGTTGAGTTGAAATCCTTCCACTCTTTGGTCTTGAGTTGCAGGAACTTCCCACAGAATCTGTGTCCTAAGGCATCCTGCAAAAGCTTGTCTTTAGAGAATTCGTTTAAAGCATCCCCCAGATTTCCCGGAAGCAGCTCTATGCCTCTTCTAGATCTTTCTGTTTCACTCATGGCATATACATCCTCCTCCACGGGTTCTGGAGGTTCGATTTTTTTCCTAACGCCGTCGAGTCCGCAGGCCAGAATTCCCGCAAACGCGACGTAGAAATTGCATGATCCATCAGTGGGTCTGTACTCCAGTCTAGTTTTCGTCTCTGTTCCAGGGGGGACCCTGATTAGGCCTGACCGATTGTACCTTGCCCATGAGATGTAAACTGGCGCCTCCCAGCCTGGAACGAGCCTCTTGTAGGAGTTGACGGATGGGTTTGTTATGGCTGCCAAGGCTTTTGCATGAGTTAAAATGCCAGCGATGAAGCTTAGACCAGTTTCGCTTAGACCGTGATTTCCGTTCTTGTCACAAAAGAGGTTTCTACCCGTGTCATCCTCTATCAGGGTAGCGTGCGTATGCAGTCCCGCCCCATATTGGCCATGAAAGGGCTTCGGCATGAAAGAAGCGACTAATTCTCTTCTAGCAGCCATTAATTTCACCATGAACTTTACAAGATAAAGAGTATCAGCCATTCCCAATGCATCAGAGCCCCCGATCCCCATTCCCCACTCCAATCCCAACTCCAACTCATATTTTCCTGGGGGTACTTCATGGTGGTGTTTCTCAACCAAGACACCCATCTCTCGAAGATCTCTTACGATTTCAAGTCTTAGGTCAGCACCCTGATCCGCTGGGGGAGTAGCCAGATATCCGCCTTCGTCGAGTAATCTTAGGTCACCGTTTTCACTTCGTTTGAACAAGAAGTATTCCATTTCGCTGGATGCGTAGTATTTCACAGAGGCGCCCATGCTTTTCTTAACGTTTTCCATCATTCTTTTGATAATAAATCTTGGGTCGAGTTCAAAAGGTCTATCCGAGTCCGGTTCGTAAATGTTGCAGACTACTCTTGCAACTCTTTGAGGGAAGAGATTGGTTGGCAATACGACAAATGTGTCTACGTCTGGCATCAGCTTCAAGTCACTCTTGCTTATGTCGACCATACCGACAGAAGAACCATCTACGTGTATGCCGCCCTCAGCGATCTTTGAAAAAAGCTCAGAGGGCACCCAGAGAGAATGCACTACGCCGGATATGTCAACAAACTGTAATGCTATGTCCTTCACGTTTTCCTTCTGAATCGTTTTTGCGACTTCTGACTTGTCCATCCCAACTCCTCATAGAAAACGGTTTGAAGATAATGACATCTGACACCCGTTATAAAGTTTTTAGCCACGTTCCAAGTGTTCGGCGTCAAGATTTATATCTGGCGGGAATTAGGACTCATGAAAGAATTGGAGGTCTCAAGATGGAGTTCAAGGTTAACGGGGTTCCTATTGAAGATACTTTCTGTGAGACCTTCACAGTTCGCATCGCCAGAATACTCGTAACTTCCGTAAACAGAAAATGGGCTATGGAATCAGCTTTGGAAGCCAAAGGCCTTGGGAGATCGGCCACCATTCCGCCCTGTGAAGCATCCATAGAGGCTGAAGCCAAGCCTGAGGAGACTCCTGACGGCAGACCAGGTTTCATAATCCAATTCATCGACAGAAAGTATGAGCCGCTGAAAGAATGGCTCATAATCAGAATAAGGAAAGGGATCATGCCGTACCCTAAGACCAGCGTGTTTGATGCTTTACCAGCTGAAATGGTTAAAGAGTTCGTGGACATCAAAGGCACAATAATACAGACCTTCGGAGACGGATTTGAAGAGGAAACCTCAGTTTTCGGAAAGGAAGTCTTCAGAATACCTAGGATGGACGGGTACTTCCATATTGAGCGAAGATTCGGGATTGCGAAAGGAGTGGCTGGTGGCATGTTCCTGATTCTGGCGAAGTCAGATGAAGTAGCCTTAGAAGCGGCTGAGCGAGCAGTTGAGGGCACAAAGACTGTTCCCTATGTCGTTGGAAAGTTCGCTGCCTCCGGAACCAAAGTCGGAGGGAAAAACTACAAGGATGCAATCGCCACAACTAACGACGCATACTGTCCAAGCCTAGCTCGGAACGAAGGGAGCAAGATCTCCGCAGACGTGAAATGCGTTTACGAAGTCATAGTCAGTGGGCTAGGGTTGGAGGAAGTTAGCAGAGCAATGAAAGTTGGCATAGAAAATGCTACGAAGGTCCAGGGAGTGCTAAGAGTAGCCACGGCAAACTATGGTGGAACTCTCGGCAAGGGAAAAATTTTTCTTGAAAACCTGTTTAACTTCAAAAACTGAATCTGACATCGTTGACAAATGGGAGTTCGTGTTAAGAGTTCTGCAGCTTCATCATGTCAGAATACCGCACAAAGAAAGAGGCATTTAAAGAATCTACCTCGGTTCACCTTGGACGCTATCGTTAAATACGTAATGCCGAAGTTTTTGCAGTGGAATGTGAACACATTGAGTGATCGCGTTTATGAGCAGCTAGCAAAAGCTTTGGATAGACTTCCAAATGGATTTCCTAGAACACCTTCGAGCGTTGAGATACGAATTCTGAAAAGGATATTCTCGCCTGACGAGGCATCAGTTGCAGGCCAACTGAGCGGGTCCATGGAATCAGTTACCTCAATAGCCAAGCGGACTGGGTTTTCTGCTGAGGAGACAGAAGCAAGGCTAACGAAAATGGCCAAACGTGGACTTCTGTGGCATAGCAGAAAGGAAGGGAAGCCGTTCTTTAGGCTGGCACCTTTCGTTGTCGGAATCTACGAAGCACAGGTCGAAAGCATGGATCACGAACTAGCTCATCTCGTCGAAGAATACTTGGCAAACGGCGGAGCTGCTGGAATCATGAAGCCTCAACCAGCTTTGCATCGCGTGATTCCCGCCCAGAAGGCAGTCAAAACCGAGTGGATTCTTCCCTATGACGATGTCAAAGCAGTTCTCTTGAACTCCAAGACTTTTCGCCTAGCCGATTGCGTCTGTAGAAAGCAACAAGATCAGCTCGGTCACAAGTGCAACTTTCCGATGAGAACTTGTCTCCAATTCTCCCAGTATGAAAGCCCGTCTACCCCCTATAGTGTTTCAAAGGAAGAAGCGCTAACCTTTCTCGACAAGGCCGAGGAAATGGGTCTGGTTCACACGGTCAGCAACGTGATGAAAGGGATCGGCTACGTCTGCAACTGCTGCGGTTGCTGCTGTGGCATACTCAGAGGAATCAATGACTGGGGCATCGAGAAATCCGTAGCCCATGCCAACTACTACGCTGCTATTGATCCCGATACCTGCGTAGGATGCGGAATATGCAGAAAGAGATGCCAAGTGCACGCCATCTCCGAACGGGAAGGAGTATCGGTTGTAGACCTCAAGAAGTGCATTGGTTGCGGCTTGTGCGCCACAGGATGCCCGAATGATGTAGCAAAACTCAAACGAAAGTCAGACAGCGAAATTGTCAATCCTCCAATGGACTTCGCGACGTGGGAGCAAGAGCGCCTGCACAATCGAGGATTAAGCAAATAACGCGCATTTCCTTTTTCCTCAGGCTCCTTTGTGTTGCGAATTTGGCGCAAGCTTGCGCTACGATTAGGTCTACAATCGAGTTTCGCTGAGATATATGTACGAATGAACAAGCCCGAAGCAGGCAACAGAAGCAGCTTCTTTGAAGAAGCAAAATCCTGCTATATCCTTTCCTTCGCGAGTACCGAAAGCTTCACAGCAAAAGCGAACACAAATTGCTACGCCTTTTTGGAAAGGCTAATAACCGAATCCTGCCAAGACTGATAGCACGTGAGAAACTAATGACAAAGAGATCCTGTATTACATTGATAATGGCTTCCTTATTCTGGACACTGATGTTTACGTCAGTACCAGCACACGCGGGTAGCGTCAGAATCCAAGCATGCATGGTCATTGATGGTTCAGGCAGCATAAGCAGCACTGAGTGGAACCTCATCAAACAAGCAACAGCTCAAGCGATAAATAGCACAGTTCCACACGACGGTTCTGTTGAGTTCACCATAGTTCAATTCGGCTATTCCTCCGCAAACGGTTATGCCAAAACTGAAATCCCCCCAACAGTCATACTTGACGCCAACTATGCGTCGGTGGCAAACCAAGTTTTGGCAATGCCTAAAGGCGGCCAAGGCACGCCCACCGCCCATGGACTATACCTCGGATGGAAGGAGCTGAGAAACTCCCCGAATTTCGCATTCCAGACAAAACAGGTCATCAACCTAGCCACTGACGCAGAGCCAGGCACCAGAAACTATAACGCCACGACCGACCTAGACCAAAGCGGCGGTTCGCCAACCAGCAAGGACGATGTCGTTGCTGTTGTAAACAACGCTGTAAGCCAAGGACTCGACGAGTTAGATGTGGAGGGCATATCATTGTCCAACGCGACACGCGACTGGTTCAAGAACTGGGCGGTGTACCCACAACCAGGCATTATCGCACCCCCTATGACAAAACCGGGATGGATCAGGCCAGTCGCAAACGTAACAGAGTTCGCAAACACTATCGGCCAGAAACTCGAGTCCATACTCACCAACGTGAGGATGCAATTGTGCATGGTTCTCGATGGATCCGGCAGCATCACTTCCACTGAATGGAACACCACGAAAAATGGAATTGCCAACGCAATACGGAATAATGTACCACACGACAGCTCAGTCGAATTCTCGATCATCCAGTTCGGTGTTGGCAACTACGCAAGGGTCGAAATACCGCCTACAGTCGTGACCAGCACGAACCATGAAACGATAGCAACCAATGTGACAGCAATTACACAGGGAAAGGGCGGTACACAAATGGCCCACGGGCTCTACTTAGGATGGAACACCGTTGAGTCGTCAGTCAACTACCAAACGGCACTGAGACACATAATCAACCTAGCAACAGATGGGGAACCCACGATACGAAACAACAACGCCACGAGCGACCTAGACGGTGACGGCCACATAAACCAATATGACGATGTCATCGCCGTCGTCAACAACGCCGTAAGTCAAGGATTAGACGAACTGGACGTCGAAGGAATCGGCATAACCAACACAGCAAGAGACTGGATGAAAAACTGGACAGTGCGACCCCAACCCGGTCACATAGCACCGCCATTCGTCCCAGGATGGATCAGGGTAGTTGCAAATGCGTCACAATTCGCGGACACATTAGGCCAGAAGTTCCAAGCTGTGCTCGATGACACCACTCCACCCAACATTACGGACGTGCATCAACAACCAACAGCAGATAACGTCTATCCAACAGACAAAGTGCAGGTCTACGCAAACGTCACAGATGATCTCAGCGGGGTAAAGCAAGTCACCCTAAGCTATACAACGGGCAATGGCACATGGTTCAATGTTACAATGTCCAATCTTGCAGGATACCAATACAACGGAACGATTCCGCAATTCGCTTACGGTACAACGATAACCTACGTTTTGATTGCCGAAGACTGGGCAGGCAACACGATCACAACCCAGCAAATGGGTTACGACTACCAATACCAGGTGATCCCAGAATTCCCATCACCGCTGATTGTCCTAATACTCATGGCAACAACGCTAGCCGCAATCATAACTGCCAAGAAAAGAAAGTTTCACATAAAGACTAGCCGTGCATAGTCAACAGCGGAGAAAATTGGTCTCAATCTCCTTTTTTTGTTCCTTGAGAAATCAAGCTTTTGCCATTTTCCAGATGGCGTTTGCCATTTCCTCACCATGTTTAAGCCCGTAATGAACCCCAGCGATCTTGGCCGCATACGGGATCAAGATCCGCTTAACAACTTTGTAGAGAACTGGATTGCTGATTCTGTGCTCCAAGAATGTGTCCCCCCAGATCCTGACGTTGTATTCCCAGCAACGAGTCAGGAACTCCCAGCGGATTTTTGAGAGAGAATCAAGCTCGGCTCCACGCTTGTTCATCAGCATGCAATTTTCTAGTGGAACAAAGAGCAAAGGCACATAAAATGCGTTGTAATCCTTCAGGTCATCCATAAGCTCAAGGGTCTCTGCCACGTCTTCCTCGTTCTCTTCTGGCAACCCAATGATTAGGGTGGCAAGCGGATACCAGTCGTTGTCGTTCAAAATCCCAAAGGCTTGGCTGACAACGTCCTTCCACTGTTCAGGCTTGTAGGGCAGCATCTTCCCAGCCATGTACTTTTTCATTAGTCTAACGCTGCCCGTTTCGATCCCGGTTTCCGAAGTCACTATGGGCTTTTTCCCATGGAAGTACCAGTAGTGGTCCATCAGGATTTCAGCCACTTCCTTAACCATATCTGGGTCATGCACGACTGGAGCCAATGACATGTGCGATGGCTGAATACTCTTGACACCCGGATAATTCGCTATGCTCTTGACGAGTTTGAGAACGGCTTCTCTGTTTGGGATGAAGCTTTTGTCTTTCGCCCCATACAAAAACAGATCCTCAGTGACCAATGTGATGTTGCAGCAGCCTTCTCGGGTCGTCGTTTCAACTTCTCTCATGATTTCTTTCAGGGGCACATCGACTTTTTTCTGCACTGTGGGAGTGCAGAACTGGCAGTTTCGTCCGCAACCTTTAGAGATTTCCACACCACCGTGGATGGCTGCATGTCTGATCAGAGGCATATCGCCGTGATTTGAATTGTTATCAGCGTGAACCACACGCGGAAGCGGCGCCTCACTGACTGCTTTTCTGAAGGTCTCCACTATCGTCTCTGGATCTCCGCCTATTAGGACGCAGTCAACGCCGTATCTTTCAGCCACTTTCTTGCGTTCAAGCTGCCAAGAACCGAAACCGCCAACAACGACCTTGGGTTTGTGTCTTTGAAGGCTTCGATGCCGCATTAGTTCCTTGAACTCGATGGCGTTCATCGGTTCGCCTCCACCTACTAGTGAGGAATAGGTTTTGCTCACGTACCCCATTCCCGTGGGATCCATCGAGGATATGCCGAGCACTTTCGTGTCAGGACCCACGAAATTGTCCAAGTCAGACGGGTGGACAACTGCGACCTCGGACTC
>Ga0315291_10004211_pt1 | contig 18389 bp, 14 predicted proteins | sample YL17G12_20_MG_FD_203070 | JGI IMG/M metagenome (GOLD analysis project Ga0315291, IMG submission 203070) | Sediment microbial communities from Yellowstone Lake, YNP, Wyoming, USA - YL17G12_20 | ecosystem: Environmental > Aquatic > Freshwater > Lake > Sediment | place: USA: Wyoming | collected...
TGAAATCCCCCAGGGCACGCCACGCCGGCGCGCATACTCTATCTGCGCGCCGACTGCTTCGCGACAGGCCCTCTCTAATAGCGAATGGGGAAATACGCGCTGCAGCAGCAGCGGCATCAGGTATTCAAATATTGTACCGCCCCAGCTGAGCAGCACCCGGCGGTTTCCGATCGAGCCAAACGGCCTTGCCATCGCCAGCCAGTGCGCGCTCGGGACATCGCCGCGCGCGATCGCCACGAAACTGCCCAGCCTGGCCTCACTGGCAAAAAGGTCATAATACGAGGTGTCACGCCGTTGCTCGCTGACATTGAAGCCTATGCTGAACAACCGCCGGTCGGGGTCATAGAGGAACCGCATATTCATGCCGTTGCCCAGGTCCCTGCTCTGTCGGAGGAGATCCTCCGCCCGTGCGCACAATTCGCCGGCCAGCCCCTGCGCCCTGGAAAATGTTTCGCCGAACCGGTCTATCCATTCCCCGAGCGGTGCGGATAATCCGCCCGCTTTTTCCCGCACGCCCCGGAGCAGTGTCATAATAGGAACGGCCCCGGCCGCGAGGGACCGCGCAGAGGGAGCCTCCTTCAGCGCCTCTTGACGGGCGTCACACACCCCTGGTCCGAGCGGGATCAAAGCCTCCTCCGGCTCGGCATGCAGCATCTCCACCCAGGATAGATAGCGGTCTATGATCGCACCCCGGTCTGATACCTGTCGCTCGATTGCCTCCGCCCAGTAGGCAGGCTCGCTGTCCGCCCCGGCGCCTTGCCGCAGCTGATGTGCAACTATCCCCGCCGGCGCTGCCGCCTGGCGGATCCGGCGGATGATCTCGTCGAGCTGTTGCGGGGGATCGCCCAAAAGGTTCTCGAGTACCCCCATGGCCTTAGAAAGAGAGTCATCCCGTTGAGTCTGGGTTATCATGCCGTGTAGAATCCGGAGAGCGTCATACAACCCCCGGATGGCCTGCGGGCCGATCAGCGGCCTGTCGGTCAGATCGCCGATACCGTGCTCCATGGCCCACAGGCAACCGAGCAGGTTGCCGCTGTCCACTGTTGAAACATAGCGCGGCTCAAATGGCGTGCGCGTTTTTAGGTCGTACCAGTTCAGAAGGTGGCCCTCGTATCGCTCGAGTTCGCCGAGCGTCTTGAAGGTCTCTCCCATGCGCCGGATGACTTCGTCGCCTGTCAGGTAACCGAAATCGTATGCCGCGACCGCGCTCAGCAGCCACATGCCTATATTGGTCGGGCTTGTACTCAGGGCAAGCCTGTTATGGTGCGAGACCTGATAGTTATCCGGGGGGAGCCAGCTCGTTTCAGAGCCGACAAAGTCGTCAAACAAACGCCAGGATTGCCGGGCTATGGTCCGCAGCATCTGCGCATCCTCCCGCGAGACCAGCGCCCGCTGCGGCTTCCGGCGAGGCTTGACACACAGCCGCCACACGATCAGCGGGCTGACCAGCCACAGTGCCAGAAACGGCGCCGCGATATGGAGTTCGGCAGGTTCACGCCGCCCCACGGCGATTCCGATGCCGAGTGAGAAAAGGCTGATGAGACTCATCCGCGCCAGAAAGGAGGGGGCGCGGCCACGGGTCTTCCACTTTGCTATCTGCGCCGGCGTCCACTCAAGCAGCTTGCGTTTGCTGATCAGGCGGCGATACCAGACCCGCACAATCGCATCCATGGCGAGGATTGCCTGGTGTGGCATAAGGGCCGCCCCGACGATTGATCGGGAGATGCCATGACCCAGTTCGCGCCATGAGACCTTTCCCGATCCCGGTGCCGTCGTCACCCAGGTGAGGAATCGTGCGAGAGGCGAAAAGATCAACAGCAGGGCGATGAGCATGCCGGCCGCTGTGCCCAGCGCCGGCGAAAGCAGCCAGGATGCGACAAGGAGCGCGGCCGACGCAACCGGCACCAGGCTTCGCCTGAGGTTGTCAAATATCTTCCACCGATTCAGCATTGAAAGGGGATTGGGCACGCGCGTCCCCTCGGGCGTCGGCACACGGGGCATGCACCAGTCGGCAATCTGCCAGTCACCGCAGATCCAACGATGCTGCCGGCTTATGTAGGAAATATAATCCGGAGGGAACTCCTCGTACAGTTCGATATCGCTCGCCAGCCCTACCCTCACGTGCGCGCCCTCAATAAGGTCGTGGCTGAGAAGCAGTTGTTCGGGGAACCGGTCGGCGAGAACGCGGTGAAACATCCGCGGTTCGTAGATCCCCTTGCCGAGATAGGAGGCCTCGCCCGCCAGATCCTGGTACACGTCGGATACCGCCCTGGTATAGGGGTCGGTGCCAACGGGATCGGTGTACAGACGGCTGAAGGGGGTCGCCGTGGCGCTGGGCAGCGAGATGCTGACGCGCGGCTGGATGACGCCGTAGGAGCCGATGACCATGCGATCATCCGGGCAGAGCCTCGCATGATTCAGCGGATGAGAAATGGTCTCGATCATGCGCCGGGCGCTGGCGCGCGGCAACTGGGTATCGCTATCGAGGGTGATCACATAGCGGACGTTTTCAAGCTTCTGAGGATCACCTACGTGAACGATCTCCCGGCCGCCGCGGGGAAGATCGCCGTTCAGCAGCCGGTTCAGTTCCTCCAGCTTGCCTCGCTTGCGCTCCCATCCTATAAATCGACCCTCCGATTCAACCCATTCGCGCTCGCGATGAAATAGATAAAAGCGGCCCTCGCCATATCGCGTGTTGAGGTCGGTGATTCCCTCGACGGCCAGGCGCAATAGACCTGCGTCGGTGTCCTTGTGCTGCGTGTCCGCATCGGGCAGGTCACTGGAGAGGCCGAACAGTATATTCGATTCCGGATTAGCAAGATAACGGACTTCCAGCTTGTAGAGCTCCTCGCGGATGGTTCGGCGATCCAAAAGGAGCATCGGCACGACGACCAGCGTGCGGAACTCATCAGGGATTCCTTCCTTCTCAAAAGACATCTTCGGCAGCGTCCTGGGCGGCACAAGGCGGGTCACGAGGTAATTGACCATCTGGATGGCGAGTTCACTGGCCGGAAGGAGGGCAAGGAGTGCCGCGACCACGGTCAACCCCAACCGCCCCGGCATCCAGATGCCAGATCTGCTAATGGCGCCGATGATCAGGGCGGTTGCCGATCCTATGGCTGACAGGTAGAGCACGGTGTGATGACGATACACCCATTGCAGCACCCTATACCGGCGCTTCTCATGGCCCTGCAGTCGCGAGACAAGCGCGTGACGGCCTTCGTCAATCAGGTAATACCCGACATGGCCGTGGCGAGGATCCCCCGTGATGCGGTCCGGGTACTCGCCGGCCATCTCTACGGCGGCATGGGCGACACCCTCCTCCGATGTGATTGAATTGCGGGAAATCTCCTCAACCGCGTGGTGATATCTGTCCTTGGTGGCAAAGTCCATGCGGTGATAGACGCCTGCCGGGTCGTTGCACAACATCGCCTCGACCCGGCTCTGACGTTCAAAGATCTCACGCCAGTCCAGCCTCGAGAGTTGCCTCAGGCTCGTGATCGCATTGCCGATGGAGACCTGGTCGGCAGCCTGCCGGGACTCTTCCTGGATGACGATCTCGCCAAGCCCGCTGCCCCGCTTGCGTTCCAACCAGCTCCGGACCGGGACCAGCGCGGCCTCCGCATCGTACAGGGGGCCGGTGAGTTGAAAGGCGAAATGCGCGCTTGGTTCGGGCTGCTCACGTGCCAGTTCGGCCAGGATAAAGAACAACTGGTTGGGATCGCGCCGCGCCGCGGTGAGCAGGCGGTTGGCCCAGAAGTCGGCGCGCTCCTGCTCACGCAGCCGTTGGTCGATTTGCTCGGTCAATCGTCGCAGGATGTCAAGCAATGCGATTCGCAGCATCAGCGGCGCCGCCCAGAGCTCACCGATCGTCAGCGGCGAGACCGATTGATACGCTGTCAGGAATTCATTGATATTGTTGCGGTCCAGGTAGCTGTCGGCGTGTTGGATCAACTCCGTGGCGAGATGGTAGATCCGCGGCTCGCCATTGCCGGGTTCGGACGCAAGGACCGGCAGCTCGTGATAGAACTTTTTCGGCAGGTGCACCATGACGTCATCGATTTGTCCCTGTATGATATAGGCATTATCGAGGATCCACTCCGCCGTGGCGGAGATAGTGTGCTCCATGCGGGAGGCCTCGGCAAGTTCCTGGCGTACACGTTCGATAACCTCCTCGCACAGGCTGAGCTGCTGCAACAGGGGCTCTTCGCGCCCGACATCGGCCTTGACACGGTGTGTGGATGCAAGACGCCGGGCGTACCGTTGAAGCCGAGCGGCGGCCAGTGGTTCGCCCTGGACCCGTTCGCTGTCAACCGGGCCGCCGGGCCGCCGGTGAATGGTGAAAATGGCGGGCTGGCTCTCCCCTATGCTCCGGAGCAGAGAGATCGCCCTGCTCACCGCCTCCGGAGAGTCCTGGACGATGACGACGGTCTCATCGGCCGTAAGCCAGCGGGCGTGATTCTCCACCAGTTTCTCGTCGAGGCCGAGACTCAACCTGCGTATGGTGAACCACCCGATCAGCCCCCCGGCCAGCACCGGCATGCCCAACGCGAAGTAGCCCACCATGCCGCTGAACAGCCACGGCAGACGCACCATGCCTATCCCGGCGAGAGCGCCACACAGCAGGCCGCTGACAATACCCCAGAATACACCATGTCGCAGGGAGCTGCCGTCGATGCGGATGCGCCCCTCGGCCGACTTATGGATGGATACCGAGCGCCGGAACCGCTTATGACGCAACTGCCGCAATGCCTCACCGGCGTCTTTATCGTTCAAATAGAAACTGAGCAGGATAGCCTGTTCACTCATATGCGCTCCACGCCCCCTCGCGAATCGGCAACCATCCAAATCATATAATTCGGATTGGGTATCGGCTTCTCAGATCTGCGTGATTCTCCCTTCCATCAGTGGTGAGATTTTACCACAGGTAAGGAAGCAGAGAGATGGAAAAGCGAAGGACCAACGCCGAGGAGAAGTTCCAGTTTCTGGAACAGGAACGCGCACTCGGGACTAGAATCTAAGGATCATAGCAGAAGGCGCCCCGGTTCTTCGACTCACTCCGTTCGCTCAAGCCTGATTCAGCGATAATCTTCCCCATTGAAGGTTGACCTTGCCCCGGAAAACAGTGCCAGTTGCAATTAGAGGGCATGTCACATTGGCCATCGATCGGGTGGTTGTATAGGTCATGGGTTCTACGCAGTGGCGGGATTCGAAGTCGATTTTGGGGACGGTTCTCGATATCTGGTTGGCGGAGAATTTGTTGCAAATAATTCCCAGCAGAATTCTTGCTTTTTAAATCGCAATTAAATTGATTGCAATACCTTCATTGCAAAAGAATTAGAGAGAACCGTCCCCACGGCGCGCTGCAAACAATCCGCACTCGGCGCTGTCTCGGGGCTGACGCGGTTGTCGCGGACTATGTGGGTAACAGCATCCACCAGCGCGCCTGATTCGGTTTCAACTGTTACAGTAACAGGGCTATAGTGCTCCGTTAAGAGACTTCCGTTTCGGTCTATTTCTGCTATCTCAGCGGTGCTACATCGATAAAGGACACCCCAGACTTCTTCTGTGGGCTCGGGCATGATGTTTGCATAAAGCTCGCCATTTGCGACGCACTTACTAAAAGCAAGGCGATAATCTTTGAGGCGACATCGAACAGTTTCCCGGCTTTGGTCTGTGGGTTGCTTCTGGGGGTCCATGAGGAGATTGCCACCATAGTCGAAGTACCAAGCGTCGTCTTTCATAAGTGATCCAGCATCGGATCAAGCCGAGGCATAATTCTTTTGTGGGCTATCATCAAGGCAGAGCAGACGTTTCCCGTAATCAGAGGAACTTTGGTCTGTATCGTTTCCCCTTACAAGCAGGTGTTAAAAATATCTTGGAATCCCCTATCAAGCGGCGGTTCCTACTGCCGCCCCCCGAACTTATCTCGTGGATTCCTTGCCGTAGTATCCGCATTTGGTGCATGATCTTATTTGCGCCTCGGTTTAAGCATGCTCTCTTTCAAGCACTGGATGAGTATTGGCGCATCATCAGCAGTGATTTCAATTATGGTTGGCCCATCCTTTGCCTGGGCTTGCTGGGAAATCAGGATGGTGCCGTCATCCCGCTGCTCAAATGAAAACCCCTTGAATTTTCTGGGAATCATCTCTTTTCTCCTCCTCGTTTCATTTTCCGCCAGGCATACAATTTTACATTTACTGCATACCACTAGATATTCTATCTGACAAAATAAGTTGCAGCAAATGTATTCCTCGAACCCGTTCTGCAAAATATGTAATGAGCGAACCTTGACCCCAATGCGCACCAATCATATGGGCTGGATTTCTCTCACCGCTCTTGATGTAACACATACGATACCAATAGATTATAATTTGTTCTTGACATCTCCCCTCTGACTTATTATAATGTTTATCCGAAAACTGAATCGACCAGGCCGCAATATACAGGGCGCTTTAGGAATGGTGGAAAGGATGTTCCTATTCCCCATCGGCCAGGTGGATGGAGGTGCAAGATGAGAAAGCTTTTAATTCTAGCTCTATGTCTTGGTGTCCTGTTCGGCACCGGAGCGCCATCTGTTGCAAAAGGCCCGGGTCACTCGGGGGGCGGATATCATGGTGGAGGTAGTGGGCATCACCGTGGATGGGGCGGATCTCATGGTGGAGGGGGAGGCCATCACGGCGGCTGGCGCGGGTATCGTGGCGGGTGGGGATGGTATGGCAGTGGGTGGCAGGCACCTTATATCGTCAATTCGGCCTTGAACGCCGGCCTGGGGGCTTATTCCATCTATGAGGGCTGCCCGCCTTATTACTACGGGTCGTACTATTATCCGAGATATTGTGCACCCTACTACACGCCTTACTATCCGGCCTATTCTCCATACTATGCGCCGGGATACTACTCGTGCCCGGCGGGGTGGCCCGGTAGTGTGGGAACGGTCTATGACGGATATGGCTACTGATATGAAGTAGTGATTGCCTCCTCAGGTTGGCAAGGAGCAGAATGGAGCTGCTAGTGAGGTAACGATGAGAGCATTTCTAATCCTCGCCTCGCTCATTTTCGTCACTCCCGTCTTTGCCGGAGGAAGAGGCTCATCGTCATCCCAATCTCAACCCCACGGGAATTCCAGCAAGCCCTACTGGGACTCCTCCGAAACCGCCCCATGGTATGATTCCCAGGGGAGGCTCCAGCACGGTTACAAGGACGCGCCGATGAAGAACTATCCCGCGGGGAAGGAACCGTATTACTATCAGAGCGAAAGTGCGCCCTGGTACGACTCCTACGGGCGCCTTAGACATGGCCCTCAGGCCACAGACACTAAAGAATATGCTCCTGGCAAAGAACCATACTACCATTACAGCGACTCCACTCCCTGGTACGATTCGTACGGAAGGCTGAGATATGGTCCCAAGGGCATTCCGGCAGATGAGTACCATAAAAGCCGATGAAGTCAAGAAGTGCCTCCGGGGTCATTGCCTCCGGGGTCAAATCTTTAATCTTTAGTTTTCGATCCACCCGCTCGATCGGCTACGGTGGCGACGGAATTTCTTTAATCTCCCTAAATCGACAATGCCCCCTGCACGATCGGCCTGAGGGTTAATTTTACTCCTCTTCGACTGCGGTGGGAAATGAAATGGGGGAAAAATTCGGGGAGAATAATCGCGGCCGGAAAAAACCTCAAAGACTAAACCCATCCTCCTTGACTCGCGTGAATGTTATTGACCTCACCCATGAGCGCTCAACCCATCCTTCTTGACTCGCGTAAATGTGAGCGATATCCGAATTTATCTGTCCTGAACATTCTGCCGAGAAAAAATATCTCACTTTCCCGGGAATAAAAATCCCCCGCACTTCGTCTAATACAGTGAAGCACAAAATAAATGCGGTTCTCTCAACAACGGGGGTGGACAATGGTCAGGACTAGTAATTCTTTGATTCCGGCAGACCGTATCGAGAATTCAATCATTATGATCAGAGGACAGAAGGTAATTCTTGATGTTGACCTGGCCTATCTCTACGGGGTGCCCACAAAGCGCTTCAATGAACAGGTGAAGCGCAATCGTAAAAGATTTCCGGAGGATTTCATGTTTCGGCTGACCACCTACGAGAAAAATAAGGTGGTCGCAAATTGCGACCACCTCTCCAGACTTAAATACTCACCCTTCCTACCCAATGCATTTACAGAACATGGTGCAATCATGGCAGCTGCTGTGCTTAATTCACCGCTTGCAATAGAAATGAGTATCTTTGTCGTCCGTGCGTTTGTGAAACTACGGATGATTCTGTCGACGCATGTCGAGCTGGCCCGCAAACTCGAAGAAATGGAGAAGAAATGCGACGCTCAATTTAGGGTGGTTTTCGACGCAATTCGCGAACTCATGTCCCCACTGGAAAAGCCGAAACACCGCATCGGATTCCATCCGGAGCCATGATGATATGGGGGGTTTCTTTCCTGCACCCGTGGAGCCCGTGGGGGAAATCGAAGGGGATCACCAAAAACAGAGGAAAATTTTGAGCCATTCCCTCCAGCATCCACAATTGGAATGCTAAAAAATCCTCCTTGACTCGCGTGAATGTTATCGGCATACGCATTTAAGCGTCCACGACACCTCAATAAAGCTTCCCCATCATAAGCGGAGTGGAAGCGGAGAGGGTACGGAGTGGGTCTCCCCAAATGAGGAAAGAAACCCCTGCACCACCTCAGAAAATCAAGCAGGGCCAGGCCTCGACTACTGACCAATATCATCATCACGCTCCCTCTTTGTCATCAGTCGAGGCCTGAACACCTCATGGCTTCACCGTATCGTAAAAGTTCTGGATATCTCCCCACATGGCCGAGCCGGGGAGATGGTTTCCTTAAATATCTTCAAAAATATGCTTTGACAATTCGTCCAGCATCTGGTTGAATATCATCCAGTGAATGGTGCGATATGTACACAAGAAACATAACGGGCGAGCTCAAGGCGGCACTCAAGGACACACCGGTCGTCATGCTCGTGGGGGCGCGGCAGACTGGCAAAACGACCCTGGTGCGGCATCTTGCCGAGCACTTCCATCCCGCGCAGTACGTCACGTTCGATGACCTGGCGCTGCGTGCGGCAGCGCTCGCAAGCCCACAGGGATTCCTCTCCGGTTTCCGCGGGGCGGTTGTTCTTGACGAGATTCAAAAGGTCCCCGAGCTTCTGCCTGCCATAAAAATGGAGGTGGACCGCGATCGTACGCCTGGCAAGTTCATTCTAACCGGATCAGCCAACGTATTGACCTTGCCCCGGGTGTCTGAATCGCTGGCCGGCAGGATGGCGCTGTTTACATTGTATCCTCTTTCGCAGGGTGAGCTGGCCGGGAAGCGCGAATCCTTCCTCGATGCGATTTTCAAAAAGTCACTCTCCGCACGGCGCCTGCCCCCGCTGGCATCGAAAGACCTTTGGCATATTATCGCCCGCGGAGGCTACCCCGAGGCGCAGTTGCGGCATGGCCCCCAGCGGCGAGCGCAGTGGTTTCGCGATTACACCAATACAATCCTGCAGCGTGACATTAAGGATCTGGCGCAGATTGAAGGCTTAGTGCAGTTACCGGCCATGCTGTCTCTGCTGGCCGCGCGTGTCGGGAGCTTCCTGAATCAGGCTGAGCTGTCGCGCGCCCTTCAGATGCCGCAGACGACATCGAAGCGCTATCTGTCACTTTTCGAAACCACATTCTTGATCTGGCGGCTACCGCCGTGGAGTACGAACCTTGGCAAGCGCCTGGTCAAAACTCCTAAACTATACTTCACTGATTCCGGCCTGGTGATGCACCTCGCAGGGGCGGCGGCTGAAAACATGGCCCGCGGTCATGCGTTATCGGGCGTCCTGTTAGAGAACTTCGTCATCGGCGAACTCCAACGCCAGTCAAGCTGGTCACACACACAGCCGCGGATGTACCACTTCCGTGAGCAAACCGGGAAAGAGGTGGATCTGGTGCTGGAGGCGGCAGACGGGCGGTGTGTTATGGTGGAGATCAAGCAGGGAGATGCGGTGCGTCCGGATGACTTCAAAAGCCTACGATGGACAGCGGAGCAGATGGGCCGCCGGTTCCTGAGAGGCATAGTGCTGTATACCGGTCGCGAAATGATCCCCTACGGTCGCAGTTTTTGGGCGATACCTGTCCAGGCTTTATGGTCACCGGGCAAGGAAGATTAGTTGATAGCCTGGATCAGACGGAAGATCAAGGATATTTACGCGACAATCGTGGACTATGACCTTCACGCAAAGATCGCCTAAGATTTCTTCGCCATGGTGCAGAACATACTGTAGCGAAAAGCTTCAGGGCCGGACCATGACTATTGACTAAGGGCGGAGAGGGGCGATACTGATACTATTGTCGCAGGGCAAGACCGTTGAGGATTGAAAAGCGCTTTGGGGCTTCAGGGTCGGACCGCGATATCTCTCTGGAGATCAACACATTAGCTGAATTTTGCCCCTTGGAAATGCCCTTAGAGGCGATTTTTGGGCCCTGAAATCGCTTGTAGGGCATCCTTGTATCGGGCACCAAGAGTGATTTGCCAAAATCATCAATGTCCGGCAGCCAGTCCAACCTACCTCCTGTGCTCACAATTATCCGCCTTGACTCGCACAAATTGATATTACTCACCTGGCGGATTCCCAAGAGCCGCATCATCCTCTTTCCCGGAAGTAATACACTAATCAAATATAGTTGTTGACGGAAGCGCCGAAATGTAATACATTGTAATACGGAGGTGAATAATGGAATATACTGTTACTGTACGGATGCCCAAGAAGCTTAAGGCCCAACTTGACATGCTCAGTAAAGAGGAGCATGTTCCAGTGAGTGACATCGTGCGCGAATCGCTCCAAAAGTATCTTGCCATTCGCCATTTCAGGCGCCTGAGAACAAAGATCCTCCCGTTTGCCGAATCACAGGGGCTGCTTACTGACGAAGACGCCTTCAGGAAGATCTCATGAGGGTGGTCCTTGATACGAATATTCTGGTGGCGGCCTTTGCCACGCGCGGCCTCTGCCAGGATGTGTTCGAGCTGTGTCTTGCTGAACATAGTATTCTGACGAGTGAGTTCATTATCGACGAACTCGGAAGCTGTCTCAGGAGAAAGTTAAAAGTTCCAGCTCGTAATGTCCGCGATATCGTGGTATTCCTGAGAACGCAGTGCGAAGAGATAGCCCCCAAAGCCCTCCCGAGAAATATATGCAGGGATCGCAGCGATGAGAACATACTTGCACTCGCCATTTCAGGTGGGGCCGATTGTATAGTCACCGGAGATAATGACTTGCTTGCACTGAAGAGAGTTGAGGGAATACCAATCTTCAACCCAAGGCAGTTCTGGGAAAACCTATCAAAATAAGGGCGCTTCTCTGTGATCCCTTTCGCGCCACGATGTCTTCCTGTAACTTAAAGAGATAGGAATATTTGGGTAACAAAAAGCGGCCTTAGAAGCGGTTTCCAGGAGTCAAAGGTGACAGTCTACCTATTTTTCTAGCAGTAAAATAGGTGCATATAAAATATTCTGTAAAGCTCGGAAATAATCCAAAGCTTGTCGCCGTATTTTTATTGCGCGTTCTTACATGGGGATAAGTTAGGTAAAATGGCACCTCTAAAGATAAAGGCCGGAACGGGTGTTCCGGCCTTTAAAACTGGTAGCGGGGGCTGTCCCGCTTAGCGGGAGAACCAGCGATCCCGCTCAGCGGGATTATGAGCCTGACGATATGAATTTGCTCTTGTCGAGTGCTGTATATTCAAAAAATTTATCCCCACCCTTCTGCCGTTTCAACTGGTTCTCGAATTTCCGCGCCTCTGAAAGGTTTGGAAAAGGCCGCTGCCAGACCAATTCCCATGGACCCTTGCCGCAGGTCCACTTCGAGATTCCTGCATTATGCTGCTCGATTCGACGGGAGATATTGTCTGTCACCCCAATGTAGAATAGCTGGTGTGAAGCAGACCACAGCACGTACACAAGGTAGGGCATATCCATGATGAGAAAAAGGGGCCCTGATATATGCATACCAGGGCCCTCAATTTGGTAGCGGGGGCGGGATTTATACCCGATTCGTACAGCATCCCCATCCTAACGGCCCATTGGCTGTATGCGGGGACTGAACGGGGCACCAGAGATATGCAGCGTGTTGGGTTGACAGTATAAGGCGCCCCCCGCCCCCTAAAGTACGAAGAATAGCGTCACAAGCGTCATTGCGTCACTCACGCCACAGCCTTAGCCCATCGAGCCTGCTAACAGAACCACAAAATCAGTGTGTCTGAATCCGCAGTTTAGTTGCCGGTTCCCTTTTCAATCTTCATCAACAAGGTCAATGTGGAAGATCAATCACTCCCTTGCCAGGCTCTTCCCATGACCTTTATCTGTGATTTTGGCACCAGATTAGTTTTGAAACCCTACGGGCTTGAATCCTCTGCGCCGGAACTGCTGCGGGTGGTGGAAGCCCCTGCCCTTCGCGCCTTTTGCGGCTGGCTTGTGCCCGGGCCCATGGTGGAACCGCTCGCCGGGAACCTCGGGATGCTCCGAGACCGGGATCACGGCACGGATGAACTTCTCTATATCCTTCACGTCCCTCCCCTGATCCGGTGTTGCCAACGTGATCGCATGCCCTTTCTTTCCAGCGCGGCCGGTGCGGCCGATGCGGTGCACATAGTTCCCTGTATCATCGGGGAGGTCGAAATTGATGACGAGCTCAATTGCCAGCACATCGATGCCGCGCGCGGCGAGGTCCGTGGCCACAAGAATACGGTATTGGCCTGTCTTGAACCCACGGAGGGCCTCCTTGCGCTGTGCCTGCGACCGGTCCGCGTGGATTTCCGCGGCGGCATGGCCCATGGAGCGGAGCAACTTCGCCACGCGGCCGGCGGAGCGTTTGGTCCGCACAAAAAGCAGGATGGATCCGGTGTACTGCTTGAGCAGTTGCCCGAGGAGCTTCCCCTTGAGATCCTTCTTGACCACGAATATCTCCTGAGTCACGTGCTCCGCGGCCGTTCCCGAGGGGGCGATCTCGGTGCGGACCGGCAGCTTCATGTGGCTTGACGCGATCTTCAGAACAGACGGCTGCATCGTCGCGGAGAATAGCATGGTCTGCCGTTCTCTCGGAATCACTTTGAGAATACTCTCGATCTGCGGGAGAAAGCCCATATCGAGCATCCGGTCCGCCTCATCGAGAACCAGGATGCTTACATCATTAAGCTTCACCTGCCGCTGTCTGAGATGATCGTTGAGCCGGCCGGGTGTCGCGATGATGATCCGGGGGTTTTCCCGGAGCCGCTTGACCTGATTGAACATTGATTCGCCGCCGATCACTACTGCGGTCTTGATTTTAAAGGCATGGGCGAGCTTCACTAGGCTCTCGTTGACTTGAATGGCAAGTTCCCGGGTCGGCACCAGCACAAGCCCTCTCCCCCTCCCCTGGGCCAGGCGCTGAATCATCGGAATCCCGAACGCGAGCGTTTTACCGGTGCCGGTCTGGGCAACCCCAATGACATCCTTGCCTCCGATGGCAATCGGAATCGCCTTCTCCTGGATAGGAGTCGGAACGGTGAACTTGAACGACTCCAGGATGTCGAGCAAGCCGGGCGCAATCCCTAATCCGTAAAAGCTTCTTTCACTTTTGTCCATTTTATTCATAAGAGTAACTTTCCTTTTCTTCGCGTGTATCGCAGATTACCGATCTTTCATCAGATGACGAATATCGCTCTCCTTACCGCGCCCCCGCCCCCGTGCGGGAGCGGATAAAACCCTCACGCAACCGCCGGCCGCGCTCGTATAAAAAAAGGGAATCAAGACACAATGGCGAAATCCCAACCCATTTGGATCGCCAGCCAATGCGGGAGAAGCATTATAGACCGAGAGAAATTCCAGCCCGCGCTTTCGATATAATCCCTTATTGTCACTAAAAACTGACTTGTCTCCTTTATAATGGACGTGATCGCTACCGGAGGGGGTTTTGTAGCTTCCGGGTCGTTTGCTTCACGGCAGAAACGAGGATGCGAACAGATATAATGGGTTCGACACACGACCGGTCTCACGGGATAGGCGCTGCACGCGTCGTTTACCAGCAGAGGACAGCAATGGTCGTAGCTGGAAAGATCTGTTTGCTCGCGGATGTTGGCCGACGGATAACTGCCCGGCCTGTAATCGTTCCATTCATGCCATTGTTTCGTTCGTATCCGAAGGCTGCTTATCTGGCCGATCGAAAATTCCCGCTTGATATATTGCGCCAAGGCGTGGGCCTCCGCAACGTTCGTAACGATATGATTCCGGCAGCAGTGTGAACATCCCCACGTGCACGTGGGGATGATGCCATCTCCGCTACGCAGCCGATCCAGCCCGCATGCAATCGCTTCATCCAGCGATGAATACACGCAGTTGACGAATTTCTCCTGCGGTGTAATCGAGATATCGGCTCCGACTTTCCCATGGGCCATCCAGGAATCGGTATTCTCAATCAAATTCATTATTCTTCCTTTTGCAGCAGCAGCTTTAGGCAGCCACGGCCAACAAAGCTATTCGCTGATTGTATCAGAATGCCGGCTCTTTTACATCCCTCATATACCCATAATCCCGTCCAATTGCGATAAACCCAACATCCATCGATTTCATGGCGCGATCCACTTGCAAATGCTCCAACGGAAGTGACTGGAATATGGGAGATCTGAGATCTGAAGCAGGCTTAAAAACCCGAGGATACATGCAGGAAGAAAAAGGGCCCCGATGGCTAGCCATCGGGGCCCTCATTTTGGTAGCGGGGGCGGGATTTGTACCCGATTTAAAATGTATTCCTATCCTGATCTCGCGCTGGCTGTATGTGGGGGCGAGGCAGGGAGCTAAAGATATGCAGCGGGTTGGGGTGGCAGTATAAGGCGCCCCCCCGATCCCTAAAGTACGGAGAATAGCGTCACAAGCGTTGTTGCGTCACTCACGCCACAGCCTTAGCCCATCGAGCCTGCTAACAGAACCACAAAATCAGTATGTCTGAATGCGCAGTTTAGTTGCCGGTTCCCTTTTCAATCTTCATCAACAAGGTCAATTTGGAAGATCAATCACTCCCTTGCCAGGCTCTTCCCATGACCTTTATCTGTGATTTTGGCACCAGATTAGTTTTGAAACCCTACGGGGCAATCATAGAGGTAAAAACCGGCTGGTTTTGATGTGACCGGCGGCTTAAGCAAAAGGTACTTGACAAAATGCCAATTTGTGTTATACTATATTTTGATAGCACAACCCCATGGGGGTGACTTATGAGAAACCGAGCTTTTTTCTGCGGACTTGCCCTTGCGGCAGAACAGCCGGTGCTGGGGAGTGGCGGAAGGGTATCATTGCCACAGATAAAGGGGGGATTAACATGCGCGATCTGAGAAGGCCCAATATAAAAATATCTTTCGTTGTAATCATGTGCGCCTCGCTGTTCGCTCTGATTTGCGGCGGGGCGGCGCCCGGCGCGATCACGACGCGGAATATTCGCATCTCGCCCCGCGAGAGGGTCTTTCCCGAGGATCAGTACTTTCCGTATAAGACGATTCCGGGGAGAACCATCCCACTGCGGGCATGGAAAGAGATATGGGACGACAAAGGCACAACTGACCCGGGTGATGATGAGGAACAAGATATACAATACATTCCCTGCAACGCCGGTAACCCTACCTGGGAAACAAGTGACGCCAACGTTGCTCAGGTGAGCGCAACCGGCATCATGACGACCGTGGGAACCGGCAACTGCACTATAACCTGTCACTATACCGGCAGCCCTGCAGAAGGGACATTATCCCACTCCCTGTCGGTGACGGTAATACCGCTGGAGGATGCGACCATCGATCTGCACGTCATATTCATAGAGAAGCTCAGGAAAACCGAAGGCGGACAAGTCGTGAAGTTTGAGAGGGGGACGGAGCACGCGGTACCCCATCCTAGTGAGACGGTAGTGTACAGAGCGTACGTGATCAACATGGGGCAGCGCAACAGCGGGCAATTCAGTGCCACGTGGAAGGTGAACGGTTCTCAGGTGGATTACGATGTCATCGATGATCTCGCGATCGCCGGCGAGATGGTTCCCTCGGGCAGGTATCTCGATCCTGAATGCGAGTATTACCCGACACCCGTGCAGCTCCTGCACCATAAGAACGAAATGTCGCTCGATTATGAGCGCGTCTGGACGGATCAGCGTGAAGAGATAGAGCTTGTTCTGGAGCCGCTCTCCGGGTACACGGAATCGAATCCTGATAACAACGCGCTGCTCATCTATTCCGACGCGCTCTGCTTCGCGTATTTTTATCACGAGGACAACTATTTTGCATTAACCCATGTGCAGCAGGTTAACAAGCCGTTCTATCAGCAGGCCATAGCGAATCTCATCAGCTGGACATCATGGGGTCAGAGCGAAGTCGAGATACAATCATCGAACGGCTATGACCGGTTCCAGAGGTCCATACGGATAATGAATGCGCAGTTCGGCGACAGCAAGTCGCCGATACTTCCCGAAGGCGTTAGTGAGAAGGTTCGGGGCGAGATATGGATCGTCTCGCGTGATGTGATGCGGGACGCGGGTCTCAATGATTGGATACTCGGAGAATGCGACAAGGCGATCGACCTCATATGGGGATGGTACAGGCCCACCAACTTTGCGGATGTTCGCGGCGCGATGCTCGACTACAAATGGCGCAATGTGGATTCGTATGATTGTTATCACTGGAACGATCTGCCCATGATTCATGAGATTTCCCACGCACGCTATCTCGGGGACGACTACATCACCTGGTATTCAAACAGAATGATCGAACTGCGTGATGATCAAGGGAACCGCGTGTTTCCCGAGAATGATAACGCCGCTTTTGATCTTGAGAAGCGGTGGAATCACTGGAGAGATTCGCAGTGGTTGGTAAATGGAAAATACCAAGGCGACATGATGGAGGGTTCATATTGGGATGGATGGTCCCAGGTTGGAGCTGTCGCCTGGGAGAGAAGAAAGGGGATCCGGTGGGCGGACAGGTGCGCGAACAGCCCTGTTCCCCCTTTTGCGGGATACGTCGAGTACTATGAGGATGGGGCTGAGAACAACTGGATTAGGATCGTGAATCCGCAAGGGCAGCCGGTCGAGGGAGCGACGGTCGAGGTATACAAGAAGAGCTGCGATACCTGGGCGATTACGCCGGATGTCGATATATCGGTGACCACCGATGCGGCCGGTCTGGCAAACCTCGGGAGCAATCCTCTCGGTGATCCCAGCGCATGCTATCCTGTGCCGCACACGGAATCGCATGAGTTTTACAGGTACCATCCCAAGCACTGGTGGGGGGGTGATCATTCCGTCGTGCGAATACGCGCCGATGGAAAGTCTTTTTACAAATTTCTCGCAAACCCTGACCTTAATTTATCATACTGGTCGAAGTACGGTTACGAGACGAAGTGGGAATTGATACACGCGGGGCTCCATCCCAATGATCCGGACCCGGCATTTTATCCCCATGATCCCCGGCCCAACGCGGGCGCCTCGTGTATTGTGTCCTATACTGTCGATCCCAATTGGAGCTCGGCGCAAGAGATTGCCCAGCGCGACGAGGTTCCCGGTTTTATCGAGACGGGGATAAAAGTGGTGTATCCAAGCCATGGTGACACACTGCATGGAGGAGTTGAGGCTGCAATCGAATGGGAATTGCATGGTTCTACAGGAGAATATGTCAACATATCTTACAGCATTGACGGCGGCAAGAGTTGGAATGAACTTGATCCTGGCGTGAGCAAGCCGAACAACGGCCATTATCTATGGGCTGTTCCGGATATCCCCGCATTATTGTGTAAGATTCTCATTGTTCCGAGCGGGCACGACGCATATGCGGGCGTGAATAATGGTTTCTTCATTATTGAATCCTCATATCCGAGCCCTACGCCAACTTTAACACCCACCCCAACCCCTTATCCGACGGCCGCGCCATGCCAGCGGATCCCGATTCGGGATATGGAGCTTGCCGAATGTGCCACGGTAACGGCGTCGCCATGTGACATTGGGAGCAAGGACAACTTGTTCGATGGGAACTGGGATAGTCTATACCGCACTGATGCGTATCATAATCCGGCAGTCATCACGGTCGGATTTGATACTGCCCAAACAACCGGAGCCGCGCGCGGCCTATTCACCAATGCGGACCCATATGAGTGGACGCTGGAGGCCGCGGACTCGGTTGCTGATTTGGACAGCAAGAGCGGGACATACTTAAAGATCTTCGGGCCGGTGCGCGCTGCCGGCGGAGTGATAGCTCAGCAGGGATGGGAACAGGCACCGGTCACGCGCATGGTATATCGGTTCAGCGTCTATAGGGTTTACGGCGATAACCATGTGCATATAATGGAGCTTGAGCTGCGGACGCCATGTGAGTCGTCCCCCACG
>Ga0315291_10004212_pt1 | contig 18388 bp, 20 predicted proteins | sample YL17G12_20_MG_FD_203070 | JGI IMG/M metagenome (GOLD analysis project Ga0315291, IMG submission 203070) | Sediment microbial communities from Yellowstone Lake, YNP, Wyoming, USA - YL17G12_20 | ecosystem: Environmental > Aquatic > Freshwater > Lake > Sediment | place: USA: Wyoming | collected...
CGATGCTTTTGACTTCGTTCATATCAGAACCTCATTTCAATAATAGTTGAAATATTACGAGCTAATATATGAATCTTAGGCCGGAATCATTAGGAGCCTGCTATCAAGCGACCTCATAGTCTGTCTGTGTCGAATTGATCCTACTAATCGTGGAATCTGGGAGGGAGACCTTATGATGCTGTGCATCAGATGTGCTCCACGATGCTGCTGCATATGGAGTGATGAAGCTTGGATTGCAGAGATGTACGCATTGGCTTGCTATTCCTAACGGTAAATATTTATTCAAGCATTTCACTTTAACATTTCAGTGAATAACTTGTGTAATAATGAATCCGCGTCTGATCAGATCAAGACGAAGATACAAACCCTCAGAGGGCTGGCCAAGGCTTTGCACTGCCCAACGAGGTGGGAGATTGTGGAGATAATCGGGAACAAGGAGGTGCGAACTGAGGAGATAATGGAAAGGCTCAGGGAGAACGGGGTCGAGCTGACCCGACCTGGCCTCTACTACCATCTTTCGGAGCTGAGGGATGCAGGTGTGATAGAAGTGGCAGATTATTCTGAGTCAGGAAGAGGGGCTCCTGAGAAGATATGGAGGCTGGCCATGAAGAAGATCGAGATCAGCCTGGTCTAGGTGATGAGATGGATGCGATCCTGGTTGACAGTCTCTCAAAGAAATTCGGGGACACGATAGCCGTCGACAAGGTCTCATTTGCTGTCAAGGAAGGTGAGTTCTTCGGTCTATTGGGTCCGAACGGGGCGGGGAAGACCACCACCATTCGCCTGCTCACTGGCATAATAGAACCTGACTCGGGATCGGTTGTTATCGAAGGCATCGATCTCATCAAGCATCCTTTGGAAGCTAAGATGAAGCTAGGTTGCATCCCCGAAGTCGGGAACGTGTACCAAGACCTCTCCGCCTGGGAGAACCTTGACCTCATGGGTCGTTTCTATGGTCTGCCGCGGCAGGAAAGGAAAACGAGATCAGAAGAGCTGCTTTCCGAATTGAGTCTTCTCGAACGTAAGGATGATTTCGTACGCACCTTTTCCAAGGGCATGCGGCAGCGGGTGTCCATTGCATGCGCCATGATCCACCAACCCCATATTCTCTTCCTGGATGAACCCACAGAGGGCCTTGACGTTCACAGCAGAAGAGTAATCGTCGAGCTAGTCAAGAAGATGAACACCCAGGGCAGCACCATCGTCCTAACAACGCACAATATCGAGGAAGCCAACAAGCTTTGCCAGAGAGTATGCATAATCAACAAAGGGCGTGTCATTGCAATAGAGGCCCCCGAGATGTTGCGGAGGGCTTATGAAGGGATCCAGATGGTGGAGGTCGCATTTGACCGGAAGGTCGACCTGTCCTCCTTTGCATCCGAACATGTCTCCCGAGTAGAAGCCATCGGGGATAAGTGGCGCTTTTACACCGACGATACGGATGAAGCGATTAGACGCATCGCGCGGGTGGGGGAGGAGCGTGGCCTCAAGATAACGTCCATGACCACAGCGGGGCCGACCCTTGAGGATGTATTCGTGAAACTGACGGAGGGGACCATATGAATTGCTCCCTGTTACTCCGTGGAGTATTCGTCGTTGCCCGAAAGGACATGCGTATCTATTACCGCAAGGCACCGGTGTACATCTTTGGCCTCCTTTTGCCTGCCTTTCTTTTCTTTGCATTTTTCGTCGGCCGTCAGCTGGACATCCCGACGTACTTCCCTGGCTTCCTGGCCATGTCCCTGTTCTTCACTGCCTCCTCGGTCGGACCAATCATCGTCCCCTGGGAGAAGCAGGCAGGGACCTTCGAGCGGCTGCTCTCCCTGCCGGTGAGCGTGACCACGATCATCCTCGGGGATATGCTGGCCGGGGCGTTATTTGGGTTGCTAATCAGCACCATCATCGGCGTGCTGGGCATAGCCATCCTGGGGCTGAGCGTTACCAATGTCACTCTGCTGGCAGTGCTCATTCTACTCGGGAATCTGTGCTTCGCGGCCATGGGAGAACTGATATCATCGACGGGGGGACGGACACCATCGAACGTCATGATGCTGTCTGCCTTGGTCAGATTTCCCCTAATCTTCATCAGCGGGGTCTTTGTCCCCCTGAGCCAAATGAGTGGGTCCGGGGTCATCTTTGCCTATCTTTCCCCGCTTGCCTATCTGGTGGATGGCTTTGACGCGAGCTTTTCACAGAGCTCGGTGATCCCCTGGGCTATAGACGTGCTGGTCCTCTTAGTGTTCACTTTCCTGTTCGCGTTCGGAGCGAGGAAGCTTCTGCGTAGGAATTTGATGAAGGGGGTGTGAATCTTCTGACCGATGGGATGCCATCTCCCTTCATCTGGCCCGGGGCATCCGTCACCGCCGGAGATGCGTCCTCCTCTCGGAAGAGCTTGAAGAAGAAAAGGGAAAGAAAAAGGTTCGCTCATCTCTCATAGCCCGAACCTCACCGCATCCCACATCCGAAGAGACAGAAAAAAAATAACCTCCACCGTTAAAAACAAACTAATAAAATAAGATAACGACTATTAAAATAATCGAGCAAAATGGCCTTGATAGTAAAGTATTTATAGAGGACATTTGAGAGAATGGTATATATCCCCTGAACATTGGTGCGAGAGGTGCAATTTGAACCTCGATATTTCATGATAGTCAAACGAGAAGAAGGAAGAAAGAAAGAAGGTAAAGCGTTTCCTGGAAGAACCCAGTACTTCGTTTCGGTCAATCAAGAATTATACAGAATTTCGTCCTTAATTCCAAGAGGAAGATCGTCGTGCTGGATGGGTCCATTTGTTGTGTTCGGGCAGACCCACCACTCGTCTTATCCAGCACTTATATTTTCCCCCGGAATTAAAAATGTTTTCCCATCTGGCTCTTGCGTCATGGTGACTTCGGACAGACCCACCCAACATCATCTGAGCAAGCCAACGCTATCCGGAAGGATGGATTCTTGCTCTTTTCATCATTCATCGGTCAATCTCACGAAGACACCTACATTACTTCCTTGTCCCGGAAGAGAGACGCTCCAAGGGCCAAGAACACGATCGAGAGCACGACGAGAATGATAGCCGCCATTCCCCCATCTCCACCTGTGCTGGCTATATTCACATCATGCAGCATCCCAGAAGCGATCACTTGCAATTGATGCCTGATCGTGTACTCTCCGATCGCACCAGGTAAGGAACCTACGTAGCCCTCCCATACAAAGACATAGACCAGTCCCAAATATATTGGCTGTTTCAATGCCACGCCCATCACCAGGAACAATGCCGAATAGGCAATGGCCCCGATGACCTGCACCGCGATGAAGGCCGTGATCAGCTCGGCCGCGCCGTCCGACCATCCGTTCATCAGGAAGAAGCATATCCCACCTACCGCGGTGACGATGCTCAACAATATGGATAGGACCACTGCTAGTGAAATATAGTAACCGAGATACGCCACCCTTCGGTCCAATGGGGATGTGATCACCTGGATGATGCTTCGGTCATCGATCTCGTTCCGTATCATCGAAGCGCCATATATCAAGGCCAATACCGGCAATAGGAATGTCAGCATCAATAGGTTCATCATGTTGCTGGCGGTGGAAATATCAGCATCGGACACCGTGGCGACATATCCCATGACTCCGGCCACCAAGAGGGTCAGCATTGCGACTATGACCCAGCGCTTATGCAATAACAATTTCTTAACGGAGAATTGTACCATCGTCCTCAGACCGATGATGCTCGCCTCGAGATACATCTCACCACCCCACCAGATAGCGGAATACGGATTCCAGGTCATCATCCAGGCTCTCCACTCTTTCCAGCTGACATCCTGATTCTTCCACCAACAGCGGAATGTGATCGAAGAACTGCTCCGGTTGGTCCACCTTGACCATCAATCTCCTGCGGTCCGGGTTAAGTTCGACCGAGACGGTAAAGGCCTTGGTGACCAGTACCTTGGCCAGGTCGACCATTCCCATTCCTTCGATCAGGATGTTGTGCGGGTGGTCGCTCATAAGGTGACGGATCTCTAAAATGTCGCCACTGGCCACCGCCCTTCCTTTGTAGATCAATGCCACCATATGCGTCATTCTTTCGATCTCGTGCAGCACGTGAGAGGAGACGATGACATCGTGTCCATGCATCTTGTTCAGGTCCCGTATCAGATCGATCAGCTCTTTTCGCACCACAGGGTCGGTCCCTGTCAGCGGTTCGTCCAATAGTAGCAATCTGGGATCGTGCAGGAGGGACCCAGCTATCTTGAGCCTTTGCCGCATCCCCTTGCTGTATCCTCCCATCTGCCGTTCCGCGTCCTTGGTCATGCCCACAACGTTGAGCACCTCATCGATGCGACCCTTAAGCTTGGGACCGTTCATCCCGTGAAGTCCTCCGACGAATCGAAGATATTCTCTTCCGTTGAGCTCCCCCGGCAGGAAATCGTAATCCGGGCAGAATCCGATCTGGCTGAGCTGAGCCGGGTTTCGCCAAGGTTGCTGGCCTAGGACGTTCAGCTGACCGGCGTTGACCTTGATGTTGCCCGTGAGGAGCTTGAAGAAAGTGCTCTTCCCCGCCCCATTTGGACCGACGATCCCAGTTATTCCGCTCTCAACAGTGATGCTGAAATTGTTGAGACCGATCACCTTGCCATACCATTTGGAGATGTTCTGGGCCTGGACAATGATCGTCACTTGCCCACCCCCTTGCGCATTATCCGATAATAGACCAGAGCGATTGGAGGGACCGTGAGGACGAAGACCATTATGCCGAGGAGCACAAGGTTCACACCCCCGGTCAGGGTCAGGCCGAATAAAACCTGATAGGTGTCATTCAGGACGTTCTCCGGGCTCAATAATGTCCAATCATTGGACATCTGGCTCAGGATCGATGCAACTATGCTCAGCACGAAGAAGAACATGAACGTGCCGACCCCAGCATAGGTCTTCTTGTTCGTCAGGGAGGACATCATCAAGCCTATCGGCACCAGGAACAGTGCGGTCCACAGGCCTGCCAGGAATGTCTGTCCGATGACCGCCGCGCTGGCCACATAATCAGGGCCGCTCTGCGTCGCCGTGATGGCGATCGAGAGGACTAGGGGCGGCACCAGGGTGAAGAGGCATATGATGGACATTGCCCCGAGCCACTTGCCGATAAGATACCTTTCCGGACGCAACGCCCGGGAGAGGTATAGAACGATCGAATTGGAACGAATATCGTCGGCTATCAGGTCCGAGCAGACCAGCGATACCAAAATGATGTCAAAGATGTAGAAAAGACCACTTTGCATATAATCGACCATGACGGAGGATTCCAGCACATCATGCGGCCGCATTGAATTGAGTATGATCGGAATGATATGCACCAAGAATGTGCCCAATATCAACAGACCGATCAGCCATTTAGAGCTCAGCTTCTGCTTGACGATGGAGTCTGCGATGACCAGGAAACGACGGTTGTGCTCTGTTCTTTTTCCACTCCAGGGCTTGTAGCCTATGAGGTCGAGTCCCATCAGATCACCTCCTTGACCGAGCGGATGAATGCATCTTCCAGGGTGATCCGGTCCGGCAAATAGGCGCGAACCTGCACGCCATCATCTCGAGCCAATTTCAATATCCCACCACTGCCCTCTCGGTTGATGATGACGATGGTCATCTCGCCATATTCCTCGGATGTGGATATGACCTCGTGCTTGTGGCGCAGATGCTCCATGAACTTTAGGATGGAATCTGGCGTTCCGCGTATCTTCAATCGTTTCCGACCTTCTCCCTGGTCAAGCAAAGCTGCCATGGTGCCCTGTATGATCGCTTTTCCTTTGTTGATGATGATGACATGCTGGCATATCTGCTCCATGTCCTGAAGGATGTGGGAGGAGACCAGTATGGACTTGTTGGAGGCACCGATCTTACCGATGAGGTTCAACATCTCTTCGCGCCCAAGAGGGTCCATTCCGTTGGTCGGCTCATCCAGGAACAATATTTCTGGATCATGCACTATCGCCTGGGCCAGCTTGGCCCTCTGTTTCATTCCGGTCGAATAGGTGGAGATCGGCCGGTACCTCTCCTCCCCCAGTCCGACAAAATCCAATACCTCATGACTGCGCGGAATGGTGTCCTGCTTTCTCATGCCACTGAGCCGGCCAAAGAAAGCGACCATCTCCACGCCGCTCATACTGTCAATGAGACAGTCGTGTTCGGGCATGTAACCGACGCGGTCCCGAATGGACATCACATCAGTTCGTGGATCGAGCCCATCGATCATTATTTTCCCGTATTGGGGCAATACCAATCCGAGCACCGTCTTGATGAACGTGCTCTTCCCCGCACCGTTCGGACCGAGCAGTCCGACGATGCCTTTGGGTATGTTGATGGAAAAGTGGTCCAGAGCGACCACGCTGTCATATTGGACCGTTATGTCGGTCGCAATGATGGTGTTCTCAGCTTCGCTGACACCTGAAGGATCAGAATCCGATACCGTAGCCCCACCTTGCTTCATCTATGCCTTCCCAGTGGCGATCTGGAGATGTTCGACCGATTCCGTAACAGTTATGATTACATTTCCCTTTTTGTGCCCTTTGTCGACGTATCTATGAGCCTCGACAATCTGCTCCAACGGATAGGTTCTATCTATTACAGCTTTTAGCTTTCCCGCCTCAATAAGCTCCTTGAGGAAAATCAGGTCTTCGGTCTTTTCATCGCCCACATGATAATGAGCTGAAATGAACGTCCCGTTCGGAGCGAGTGCTTTTCTACGGTTTGATTTCGGAATCTTCGCGACGGCATCAAGGATGACATCAAAGAGCTCTCCACTTTCTGAATAATCCTCTTTGGTGTAATCAATTACTTTGTCAGCCCCCAGAGACTTCACCAACTCCAGATTGGCAGTGCTGCATACTGCGGTGACTTCCGCTCCAAAGTACTTGGCAAGCTGGACCGCATAAGTGCCTATGCCCCCTGAAGCGCCATAGATCAGGATCTTCTGTCCTCTCTGTATGTTTACTTTTCTAAGAAGCCTCAATACATGCATTCCCCCAGTAGGAATTCCAGCGGCGGCTTCCTCGTAGGTCATATTGGTCGGTTTCAATGCAATAATGCCGTCCTCGGGCAAGCACTTGTACTCGGCATAACCACCAAGACCTCGCACAGTAGAAGCAAAGACCTGGTCACCTCTCTTGAATCGGGTTACCTCCTTGCCTACTGCTTCAATTTCCCCCGATATCTCCATGCCCAGTATCTTCTTCCTCGGCCCTATAATGCCTAGGGCTATCCGTGCCATTAGCCACATTCCCTTGGGGACGTTGAAGCTACGCATCCTTGAATCCCCACGATGGGCTGTCGTCGCATGCACTTTGACCAGGACTTCATTCTCCTTGGGAGATGGTTTCTCCACATCCTTGAGCTGAAGGACTTCCGGTGGCCCGTATTTTGAGTATACAACTGCTTTCATGAGTGATCCCCCACAGTTATGACAACGTTTCCCTTCTTGTGCCCTTGTTCAACATACCGGTGAGCCTCGGCAATCTGTTCCAGCGGATAGCGCTTGTCGATGACCGGTTTTATCTCTCCCTCCTCCATCAGCTCTTTGAGTGAAATCAAATTTTCAACAGGTATCTTTGGCGTTTCATCATCGACTGACAGGTATTTCCCATTCGGAGTAAGTGCATTCTTGCACTGTAATTTCAGTTGTGAGCTTTTTCTTCTTCCAACGGCATCAAAGACAAGATCATGCAGCTCTCCTCTTTTTAAGAAATCCTCTTTTGTGTAATCAATGAGCTTATCGGCTCCCAGAGATTTCACCAGTTCCAAATTCGAGGTACTACAGACTCCGGTAACTTCTGCCCCAAAGTACCTGGCAAGTTGTACCGCAAAAGTACCTACCCCTCCGGAAGCTCCATAGATGAGAACTTTTTGTCCTTTCTGGATATTTCCTTTCTTGAGAAAATACAATGCTAAAGTTCCCCGGGAAGGAACGGCAGCAGCTTCCTCATAGGTTACATTGGACGGTTTCAATGTCATAATACTGTCTTGTGGCATACGCAATCCGTCTTCAGGCAGACAGGTGTACTCGGCATAAGCACCAAAACGCTTCCCGGTAAATGCAAAAACCTGGTCACCTTTCTTAAATCGTCTTACATCTTTGCCTACTGCTTCTATTTCTCCGGCCAGCTCCAGCCCCAGTACCGGGGTTCTCGGTCTTCTGAAACCAACGAATATTCGCATGGGGATCCATAGCAGGATATTTACTTTGCCACTTCGGACGAGACAGTCCGAGACTGTTACGGATGTCGCATAAACTTTTATCAGTACTTCATTGTCCTTGGGAGTGGGTTTTTCTATCTCTTTGAGCTGAAGAACTTCCGGTGGCCCGTATTTTGAGCATACAACTGCTTTCATGAGCGTTCCCCTAAAGCGATTGCAGATGGATTGAATCCTTTGACTATCAGCCATACCGCAAGAACCATTTCTTGCGGGAGCATCGGAAGAGCCAAAACGATTTGTTCCGTAGAAAAAGGAGCGATGAGACCGACCGTGGCCAACACGCATGATAACATGGTCAATATGGCGGCAACAAGACCCCAGACCGATATCCATCGAGGAACTAGATTTGTTCGATAAAATATGATGTAATATAGCAGACACCCTATGGAAAAAGCCAGCAGCGCCCCAACATTGCCCACCCAACGATATCCTGCATATAACAATACGCCTAAGGTTTGGAAATACGATGAATCCGGAGCTCCAGCTTCTACAAATTGCTGGCTTAACGTTATTAGTGATAGCAGGGCACACACAGCAACAAAACGTAACACTCCCTCAAAAGTCCTGAAACCAACAGATCCAAGAGCTAGACCCGCATTGAATTTTCTTAGCACTGGATACAGCGAAATTGCAATACCAGTAGCGGCAGCGCCACCGATAAACAAAAGAAGGGCTCCTGTTCCTACTAGGCCTCTATTTGCAGAAACACTAACAAGATAATTCGTAGCCGTAATAGGTCCCAGAAATTGGCTACTTAGTAAATCCGCACCCGTTGCAATTATGAACAATACTCCCGTAATTATTGCGTTCTTTCTGTAATATCCTTCTGTCATTCTAGTCACTTCTCCACGCAAGTCGCTGAAGAACCTTCATTGATTACTCCCCCCGGTCCTTCTTAGATTCCTCAGATTTAATTGAGTGCTCCAGATCTTTCATGGCAAGGTCCATTCTTAGCACGCCATTGCTTCCAATCACTTCCAGGACGAGGTCTTCCAAGAATTGAGCTCGTTTCAAGGATCCAATAGAGCCTTCGATGAGGACTTTTTCGTCGCCGTCCAAGGATACGCTCTTCACATCCCCCTTCGATTTGAGTTCGATGATAAACATCCGCTCGTCTTTTCCTTTTCTTGTTTGGGCCATTTTCAAACCTAAATCGGATGAAGGCGAACAATGGTTGATAACCATTATTTGACTAGGATGTGTTGCCGTTAACAGTAATGTGCAGGTGTTGCATTTGGCGAAAACGAGCGTCGATGAGGATCGCCTCTCCGACCTTCATTTTCAGTTGTCAAGAGCGGACAGGCGCAGGATAATTGAGGAGCTTCAGACCCAGAATCTCAAGCTAAACGAAGTTGCAAAGAAGCTGGACATCACCGCCACCGAAGCGTTCAGGCAATTGCAGCGGTTGACGGAGGCCGGCCTCTTGGAGAAGACTTCTGAGGGCAAATACCGCGCCACCCCATATTCCAGACTCATCCTCGAATCCACCGCCGCCATGGGCTTTCTTACCAAGCACAGGGAATACTTCCTGGAGCATGATACATCGCTCATTCCTCCTCAGTTCCGGGCCCGGTTCGGAGAGCTCTCGAAGACCGTCCTCCTCACTGAGGGGGTCCCCAACATGAACACCGCTATCGAAGTCCTCAAGAACGCCGAAAAGCGAATCGATGTAATGGCTGAATTTCGCTTGGAGCAGCATCTCCAGATAGCCAGACAGCGTTCGTCAGAGGGGGTGAAGATCAGGAGTATATATCAGGACAACTTGGTTGAGAGCGTAAGAAGGGAGCTCATCCCCGTCAATCAATCTGTGGAGAGGAGATTCATCCCCAGAGTCTGCGCAGTCATGATTAATACCGAAAAGTCAGCGGGGTTCGCGTTACCGAAGTTGGATGGAAAGATGGATTACCAAGTCTTCGCCGGTACCGATCCTGATTCAATGAGATGGGCAGGCGACTTATTCGAAGACCAATGGAATAAGGCTAAGCCGTGGCACCCTTAGAACGACGAGGAGCGTACGATAATCTCCTCCCACCATACCTATACAGCTATAGATTGACTTCAAAGCATTCCTAAAGCCCGAACCTCATAGCATACCAAACGAATTGATCAAAAAATTCATTACTAAGTAGGAGGTCCTTAGCTGCCGGTATTGCTCGGGGGTATTCTCGCCCTTAGCTAGAAATACCCCGTCATTATCTCCTTGAGTATCCGCCCCTCGGCCTTCCTCATGTGCTGCAGGAGGGTGGGTTTGCTGATGCTGACCTTCCGACACAACTGCTTGCTGCTGATTCTCTTGGGATAATCATAGTAACCGTTCTGAAATGCCGCTACCATCACTTCCCTCTGTTTATCGGTCAGGACATCTAGGATATCAGCCTTCTGGTAGGCGGCTCTCCTGAAGGACATCTTCCGTATCGTGCCGGCGTTCTTGATCATCTTGACAAAATCCGCCAGATTCTTCCGCTCTCCCATCATGCTGATAATGAATTTCTCCGGTGAAATGATTGTGGGTATTGTGTGGACCAGACCTAGGTCGGATTCCGAGAATAGCCCTTTGGTCTCTTCCGGTTCGGTATATCTGATGAGGCAAGTGTGCTTGTTGTCAATGGACTTCAGAACGCTCAGGATCTCCATGTTACCTACAGTCCCGATATCATGGATTGAAGCACCTTCTTTCAGGGTGAACTCTAAAATCTCAATGCATATGCCTTCTTGGAAGTCCATCTTCAGGGTCTCGAGTATCTCGTAGGAACGGACATGGGCGAAGGTCTCGGCGAATCCCTCTCTTACGGTCTCGAAAGGCTCGATCTCCAGGGTGAGCGTTCTCATGGCGCCGTTTCTCTTAATATGCACTCCACTATTTAAACTACAATACATGTATGGCCCAATTTGCTAGTACTTTCTCCGACATGCCACAATTGGCGAAAATCGCCGGGTGATACAAAGGTGGAACAGGATCAGACGAAAGAAGCGGGCATGGGCAAGAAGAAGAACGTGAAGGACCAGGACCGGAAGTCCGGACCGGTCCTTGAGGAGCTGAGGATACCCACGCAGGTCAAGCTGGCGGGACTGTGGGCGACCGTGATGTTCATGTATATCTACGTGGACATTATCGGATTCTACCAACCAGGGAATATTGAGAACATTTTGGTGGGAAAGGCAGGGGGCTTTGATATTACGCAGACTTGGCTGTTGTCAGTCTTGATGATAATGACGATACCCGCTTTCATGGTTTTCCTGTCCCTGGCATTGCCGGCCAAAGCGAATCGGTATACAAACGTCAGTCTGGGTGCAATCCACATCTTTATCGCAATGGGAACCGCCGCGGGAGCGGCTGGAGCCTACTACATATTCGGTTCTATCGTGGAAGCCGTCCTTCTCTCCTTGATCGTATGGATTGCGTGGAAGTGGCCCATGGTCCCAAATACAGTTCGATTGGGAACTGATATGATGGACGTTGCGATTGACTTCCGCAGAAGCGCCTAAAACCCCTTCCTTTTACTTCCTTTCATATCGTCGTTGTCTCCCACGAGAGAATCGAATGAGGATCTCATCAACCTGAAAGAACTCGTGGAGGCCGGAAAGGTACGGCCTGTCATCGACAGGACGTATCCCTAGAAGAAGGTGGTGGAAGCCTACAGGTACGTCGATAAGGGACACAAGAGAGGCAATGTGGTTATAACCGTGGTTGGTGATGATTGTGCCTGAGATGCCACCGCACCATGAAAGCCATCGTATGCGACAGATACGGCCCGCCGGACGTCCTTCAACTCGAGGAGGTGGAGAGACCGGTCCCCCGGGACAACCAGGTACTGGTAAAGGTTCATGCTTCGTCACTGAACGCGTCCGATTTCGAGATCCTGGGCGGCGCGTTCTCGGCCCGCATCGTCGGCCCCTTCAGGCCAAGAAACAGGATACCCGGAACGGATGTTGCGGGTCGGGTCGTGGCAGTCGGGAGGAACATCAAGCGGTTGAAAGAAGGTGATGCGGTCTTTGGGGACCTGTTCACGTGCGGCCACGGCGCTTTTGCAGAGTATGTAGCCGTCCCTGAAAATGCATTAATGCGGAAACCGGACAGCATATCCTTCGAGGACGCCGCCACCCTGCCCCAGGCGGCCAAAATCGCCCTTCAGGGCCTTCGCGGCAAGCGCCCCCTCAAGAAAGGGCAGAAGGTTCTAATCAATGGCGCCGGCGGCGGCATGGGCACGTTCGCTGTGCAGATCGCGAAGTATTACGGGGCTGAGGTAACCGGCGTGGACAGCATGAGGAAGCTCAATATGCTTCGCGCCATCGGAGCCGACCACGTCATCGATTACACCCAGGAGGATTGCACAAGGAGCGGGGAGCGATACGACCTCATCCTGGATACTGTCGCACGCCGGTCGATCTTCAATTACAGGCGCGTCATGGCCCCCGATGGTCTATACGTGCTAGTGGGAGGATCAAGATACGCCATATTCCAGGCAATCCTCCTGGGGCCTCTGGTCTCCATTGCCAGCAAGAAGAAGATGGGCATCAACCCGTGGAACGTGAATGACGAGGAGGACCTGCGGTTCTTGCTCGAACTCAATGAAAAGGAGAAGCTCTTGCCGGTCATAGACAGGCGAAGCTCCCTTAGCGAGGTTCCGGAGGCTCTCAGGGATCTTTCAAAGGGGCTGGTAAAAGGGAAAGTGGTGATAACGGTCGAACGTGATGAATGCACTCTTTGACCAATGATTGGAATAATACTCAAGCGGGAATCATTTCAATTTAGGTTGATGTTTAGGTCTCCATTTTTTGCTTCAACCCTTGAGCGAACTCTTCAGCGCGTTTGAGGTCTTCAGCATTAGGTCTTCCCTTGTTCAGTCCCCCGAAGTACTTTAGGAAACTGTTGGTGTTGAAACCTCCACAATTGAATTCATCAACGATGATGTAGCCTTTCGATTCCAATCTTACCCTGAGCGACGAGTGGATCCGGTCGATCCTTGTATCCCAACTGGTTGAGAAAAGGAACACCTTCTTACTGACAACCGATGGTAGCCTATCGGCAAGGTCTTGCAAGTCTCTGTGGTGTTTTCCATCATAGATCCCTGAGCCAAAACCTATCAGGTCATACTGTTGAAGCTCTTCTGGACCTATCTCTTGTGGTGTTCTTATCTGAGCATCAAGAATAGCTGCGAAGACCTTAGCGACCTTCTGAGTGTTGTTATGATGATATGAGAATAGGACCAATATGGATCTTACAATTGCTTTCATGATTTTCCTCCTAATTTACCCTGGAATACTCATTTGTTTCTAATCCATCGGTTGTCAACTCGGAAGGGGAACAAAGCCGTTGGATATTTGCTTATGTCTTTGTCCTAACCTCACTCACCATGTTGCACTTAGTAAGGACCTGGAAACGAGTGATTGACTTTGGAATCAGTACGATCGAGCTCGACTTGATCGACATGACGGTTCGATCGAAAAGGTCCCAGTCGACGTCGTCCGCGAACTCCAGCTTCTTGATGCGGTGCAGCATGACCTGCCCCTTCAGCGATTCCAGGTCCTTCCTAGTGATGACCAGCGAGGCGAGATCGCTGATGCGGTAGTTGGTCGTGCCTATTTCTTCGACCAGCGCGCGCATCACGATCGTGGTCAGCTCTCCGATGGACAACTCCCGCTTCTTCGCCTCGGCGGTGAATTTGGCGTAGACATCATCGTCGATGCCCCTGATCGTCACGTCGGTCATGAGGGTCACCACCCCCTTCTCTTCAGGACCCTCCGGGTCGCGATGGCCGCGGTGACGAAGAACCCTCCGACGAACATGAGGATCGCCGGGAAGATCGCGTACCACGGGACGGGATAGCCGAGTATTCCCAGGAACCAGAATCCCCCGAAGAGGAATAGGGCGGAGCCGATCACCCCACCAAACCACCTCAATGCTCTGCCTTCGGCCGGGTCCATTTCCACCATCGGCACGTACGAGTCCGTCTGGTCGGGCGTTCCATTCGCACCCTTCGCCTGTAGCTGGCGTCTAAGGTTCTCCCTGAACGTCGGGTCCTGTCCAGGGTCTGTCGGTGTTGACGAGTTTGTCGTATCTGTCATTATATCACCATTGCACCAAAGCACCAAATGCACCATGTAATATTAGAATGTTACGCTAGACGTATTCATTTGAAAGAAAGGGTGACCGGGTCTGATATCCTGTTCAATCATTGTTCCTAATAGCCTGCTCTATTTTCCATCTTGGAGAAAGTTCCAAGAATAGGCAGACAGGGGTGCAATTTGAACCTCGATATTTCATGATAGTCAAACGAGAAGAAGGAAGAAAGAAGAAAGGTAAAGTGTTTCCTGGAAGAACCCAGTAATCCGTTTCGGTCATCTGGGAGTGGGCAGGATTTCGTCCTTAATTGCGAGTGGAGAATCGTCGTGCTGGATGGGTCTGTCTATTGAGTTTGGACAGACCCACCATCAGGCATTCTGATATTGAACGGGACATAGTCGCGGTTCGCTTAAAATGATAGTAGAGGGAAAATGATCAGGGGTTTGATATTTGTTTGGCTGAACTGGCTTTGGTCGATTATGGTTCAATCCTATGTGAATGTGACTAGTACATTGGTCGTCCACTCAAGCAGTCCCCACTCGCGCCACACGCCTGTGAACGTGTACGTGCCGGGTGCGAAGTGATTTGCCTTGAACTGAACGGACCATACCTTGGTCACATTATTGGCATCGATACGGGTGAAATCCTTCTTGAGGCCAATCTCCTTGCCATTGATGAAGAGCTTGAAATACGTCAGATCGTCCGATCGCGACATCTTTCTCAGTTCTTTCGGCATCTCCGACCAGTTGTCCCAGCTAGAACCATGTGCCACATAGGACGGCTGGTTGGCCGGCAGGGTTTTAGGAGTTTCATATAACAGGCCAATCTTGTTCCCTTTGAGGGCTTTTGCTTCCACGCTTGCTGGCAAGAACGCCAAAGGCGCGATGAGCATGAGCGATAGCACCAGTACTATCGCCATCCCCCGGATCCAATGTTTCTCCATTTTCAATCACCTTCTCCATTCCACAAGACTTGAGTATATAGACGCACCCCTCCTCGGCGCATCGAAAGTGGGAACTGTGACATCCCCACTTTAAAGAATTTTAGAGCCAAGCCTGTATTTGAGCATTCAGACGAAAAACGATAATGAACCTCATTGGTGACCTTCATCGAGCCCGTCGGGATTGCGTTGAGGAAAGGAAAAGGAAGTAAGGGGTTTCCATCTCTGCCTACTTCTTGCTCTTGCGCTTGCGCAGGACGAACGATACCGCCACCAATACCAAGCCGATCGCGACCGCTGCCATCAATATCAACATCATGCTATCGATGCCTGAACTGACGGGCTGAGGCACAAGGGCGGAGACCGCAGGGCTCTGTGCGCCCTCTCCGACCGCGTTCACGGCACTCACCTTGTACCAGTAGGTCTGGCCGTTGATCAGGCCGATGTCTGCGTAGGTAGGCGCCGTAGGCGAGGTGACCAGGGTGTAGGTGCCATCGGAGGCGGTGGACCGGTACAGCTTGTAGCTGGTGATAGGCGCACCGCCATCGCTCGCGGGGTCGGTCCAGGTAAGTGTCGCTTGGGCGTTGCTAGGAGTGGCAGTCAGCCCGGTCGGGGCGTTTGGCACGGTGAAGGGCGTGGATGAGATGGCGATGGACTGAGCGCCAATGCCGGCGAGGTTGTGCGCTGCTATGGTGAAGGAGTACGCCTGCCCGTTCGTAAGCCCGGTGATCGTCGCCGTCATTATGGTCGGGTGCGCTACGTCTGTGCCGTTGCGGTAGGCGATATAGTAGTCGATGGTCCGGCCGCCGTTGAAGGTTGGGGCGATCCAGGCAAGTGTCACTTGAGCGTTGCCAGGAGCGGCCGTCAGCCCGGTCGGAGCGTTGGGCACGGTGTAGGGCGTCGCGCTGACCGCAGAGCAATTTGCCCCCTCCCCGATAGCATTGATAGCGCTCACCTTGTACCAGTAGGTCTGGCCGTTGGTCAAGCCGGTATCGGTGTAGGTCAGTCCCGAGGGCGAGGCGATCAGGGAATAGGTTCCCGTCTCGGTAGTGGAGATATAGACATTGTAGTTCGTGATGGGGCTGCCGCCGTTGAAGGCTGGCGCGGTCCAGTTCAGGTCGACGAACGAATTGCCCGCCGTCGCCGTCAGTGCACCAGGCGTGGAGGGGACGGCGTCCTCCACTTCTGCAGACCCGATGCGAAGTACGGCCAGCAGCCCGACCCGGGTCTGATCTGCAAGCCGAGCGCCCGATAACCATCCGGACCCTAGTGCGAAATCGCCACTATCCTTCGCGGTATGGATCCATCCGAAATCATTGCCGCTGAATATACTTGTGTAAAGGATCGGTTCCGAGGCCAGCCCACAACTCTCCATCACGCTCTCCGAGGGCAACTCAATATCTAAGTCCCAATTGTGAACATATACCCAGCTGGTGGAGGTGGGATTAAGGAAGGAATCCTGGTCTGAGCCACCAGGGTCCTCCATCAACACCGGTACGCTTAGGTCGGACGCGGCGGTCCAAAGCACCTCATCGAGGTCGAGCCCACCGAATGGCTGGGTACGTGTGACCACCATCCTTTCCGCACCGATGCAGTCGAAGTTCAGCACCGCCACGATCGAGGACATCTGGTCGCTGTGCATATGGATATAGTTCAGGGAGCCGACGCACCCAAGCTCTTCTCCCGTGAATGCCACGAAGGTGAGCGTGTATCGGGGATGAAAGCTCCCGCTGGACGCGCCTTGGGCAAGGGTACCCGCGATCGCGAGCACCGCAGCGACCCCGCCAGCGTTGTCGCAGAAACCATTGGTTAGGATGGAGTCGTAGTGGCCTGTGACCAGTATCCTTTTTGATGGCTCCGCTTCACCGGGCAAGCTCGCCACCACGTTATACAGCTGACCCTCCGATACCATGCTCTCAATCCTTACGGTGGCCGTCGAGGAGTTATCGGCGGCGATCAGCGTGCGCCCCTCACTGAAATTCACCCCACCCACAGGCATCTGGAGGTCCCAGAAGAACGTTCCGGACACGCCCATTGGGCCGCCGCCAACCGAACCATGCACCATCGCGTCCAGAGGCGCCATCCAGTCGTACCACCAAATGAACACCACGGCCATCGGCCTCTCTTCGCTCAGCTTGGAGATGAAGGCGGTTTGCCACGCCGGAACCCAACGCACCTCTTTCCCGATGACGAGGACCTTGTTCGAGATGTTAATCTCACTCCAGGCCATCGTGTCGATTGGGTTCGCTCCAAGTTCATCATAGCTGGCGGCAGAGGGCAGCGACAGCACCTGGACGGTTCCTATAACGCCTTCGGCTGGCGTCGCCGAGCTCCATTGCTCGCAGTCGAAGGACGCCAGGTCGGTATGGTCGCCGGTCGTACTTGCATTGCCGTCTTCGTCCAGCATAAGGCTCGGACTCGACCGAAGGTCCCAGGTCCGGAAGTCGAGACTCTCTTTTTCTGCCGCCAAACCCATCGACTCGAACCTACTTAGTATCCAGTCTGCAGATTCGTTCGCGCCCTGCGAGCCAGCGGACCGACTCGCTGGATGAGCGTTGCCGATGCTCTCCAACATCGCCATGTCCTCCAGGATCGAGGTGGCGTTGATGTCCTCCGCCATATGCGTCTCGTAAGGTGACATGCTGGCCAAGGATGTGGATGAACCGACCTGAGTAAGCAACGCGATGATGCATAATGCAATCGTCAAGAACCTGGTCGCTCTCCTAGGTTCGCCCACTCTCTCACTCGAAGGAAAACATCCACCACGTTACTATAATAATAATTGTAAGGAGGGGAGCAAGGGGTTTCAGCTCATCTCTCAGAGCCCGAACCTCACCGGATATGAGAGGATTAAGGCGTTTCCTAAAAAGGCCAGTAATCCGTTTCGGTCATCTGAGAGTGGGCAGGATTTCGTCCTTGATTCCGAATGGAAAATCTTCGTACTGACTGAGCCTGTTTGTCGTGTTCGGAGAGACCCACCAATCACTTCATCCAGTGAGATCGATTTCGATTCTGACGTCATCGTTGACCGGTCAACGGGGCTAGGATGGGGCGGAAATCCTTTGGCTCGAATCGTACTCCAGTTGGCCTCTCCACCTTCTTGGCCACTTCAAGAGAAATAGAAGAAAGGGTTTCGAAGGAGCGAT
>Ga0315291_10004213_pt1 | contig 18386 bp, 20 predicted proteins | sample YL17G12_20_MG_FD_203070 | JGI IMG/M metagenome (GOLD analysis project Ga0315291, IMG submission 203070) | Sediment microbial communities from Yellowstone Lake, YNP, Wyoming, USA - YL17G12_20 | ecosystem: Environmental > Aquatic > Freshwater > Lake > Sediment | place: USA: Wyoming | collected...
AAGCCATCGGGCGGTAGCTGACGGCCACGTTGGCAAGCTGGCAGCGGCCCACCGGATTCGAGACCGTGGGCCAGTTCATCTTCCGCCACTGATGGATGGAGTAATTCTGCTCCGGGCGGTAACGCCAGCCACGCCGGAAGATGGAAATCAGGGGATAACGGAGGTTGGCCGGATACGGTTCGTAAAGAGGCTTACCCTGCTCGTCCTTTAGGTCGAACAGGTATTTGAACGGATTGGCATTGCTTTTCCACAACTTGTCGAAGTTCCCAAACGCATCCATTGGGGTGGAGAAAACGCATGGAATTGGAGCACCCTCCCTTACAAAAAAATTGGAATACAGCCATCTTTGCAGAGCAAGCTCGTGATACCTCATGCCGTAAGAGCCGAGTGATCCAGGCCGCACACTAAGTGTTTCGTCTGCCATCTCCTCATATCTACACCGGCAAACGCGGCAGCCCTCCTAGCAAAGTAAAAATCTACCGCAAAGATACTTACACCTGGAATGGCCTTCGACCGTATCGGCAACACTCGCGGTTACGTCGCTGACAACGTGATCCCATGCTGCGAAGGGTGCAACCGTGCAAAAGGAACGCCTAACCCAGGCGGAGTTTATCACCTGGGCCAAGTCCGTCGCGGCACGATTCAGCTCACCTTCAGCAGAAGGCTGGACTGCACTGGGATTTTCAGCCCGTTAGCCAGCTCAACGTCAACCCACCCGCTTCCCTTGGCAGAATCCCCGATCACGCGAGCCTTCTGGCCAGGAAAAGCGTAAGTCGGATCGTCGATTATGGCTACCGTATCCCCAGAGTTCACGTCCTCAGAGAGGATGGCGTTGGCGGCTGCCTTAATCGTCTCCGGCTTCCTCATGTCGGCTTGCGCGACCGCTTCTTGGATCGTTGTATCAATGTTCTTCTTCATGCGCTTTAACTAGCGCCCTTCGAGAGCGCCAACAATATTGCCGTATCAACATCAGGATGCGGGTCAAACCAGTCCGACCCACGCCGAAGCAAATTCAGCAGAGCCACGGATTCCGCATCTGACCTAATTACGAGCTTGCCTCGCTGGATGCTCACTTCCAAATTTTTGGCCATTTTCCGCAATCTTGGCTCCATGTTCGCAATCCTCTGCGCCAGATCGGGCACCGGCTTGAAGCGGGCATCCCGGTTGAACCAGTTCATAAACCGTTCAACCACCGCATTCTGCTTTTGGGTCGTATTCGTAAACAAATTATCTTGGAGCGCACTCCGCACGGCGTCCGCGAACACACCCTCTTTATGGCCAATAATCATGGCCAGTTATGGGGGATGTTGGCCGGGCCTGTGGGTGCCGGGCCTGGCCAATCAGGCAGGGGCTTGGCCCCAGGCTGTTCAGCGGGCACGGGCGTTAAGAGGTCGATTGTAGGCCGGGCATCGCCATCGGGAGCAATGGATGCTTCGCAGACCAAGCCCAACCAGACGTTGGTCTGCAACCAGTAGGTGCTGGGGTCCAGCACCACGTTGATAACCATGAGCCGGTAGCCGATGTAATAAATCAGGTCGCCGCGCAGAGGAAAATAGTCTAGGCGAACCGGGTCTATTTCACGCCCGTCGATCAGTGTGCCAGAAGGGTTTAGGTGGAGATTCGCCAACCAAAATTTAAAGTGTTGCTTGGGGGTGAGGCCCAGCTTGGTCATAGCCCAGTTGGGCTTCTCGAACGTGACGATGGAGGGAATGTCCAGGGTGCGCTTGAACACGGTGCGCTCCGTCATCGGCATGTGCCAGAGCGGATCAACGGCCTCCTCACTACGATCAACCTCGAAGAACTTCGGGTAGGGCCTGGGTGAGCTGGTTCTCACGTATTCGGCGTGCATCTTCAGTGCTATTCCGACATCCGTTTTTTTCCAGAGTTCACTATCAAACAAAAATTCCTTGCGTTCAGCGTATCGCACAGCTTAAATACCGGCGTGAACTGCAAAAGGTGGAAGACAAAATACCTTGGAGTCATCGAAGCTCCGATCAGAATGATGGGCAAAAACGTCCAATTTCAAATCACATGCCCGACATGCAAAGCGCCACGGTGGGCTTGGTGGCCGGTAATCTACTATTCCAGATCACTTATCTGCAAATCCTGCTTTAATAGCAGCAACAAATTGCCGCTTAATATCAAATGGAAAGGAAAGCTTACCCCTGTAGAAGTTCTTGGAACCAAATACGGCAGAACACTTTACAAATTCAAATGTGAGTGCGGCGGTGAAATATCAACAACCGCGCATCATTCGGTCAAAAGCTGCGGCTGTCTTAAAAAACGCCCAAGAATAACCAGGAGGAAATCCGACCAAGCAGTCGGTTTGACGCATTTCCGCCATGTTTACATCGGGTCTGCTAGAGCTAGAAACTTGGATTATACCCTATCTAGCGCACAATTCGATAAACTAATAAATAATCCCTGCAACTACTGTGGTGAACCACCAGCCACGCGCTTATTCAACTTTCGCACCAGAACTATCGCTTTTACCTGCAATGGCATCGACCGCGTAAAAAATACTGAAGGTTACACCCCGCAAAACACCGTATCCTGTTGCACTACGTGCAATCGGCTAAAAAGAGCGATGAGCCGCGATGACTTCTTGAGTCTTATCAAAAAGATTTGGCAGAAGTCGTGTAACTAGCTTGGATATGGAACGACCTGTTGAACTGGCGCAATTGCTTGCGGAGCTGAAAGGTGAAAACCCCAGCTCTACCATCATTATCCAGGACGACAGCCATCTTGTGGTGGTCATCGACGACATCGAAGCCCACTACGATTTCACTGGGCCGGAGGCCAAACTGCTCTTGGCGAACCGGGACACTGTGGAACGGCTGTTCGAGGCCCTGGGCTACCCGGAAGAGAGTTTTATCGAACTCCAAAACTTGACGATTGACGAGGAGATCATGGTTGAGCTTGAAAGCTACGCTTCAAACGTCGATGAAATGTAAACAATTTTGTGGCTCAATCTGGCAATACCAACCTGGAAGGCCGAACGGTCGTAGAAATCGAGCTGAGGCTGCCAAATAGCAAGATCATCCCGTTCAGCAAGATCAACGTCGTCCACAGTAAGTCCATCATCACGGAGGGCCTGAAGATGCCGAGCCAACACGAGCTGTGGGTTCAGGCCCCAACGACAGACTACGTGGATGGCCTGATCCGCTTCGCCCAGTCCCAGGGCACGCCGAAAATCCGTTACCGGATTGGCGTCGGACTGCCAGGCCAGATGGCCTACCTGCCCTGGCAAGACTCAATTATCACCAGCCTGGGCGCGGCCATCGACGGCGTAGGCAAAAGTGCCGGTCATTTTGTCCGGCTGAGCTTGTCGGATTATTTGTTTACAGTTACACGCCGGACGAAGGTCGTGACTCGAAAGGGAAAAATCAGCGCCATCGTGGCTCAGATTGCCGAAGAAAACGGCATCGCCAACACCGTCATCGAGGAAACCGTGGGCGAAGGCATGTGGATTCAAAGTTTTGTTGACGATTTCGACTTCATCCTGCATCGCATGGTGCCGCGTGCCATCAACGCCAAGGGCCGGGGCAACTACAGCATCTACGTCCAGGACAACACGCTTCATTTTCACTCACCGGACTACCATGCCGCGCTCAAGGAGCTGGTCTATTACCAGACCAACAACATTGGACTGACGCAATTGGACGAGAGCCAAAACCTGCTGGAAGCGGGCGCATCCGGCGTGCGCCTGGTCGTTTACGATCCCTATACCGGCCAGATGAAAGAAATCGCCTCCGATCCGGCCAAGGCTCTCAAGCTGGGCAACGTCATGCACTCGTTGGCCAACGTGAAGGGAGCCGACCTGAATTATCCATTCCATCTGAGCACGAACGCCCCTACGGAGGCCGAGAACATGGCACAGACCATGTATGAAAATGCGCGGGCGCAAATCCTGGGGATCAAACTCGACGTGGCTCACTCTATTTTTCTGCGCGTCGGCGACATCGTGCGCATTATCATCAGCCCGTCCTCTGACAAGTCCACCGTTTGGTCTGGCACCTACCAGGTCACCAACGCCTGCTACATGATTGAGAGCGGGGCCATGTTGTCGTCGTTCATCGCCAAACGGGGCGAATTTCAAACCAGCAGCGCGGCGGCGACCTCGCTCCAGGTTCTTGGGGAAACAGTCATCATCAGCGACCAGGAAGCTCCGGGCCAGGCGCTCAACCTGAAAGCAATACAAAGCTCCGAGCTTGCGCACGGAGCTGGTCAATCTGCTTTTACTTCGGTATTCTCGACGACTCAGAGCAAGAGCGCAGCTCCGAATCCGACACCGACGTATTAAATGGTCGGGAATGGGGCGGGCACTACTACGCCTGGGCCTGCGTGGTAACTCTTGCTCCACAGACTGGGAGCACCAAAGGGATCAGTGCGGCTCATCGCCATCTGCTCCCACTTCAGGCGGGAATCCAATTGGGCGCGAATCGCGCCCGCGCCGCCAACACACTTGATCTCGATAAACGGAGCGTTAATGGTGAAATCCACGACGCGCGTGCCTAGAGGCGCGATGCCATATTGGGGGGTGATCGACGTTCTTGGATCGGCTGAGCCATCACCGTAGCTCTGCTGAACCTGGAAGAACAAAGTCGTGCCATTGGTGACGTTTTCAATGGTCAGGTGGACTTTGCTGTCCTCCAGGACATAACCCGCGTAGTTGGTTCCGAACGAGTAGTCGGCAACCCGCAATCGGCTGCCGACATAGCCCGAAACCATCGGGACTTGAACCCAAGTCGTTCTTGCCAGTGGTTCAGGATATGCGCCGGGTGTCATAAATTATTCAGCTCCGCTTGGAACGGGCATGGGACGTTTGCCCGGTCGAAATTCTTCTTCACCCGCAAGTTTGTCCTCCTCGCCGCCTTCACCTGGCTCCAGCTCGCCTTCTTCGGGAATCTCCGGGGCCTCGCCGCCCTCAGCAGCTTCATCAGCTACCAGGTCGGCCAGTAGGTCGCGGATTTCGCGCAAAAGGCCAACGGCCACATTGTCCTGGGTGGACGCGCCGACCGCGCTGTCCGATACCGGTGGTTCCATCGGCATGTCGGCCCCGGATGGCGAGGGCATATCGCCCACATCACCCGCAGAGTCCAGCCCGCCCAGCTCGTCGCCCATCTCGTCGCCCATCTCGACTACGAGCTTATAGGCGTTCTTTACGACTTTGATCTCTTGTAACGTCAGCAGCGTTTTCATGTTCGTCATACTATCTACTCCTTCAGTCTTGAGGAACCTGCGACCGAGAAATTGGCCCGGCGTAAGTCCTTTGATCTCGCCTGGAGCAGCCGCTTTCTTGGCAGGTTTCTCGGCAGCCTTGGCAGGCTTGATTGGGATTTTCTTTACTGGGGCAGCCGGAGGCAATTCGCGCCTGCGCTGTCCTGGCGGCGGCGGCGCGGGGGCCGGAGCCTTGGGGCCTTTGGGAGCTTGCGGGGCTTTCGGGGCGGCGGGCGCTTTGCCGTATTTGGCTTTGAGTTCCTGGGGCGAAGGCGGTGGTCTTATCCACGGTTCCATCGGTATTCCAGTGAGTTCCGGGGGCATGACTGCGGCCAGTTTGCTGGCCAGCCGATTCTGGCGCTGAGGCGGCAACCCGATATTGCGGCGGGCTTTCGCAGCAGCAATCTTGGCGTCGCGCTCGCGGGCTGCGGCCATCTCCGCATCGAAATTGATCCAGCGTTTGGTAGCATGTTTGGTGAGCCTATCCAGGCGATCCGAAGGCCCCATGTCCTCCGGGAAACCGGACAGCAGGCCATAAATGAAGTCCCGCGTGGCTAGAATATGTTTACAAAGTCCAGGTATGCCCTGCGGGTTGGTCTTTCTGGGGGCGCGGCTGATGCACTGGTTGAGCGAATTCTTGCCGATGGGGCCAGCCTTCTTCTGGTGGTTGGCCCAAGCCCAGCGGTAACGATAGTCCGGGCAGTTATGAACGGCAACGCCATGAACGATGAACGACTCGTCCTCCTCTACGGCCAAGTCGTAAACTTCACCAGTGTATTCGACTTTCTCTCGCTTGAGCAGGGTTTTCAACTGGCCTTCGTCGCGGACGTAATCGGCACAGTGAAAAACGCCGGAACCAGGTGAAAACTTGTCCTTTTCTCGGAGATGCGGCCAGAGCCATTTTCTAACTTCATCCGCTGAACCTCCTCCCGGCACTACAACTTGATAACTGCGCTGCTTGCTTGCTTTTGCCTCTGTGTGAATTGAAACAGAGTGTCTTACCCCCAGGCGGCTCAGTATGCAGCTCATTTGGCTAGCCAGCGCAAAACTCGTAGAGATGTATTTCATTCCCCGGCTTGGATAAATCCAACCGTCGCCCAACATAGCACCGATAAAAATCTCTTTTAGCGCCGCGTTGTCAAACCCCATGATTTCCGGTGAAAATCGTTTTGAGTTCGATCCCCGGCCAACGTGCGCCAGGCACTCGTCGCGTAGCTTGCGGCTGCGAATGATTACGGACAACCATTTTTGCTTTTTGTAGCTCCGATTTTTGATCTCTGCCGGGTAACCAAGCTTGGCACACAATCCCAAAATATCAGCAGCAATAGTTTCTTTTTCGTTGGTATTGAGTGTAAGAAAAACGCAGGCGCTTCGCGCTGGAACATGACCCTCGGCGGCGTAATAACCAAGGAGTCGGGCAAAAGCCAGGTCCACGCTGATTTTGCCCTCTTCTAACCAAGGCAGCAGGAACCACTCCTGCGGCCTGAAATCATCTACTTTAATCCACTCGAAGTGCCCAGGATCATTTTCCAGGACTGTGCCTTTGGCCCAGTGCCCTTGCCGATATTTCTTGGACAAAATTAAGTTGGGGCTAAAGAGCCGATTTGCGGTTTTAAACCCACCAGCACCATCCTCGAACAAAGATTGGCCGCACCCGCACAAACACTTTTCATTGCCGCGCAAAACATAAAACGGATGGTTGCCTGTAGCGATCAACTCGCCTAGAAATCCAACAACCTTAATTTTGTAAACATTCTCATCTTGTTTGACCAACCGTGGAACATTTCCAAGCACGCGCCTAATTCTGCCCCGGTGCGTATAAACGGAATCACCCTTCTTGATTTCACGGATGGGTTTATAGGTGCCATCACCCAGCATAACCAAGGTTTCAGGCGCAAAGCACATACAGTCAACTTCTACCGGAAGCTGGGAGAGCGGCGTATTTTTGCCCTTGTGCCCGCGTTTGGGCTTGAGGAATCGAACAAAGCCCCGGTGTCGCAGGCCGGTGGTCGAATGGCCGGGCGCGGACTTGGCATTAAAATAATAGGAAAAAACCCAATGGTTGGCTGTCTGATACGCCTCGACTTCCATCGGAGGAATGCGGACGTAATGCGACCGAACGAACCGCTTCGGCTCGGACATCCGGTAGAGCTGGTCGTAGGTCAGATATTCCTGGATCAGCTCCAAGCTCTCGACCGCCTCCAGCAGCTCTTTGAATCGCATTCCGCGCATATCAAGTCATGGGCGGAGAGGACTCTTTTTGCCAGTCAGGTAGTCCATCTCCCCCGAAGAAAGGGCATCAGGGTGCTGCCATTTCGCCGCTATTTCCGTTTTTGACAGCCGCCTTGGCGACTGTTCGGGCTTTTCGCCATACACAACCTCCTTGGCCGGGGCGGGCTGAGGTGTGTCGAAGACGTTTTTGGCCCACAAAACGATGTCGCCAGGCATGAACTGCAAAAATGAGCGTAGCCGGTCCACATAGAGCGATGGAAGATTATTCCGGTATTGGGCGCTGATGACGGTCTTGTTGCCCTCGTGGTCGGTCATGCCGATAACCATGCCGTAATTAGTAACGTATTCATTGACAGCAGTATCCGAGTGCTCGAAGACTATCGCAGGAAATGCCCGACCCGTGAAGGAAGACAGCGCCTTCAAGAGCGCGGCAAAGACATAGGTCTCGCCACGATCTTCAAAAAACAAGCCGCTGTTGGGAGTAATCCGAGGAATGTAGAATACTCCCCGTGATGACATCACGGGAGCCGGTTTTTTCTTTTTTCCACAGCCAAGCACACCCTAATTACGTTCTCTCTGGCAATGACCGACCTTCGGATCAAGCGGATACGGATGCGGAACTGGACGACCGTGCAATCGGCGGACATCAGCTTTCCCGACAAGGGCTTAGTTTTGGTCATCGGCTCGAATCTGGCCTCGGACGGCAAATTCCAAAGCGTCGGCTCCGGCAAGACGTGCCTGGGCGAAGCCCTAAGCCGCACACTCACCGGCGTCGTCGGGCGCTTCACTGAACTGGGCCATTATGCCGGGGACACTGCCAGCGTGCCGAATATGCTGGTCAAAGTTGACGCCGAATTGCTCGGAAAGCCCTTGACCGTGGAGATGGGCTTCAAATGCCCGGAGCTGTCCAAGACCGGCGAGGGCCTGCGGTTCATCTACGACGGCAAAACTACCCAACGGGGGCACGTTGACCAAACCCGCGAGGAACTGTCCAAAACGATCCGGGTCACGCCAGAACTCGCGGAATGGACGGTCTTTCTTGATGGCGACAAACTCAAGTTCAACCGGATGTCCCAGCAGAACTCCGTGAACCTGCTGATGACGGCCTTGGCCCAGCCGCCCTGGACGGAATACTTCGGTCGGGCGACCAAGGCGCTTCAGACTGGCCAAAGGCAGGTCGCCGTGGCCAACCAGGCGCTCCAAAGCGCCAAACTGCGCCGGGAGGGCCTGGAAGAAGACCTAGCCGATGCCAAGCAGGATCACGCCGACGCGGCAAAGGAATACCAGCGCCAGGTCGAGGAACTGGAAGACCGGATCAAGGAGTTGAAGCGCCAAAATGTAAACGACCGCAACTCCGTGATTGCTGCCGAGGAAGCTATCGGCAAGCTCAGGAAGAAGATCAAGTTGCTGGAGGAGCAAAACGCCGCTGCCGCGCACCAGCTCGACATCCAGCGCCAGGAACTCCGCGACAAGTTGGCCGTGCTCGACGTGGCATGGCAGCGAGCCGTGGAAACCCGGTCCTCCCGCGATGCCTATGAGCAGCAAGTGCAGGAACGGCTGCACGAGATGCAGAAGATACCTAAGACCTGCCCGACTTGTGGCAAACCCTGGGATAAAGCCCTCAGCGAGATCGAGATGAAAAAGGCCGAGGCCGCGCTCAATCAGGCGACCCTAGACTACCAGGCATCCGACAGGGCTTATCTCGCCATCAAAACCAAACGCGATGGCGTCAAGACTTCGATAAAAGAAATCGAGGAGCAGATGGACGCCGAGACCCACCTGGACGACGCCAGAGAATTGGGAGAACAGGTCACCGGCAACGAGCGCGTGATCCGCAACGTGGGCGCTTGCATCCAGGCCCGCGAGGTCAAAATCGCGTCCCTGGGCAACGGCATTGACGCCAGTTTTGTAAACAAAAAATCTGCTGTGGTGCAAGAACGCCAGCGGGCGCTGGAGGCTGAGCAGAAAGCCATCGAGATGGCAGCCGCCGATCTGGCTGGGGAGGAGGAAGTTTTCAAGGTGCTCGCATACTGGCATCGTGCTTTCGGGCCGACTGGCATCCCTAACATGGTCTTGGCCGACGCCATCGCTCCCTTGAACCGCGTGGCCCAGCGCATCTCGAACATGATGACCGGAGGCACGCTCCAAGTCAGTTACTCGACCAAGCGCGAACTGGCCAGCGGCGACAATAAAGCCCAGCTCATTATCAAGGTCGAAAACCGAATCGGCAGCAAACGCCTGGAAGGAAGCTCCAAGGGCGAGGCGGGCCTGACCAACCTCATCATCGCCGAGAACCTGTCAGAGATCGGTCAAGTCTCCAGCCGGGTGGGCTTTCGCTGGTATGACGAAATCACCAGCGGCCAGGATGCGGTCGTGCGCCGGAGCATCTTCTCTTACTTGAGGGAAGTGAGCCATCGTCTGGGCATTCTGATCTTCGTCGTCGATCACCACGTCGAAGCGGCCAGCTACGCGGATTTCGTGCTGATCGCTGAAAAGGTCAAAGACAAAGGCACGCGCTTTTTCTGGCGCTAAGTGCAAGTGGACGAACTCGACATCCTGTTTTCTTTCAAGCTCCATTCACCAGCCGCCTGACACACCGTGAAACTGGTGCTACGTCAATGGCACCCACAGTGGCGTGGACGGCGGAATGGTAGTGGGCGTCCACACCGGCGAGAGCGAGAGCGGCGGAGCGGGGGGCGGCGGGGGCGGCGGGGGTGGGCTGAACCCCTGGTAGCTACGCTCGGAAATTAGTGACAATTGGCGAGTGTTATACAGCGTGTCTTTCACGTCGTGCGCAAAAGCCTGGGCCTGCGTGCTATTCTTTTCAATCGTGCTGGTCGAAATCGAGAAGTTGTTGCCGTAGCCTGGAACATGGACAAAAGTAAAATCGAAGTCCGCCGACGTGGGCAAATTGCAAGATCGGTCAGGACCGCGCAACCAGGGGCCATTCAACTTAACCTTTACGTCTTTCAAATAACCAGTGCAAACGATGCCCGGTCCAGTATCTTCCGTGAAGATCAGTTCCAATCTCAATGTCACCGGCGGATTGAAGTCGGATTTGGAATGGGAAGAGACATTGTAGGGCACATCGCTGTCCTGGCCCCGGCTGGCCAGATCATCGGTGCTGCCCCCAGGTTCATTTTTATTTTTATTTTTATCTTTATCTTTATCTTTTGGGTCTGGTCTCCTCTCCGCCGCAGTGATGTCCATTTTCGTAGCCTGGCCAGACACGGAAATTGGCAGAACCATCGCGTGCAAGAGCGCGGCCAGTTCCAGCAGGGACTTGGCTCCCTTGGGGCAAAAATCTTTGTCGAAGGACTGGAGTTTGAAAGAAAAGGGGATGGTTAACGGGTTCGTCCACTTATATTGATGAATACCATCCGGCATGACTGGGCTGTTGACCACCAAGTATTCGACGCTGCGGGCCAGCTCGATAGAGTCCGGCATGGCCGGAAAGTTGATCCCTGGGAAGGAGCTAAGACCGGCAAACGGATCGTAGCCCGTCGTCCGCCCCGTCTCCAACACAAACAGCCTGCCGCAATAAGGATAGCTGCTCTGGCGCAGGAGCGATGTAGTCGGAGTAGCCATAAACTACGGTGAAATTGCCCACATGCTTGCGCTGGTTTTGGTGTTTGTCCCCGGATTCACCATTAACTTGCGGTGCGTGGTCTCCTGGAACGCTATTATGAACTCATCCCGCCTCCGTTGAGCTTCTTCTTGCTTACGGTCGGCATTGGCCTTTGCAAGCGTATCTTTAATACTGAGTTGGGCACCGACGCCCTGCTTGCTAAGCTCAATTGACTTACGATCCTTCTCCGCCGTTTGAGCCTCCGCCGATGTGACAGAAGCCAGACCCATCCGCTCACGCGCCTCAGCCGTTGCGGGCAGGACGATAGCTTTGTATGCGGCGGCAGCCGCCTCTGTAGTCAATCCTCTAACCTTGCCGATATTTTGTTCCCAAATGCTCTGAATGGTATCCTCTTTTCCCGTGTAGATCGCCTGCCGGATTTCAGCAGCCACTTCCTGCCAGCTCTTAGTGCCCTCCCTGGATTTGCCTACGATGGCGGCAGATTTTGCGTTGGCTTTGGCATACCAAGCCTCCCCTATTTTCTCGGAAAGCGCCGCGATCCAGTTACCGGGAAACTTTTTATCATACCAGCGGCCCACGGCATGGCTTGCGGCCCAGGCGGCGGCAACTGCCGCAACCGGCCCCATCACGCCGAGACGGCCAACCAAACCCCATATCCGCGTGTTCAAACCGGACGTAAGAGTATTCAGTTTGCCGAGACCTAAAACCCCGCTGTATTGAGTTTGGAACATTTTCGGCAGCCAGTTGCCAAGAAAGCCGCTGACTTTCGGCAAATGCGCAGCGACCGTTTTGCTGAGCAGGCTAAAACCAGTCCATTTGCTGACAAAACCGCTAAAGCCTTGAATCGCCTTGCCATAGGCAGCCTGTGCCGCCAATGACTTCGGCAGACCACCTACCCCACCCAATCCTCCGCGAGCAGCTTCCGCGATGGATGCCGCTGTGGCATTCTTGGCGACTTGTTTTAGCGCCAAGTAAAGCGCCCTTAGCGACCAAACCGCTTTGCCAATCACCGCTGGAAGGATAACAGCCGCAGCCCACATGGCATATTTATTCTCGGCGATAGAGGAGACGATTTTGGCGATCCACTTGAGGGCTATGGACAAATATTCAATCCACGGGGTCAGCCCGCGCTGAATAAGCGCGAACAACGAATTTTTAATGAGGCCCAAAGACTTGTTGGCGTTGGCAATTTGTTCCTGCCAACGCGCCTGCAATTTCTGCTGTTCGTTCAACGGCTCATTGGCCTTGGCCATCATGTCCCGCCAATATGTGATCGCTTCGGCGCTGGTGCCGAACATCTGCGCGGCAGTTTCGAGCTGCGCGGTATAGGCCGCGCTGCCGGGGGCCGCACTGACGATGGACTTAATAATCCGGTCGATGCCCTCCATAGCTTGCTGTGCCCCTGCCTGGGTTCTAAGAGTGCCCGGAGCACCGACGCCAGCGAGGCCGCGAAGCATGAAGCCCTGGGCCGTCCCCTTGGTCATCTCACCAAACATCTTGACGACATCCTCGGCATTGCCGCCCACGTCCTTCATGCGGCCAGCCATCATCGCCACATAACCGGTAGCTTTTGACGTATTTCCTTCCAGCGGGCCAAGCAGCCGCAGGGCCTTGCCGATCTCTACGGCATAGCGCGTGGCTTCGTCTGCCATCAGAGAGGTCTGGTTGGCGATGGCCGCGATCTGGTCGGCGACCTCGCGCACCGGAGTCTTCAAGCTGACTTCAAAAATCCGGGCGAGTTGGGCCGAGTTCTCGTAGGAGACGCCCAAGCCCTCCTCCATCTCGACCATGACCTCCAGCGTGTCCTTGAAATTCTTCCGCAGATCGAAGCCGACACCTGTGAGCGCCTTGGCGGCAGCCAGCATCTCCGCCTGCGCATTGCCGGTCTTGGCCATGACCTCCCATACGTCGCGGGATAACTGCGCCCGGACAGAGGTCGCGCTGTTAGCTTCGATGAGCGATTGGTTCAGTGCGCCACTGCGCCTGATGGCGTCAGCAAAACCTTTGGCCACAGCGGCTTCGAGTGCCATTTCGACGCCTGACCATTTGGCATACTGCTGCTTGAAGCTGAGCAGCTTTTCGGCGAACGCCACTTCCTTTTCTGCCTGGTTTACCGCTTGCTTAGCCATATCAACAGCCTTCTGCTGATGCGGAAATATCCCAGTATATGTCGTGGTAAACTGATTCAGTTGTTTTTGCTGCTTATCCAGCTCTGAAGTAGCTCCAGCCAGCTTATCCCGGCTGGCGGCGAGTGCTGTATTCATCTCCTCGATAGGAGTAACCAGTGCTTGCGAGCCAATCTGCATCCACTTCGGCAAGTTGATGGTGCTCAGCAGTGTTTCCCTCATGCTGCGGTTATGGCCGCGAAGCTGTTGACCGAACTCGGAAAAATTCTTAGCGATGCCCTTGGTCGAGTTTACCATCTTGTCCAGATTTTCCGTCGTCATCCGCACCAGATGCGCGACTGTTTCCAGTTCACGTTGTTCGTTCGAGGCCATATCAAATCTTTGTAATCGTACCGTTTTGGATTAAGTAGCGCCCCCATGAGGTCACGAATTCCGCGCCCACGGGCCACTGTCTTTCTTGGGCCAAAGTTTTCATGCGCTGGATGGCCCGCACCTGCTGCGCCCGGAAAGTCATGCCAAATGGAGTGTAAATCCTGTTGACGTATTTTCCTCCCACGACCGGCGAAGGCACTTGAAAGTTCCACTCGATGTTGAGGTTATGGCCCGGCACGAGGTCATACCTGGAATAGACCTTGAACGCGGTCTGTTCCGAGGGATGATACACGTCTTTGAAACCTATTCCTTCCTCCTCATCATCATCTTCCAGCACGATCCTGACAACCTCGGCTGCCCGCTCCTTGATCGCGTGCGGAACTTTTCCACCGGCATCGGTGTTCCTGAAGCCCGGCTTCAGGTGCTTTTGGTTGGTGAGGGTTGCCATCACGTTGATGAACTCCTGGGGCTGGCGCTTCATCGCCGCCAGACCTCTGCGCCGGGCGTAGGCTTTGGCCTCTAGCGGCAGGGGCAGCTCTTCTAGGTCATCACGCATTATTGTCGCACGAGGCTGTGGGCCGCTGCCCGGATGGTCGTCAGGGCGTGCTGCTGCTCTGGCGATGGGTTGGTCAAACTGCTCTGGAGCCGCTTCAGCGCCGCCAGGATATTCCGAGCAACGGCAACCTCGCGGCCTTCCAGGGCCGGGTCTTCGTGGTCTTCGGAAAGCAGCGTGGTGACGATGGCCGCGCCGATCTGTTGCAGGCTCTCGCCCTTCTTGGCAGGGAGACCTTTGTGCTTCGTCCCGGCGAACTTGGCCAGCTCGTCCTGGCTCATGCTGAGCATTTGCTTGGAAGCGCCAAACAACTCGCTTTTGGACTTTTCGCCCCTTTTCACAGCCAAGGCTGCGCCCGCCGCCCCTGCTTGAGCTTTGCTTAATGCTGGCATATATCGTTCAGTTTAAGCTAGTTACATCATAATATCTACGCGCACAAACTGTCCTGGCGCACTCTGCCAATATAACTACCCCCTGCTGGGCACGAAAGAAGTGTAAACAAAAGTGCATCAACCCTCTTGACAGCAAACTTTTTATAGTTTACAGTTTTGACCAAAATGAACGAACGCATCAAAACCCTCACCGACTTTCTGGAGAAGACTTTTCCCCAGGCTTTTCACGCCGCCCACCCGCGCAACGTCACCCCGCCGCCCGGCTACACCAATCCGCGCTACTACGCAGCCTCGATGGTCGGCAATCTGATGGTGGTGCGTGATCCAGCCATGAACCAGTTGCCGCACCTGACAGCCTACATGACCACGCTGGCGCTCATGGCCAACAAGATGCCCACTTATTTCATCGCCTACGAGTTTTGCCTGGCCGTGGCCAACACCGACCTGCCGCTCGACTTCAAATTCGCCGAGATCAAGTGGCCGCTCAACGCGCAGCTCTTTGTGCTGCCCGACCAGTTCGTCGCGCAGTATTTCGGCTGCCACGCCCCATTCATCGCCGTGACCCGCTGCCCGGCTGGCAAATACCCCGATGTCCTCAAGGTGCCCTCCGTTGAGATTCCCTACACCCCAATGAATAACCATGCGGACAAACTGGCCGTCGATTACCCCGTCTATCACGGCATGAATACGCCCATCGACTACAACGGCAACTACCCGATGAGCATGGGCATCGAAGTCTTCAAGAGCGCGGCCTGGGTGGATTCGACGATCTACGAGGAGGAATACCATGGTTTCACCTACAAGGCCAGCGGGAACGAACTGGCCGGTGACGCGGAGAAAATCTACGTGAACAAGATGCTCATGTTCGCCATGAAACTCCTCATGGCAGTCTCCTGCCGCCCAGGGCTGGTCGAACACGGCCAATGCACACGGCTCATGAAGATCAAGAAGGGCCGCGTTGCCCACCGCGATATGTGGTCGCCCAACGTCATTGGCCGTAGCTACAAGATTCCGCGCCAGGGCATCATTACAACCGGCAGCACCGGGCCGCGCAGCAAGCCCCGATTCACTTTCCGGCGCGGCCACTATACCTGGCAAGCGAAGCGTTTCAAGGATGTGGAGTTCGTCTCCGTGGAAGCCATGCCCCACAAGGAAGATGGCACTATCGACTTCGACACCGCTGGCACCCCGCTGGCTGACAAGTTCCGCACCGTTCACGAGCGCCTGTGGATCGAGGGCATTCTCCTTGGGGATGGAGCAGATAGCCCTAGCAATTCCTGTGCCACACCGTCTTAATCGCATAAACTTTTATTCGATTAAAAGGATACGAACTCTATTGACACTGGGCTGAAGATCGTTTACTTTATCGCGTAACGATGGTTGAGCGTGATGCTCAACCGAAGAATGAAAGACGAAAACAACGAACGAATAGAGATTATGAACGAATCAAAATTGATGCTCCACTGCGGCGGTCAGCTCGCAACCCGCGAACAAATCGCCGAAGTCGTGACTCCAAGTCCCACCCGAAGCTGGCAGCCCGTGCCACATATCCGCCTCATCGACGAGGTTGAGGCATCTCTCGAAACCTTCCAGATGCGCGTCGTGGCCTCGGCCTTCGCGCTCGCCAAAGAAGGCACCCGGTTCTTCGGTCTTATGCAGGTTGCCCTGGCCGACCGCGAAGAGAAGGACTACGGCTACGTCGTCAGCCTCCGCAACGCCCACGATAAAGCTTGGCAGATCATGATGGGCGTCGGCTTGAATGCCTTTGTGTGCGACAACCTCTCGTTCTCAGCCGAAATCCAGGTGCTCCGCAAGCACACCAACCGCGTGCTCCTCGACCTCCCCAACCTCGTTGGCCGCGCCACTGGCCAGCTCGCCGAACGCTGGAACGACCAGGGCACCCGCATCGAGGCTTACAAGACCCATGAGCTGACCGACAGTCAGGCCAATGACCTCATCGTTCGCGCCTATGAAGGCGGCGTAGCCCCGATCACCATCCTGCCGGAAGTCATCACCGAGTGGCGCACGCCGAGTCACCCGGAGTTCGCCGAGAGCAAGAACGTGTGGCGGCTGTTCAACGCCTTCACTCAGGGTCTCAAAGGCAATCTGTGGGCGCTCCCGAAGCGCACCCAGGCCCTCCACGCGCTGATGGATGGACAGGTCGGCCTCCTGGCCCGCCAGACGGCGATGACGATCAGCGCCAACTAACCCCGCACCCCAACGGGGGCCGGGAGTCCGGCCCCCAATAAACGTATGCTCGACCCAATCCCCACGTTCGCTGTGCAGGCCATCATTAACGGGTGCGACGCCACGGTCATCAACGACCTCGCCCGCGTCCTGCGCGAGCCGATGTCCTGGCAGTCCGGGTCACCGGAACCCATGCCGAAGAACACGCGCATGTGGGAGGCCAACGTAGGCGATTGGCAACTCGTTCTGGTGGACTTCGACATCTCCGAGCAGGAGGGCCGCAAGCCCGGCGACCGGGGCCAGAACGTGAGCATGAGCAACAAAAAAGCGGACCTCATTCTTATGTCTGACGGGATCATGCAGCACGAGGTCGCCCGCTGGCTTTTTGAACGTATGGAACAATATGGCGGCGGCAAGTCGGGCGCAGCCTGGAAAGTCAAACCAAACTGAGTATGGACGCAACAATCAAAACCCCGAAGAACCTCCAAGCCGTCCTGGATTGGTGCGACGCGCACCGCCCTGACCTCAAGCCGGTCATCGAGCATGAGCGCAACAACGAAGGGTTCATCCTGCTGATGTCGGTCGGCTTTGAGGCTGGCCGACAGTTTCAGGCGAGCAACCCCGTTGACGGCGATGGAAAGACCCTTCCCCTCAACCAACCTCACCTTTACTGGGAGTGAATTATGATAGATGCCATTATTATCATTTGGATAGTCGTCAGTCTAATCAATTGGGCGATGAAAAATGAATCCGACATCTTCACCTTCATCTGTGTTTGGCTGTTGTGCGACACGCCCATTGCGTTCATCGGTGTCGGGATTCTCAGCTTCGTTCTATTCGGAGTTGATCGGTCGCCCACGGATGGCGGTGTTCTCACGATGCTTATTATTTCGCTAATTATTGGCCTGTTCGTTACAGCCGCAATGATGACCGACGCTTCCAAGGATCGGAAAGACGAGCCGCCAGTCGAAAAGACTCCCGCCCCGCCAGTCGAAAAGCCGCGCCAATAATCGTTCTTCAATCCTGATTGACTGCCTTGCATGAATGACACGGCCAAATATCAGGCCCTTCAGGCCCTTTACGCCCGCTTGCCCAAGCTCGAATGCCAGCGCAAATGCCAGGAGTGCTGCGGCCCGGTCACGATGACGCGCCTGGAAATGCGGCAGTTGACACGGGCCAATCCCAAGCTCAAGTGGCGGCTTGATAAGCCGGATTGTGGCTACAAAACTCGGCACGAGTATGACACGATCTCGCAATCTCCAGTATCTCGTCGGCGGTATATTTCGTGTTCATGCCTGGATATTAGCACGCAAAAGAGGTTGGTCAATACATAAATTAAAAGCCCGCTGGAATTTCTCCCAGCGGGCTGAAAATAGTTCGTAAGTGCCTTATCCGATGACACTTCCAAACGTCGTGGGGGAATTTTGAACTAACCCCCTGCAATACATCTTGCTATTTATCATCTTGCGTGCGAACGAAGTTGCGAACCCGCGCTGGTGGATGAAGTCCGGGAGCACCACGTCGGGCGTGGTGTAGAGCTTCTGGTATTCCGCCAGCACATATCCCGTCGTGAGGAACTGGTCGCCCTTGTGCCCGACCAGCCACTCATTGACCGGAAAGTGCGGGTCAGCGAAGACCTTCTTGTTGCCGAGGTCACCCAGGTAGGTGACGCCCTGCATCTGCGTCCGGGCGTTGCGAGCCACGAACTGGGGCAG
>Ga0315291_10004214_pt1 | contig 18386 bp, 16 predicted proteins | sample YL17G12_20_MG_FD_203070 | JGI IMG/M metagenome (GOLD analysis project Ga0315291, IMG submission 203070) | Sediment microbial communities from Yellowstone Lake, YNP, Wyoming, USA - YL17G12_20 | ecosystem: Environmental > Aquatic > Freshwater > Lake > Sediment | place: USA: Wyoming | collected...
CTGTGGGGAAACTGGCGGAACTTGCCGCTGAAAAACCAATCGAAGTTTTTGCATCAGCCGATTGCAGACACAGCTTCCTCGATTCAAAAGGCGTACATATCGACCCATACGGCAATATATTCAGCGGCACCTGCAGCGGCATCATCATCGCCAACATAAATCAAACTCCGCTCGATGTTGTGTGGAAAAATTTCCAGCCTGCCAATAATGAATTGCTTGATATGCTCTTTCAGTCCGGCCCGACAGGTCTTCTCGAAAAGGCCTTGAAGCTGGGTTATAGACAAAAAACGGCCTATGCGGGCAAGTGCCACCTTTGCGCCGATATAAGGCAGTTCCTCTTTGATAAGGGCGTTGCGAAATCCGCCATCGGTCCTGCGGAATGTTATCGCGACCCGGCGTAGGGAAGTTAGCCGCTTATGCCCGGCTGTTTATCGGTAAAGGCCGTGCTCGCGTATGTAGTCAGCAACAGACGGCTCGAGCATACCTGTTATATCAAGGCGTGCCGCCAATCGCCTTCGTATTTCCGTGCTGCTTATATCAATCAGCGGCGTCGGTATGACATTTTGCTGAAGTTTCTTAATGCGCTGGGCACCCCAGACACCCTCGAATCTGCCGAAATCAGGCGCATCAAATCCCGCCCTGTACATAACAGACAAATTACACCGGTCAATCAGTTCGGTAATTCTGTACCAATATTGCAGGTCGTTTATGCTGTCGGCCCCTACCAGCCAGTGAAGTATAGTTTCTCTGCCGTACCGTGCCTGAAATTTTTTCACTGTCTCAAGAGTATAACTGGGTTCAGGCTGTTTTAGCTCGCAATCGCTCAGTTCAAAATTTTCGTTACCCTTAATCGCCAAAGCTATCATATTCAGCCGGTCGTCGTCGCCTGCTTTTGGAAGAAAATGCTTCAAAGGTGAACGTTTTGCCGGAATAAAAATAATTTTTTCTGCGCCTGTATATTCGCCTGCAATTGACGCAACAGCCGTATGACCCGGATGAATCGGGTCAAATGTACCGCCGAACAATACTATTTTTCTGTTAGTCATAAAACCATTAACAAACAAGTTATATTTCCATTGAAACCTATATATTCACAAATACGTCCATAAGTGCAATATAACACATTTAATAAAAACCCATCCCATGAACGGATTCTTCCATTCAATAGAAAAATTCATTTGCAGCATTGCCCTGGTGTAAATTTATGCCTCGGCAAATCATCTCCGTCACCAGAGCGACTGCCATCATAAGCAGTATACAAAATCACGTAAAACCATTACAGCAAAAAATTTAATGAAGTATTTTCAAACTTTTGGACGATAAAAAATATATAAATATTAGTTTCGTTTAGTGGCTCGAACATAGAATAATTTTGAAAGGACACATAATGGCTAAGAAGAAAAAAGCCGCAAAGAAGAAAAGTAAGAAGAAAAGCAAGAAGAAAAAATAGCATAACAAATTAACCCAATTTAGCAAGTTATGCGAAAATGGAAGGTTTTGCCGAAAGTGTAAAACCTTCCATTTTTATTTGTATACAAATTTTCAAATAGTCATCACCTTCCATCCTTTCCGATATCATTAAATGTCTTCTTGCAATCGCTCGGTAATCCCTTATACTATATTCCCATAATCCCAATCGTAGATTATTAAAAGAAGTGAGTATATGGATAGTTTCAATTACAAAAACGGTAAGTTATTTGCTGAAAACGTGGATGTCCTGAAAATAGCCGCCAAAGTCGGCACACCAGTCTACATATACAGTAAGGCCACTTTCACAGAGCATTTGCAAAAGGTGCAGAAGGCCTATAGCGGACTTGATGCAACTGTCTGCTATTCCGTCAAGGCGTGCAGCAATATAAACATCCTCAAATTTATGTCTGCGGCAGGAAGCGGCTTTGATATCGTCAGCGGCGGCGAGCTATACCGCGCCATGCAGGCTGGGGCAAACCCCTCGAAAATAGTTTATGCCGGCGTTGGTAAAACCGACAAGGAAATCGTCGAAGCACTCAAAGCCGGTATCGGCTATTTCAATATCGAATCGGAAGCGGAACTCGAAAACCTGATTCGTCTGACAAAACAGACTCGCCCTGGAAAAAATAAACAGCCCAAAGCCGCCCTGCGTGTCAATCCTGATGTTGACCCTAAAACTCACACTTATACCACCACCGGCAAAAAGGAAACCAAGTTCGGCGTCGATATCGAGCGGGCACGAAGGGTCTTTTCCGACTACGGCAAAAATAAAACGGTAAAACTCTGCGCAATCCACATACATCTTGGTTCTGCCGGACATACCGTTGAGCCGTACGTGGAAGCCCTTGAAAAAATATTGGCCCTTATCGAACAATTACGCAATGACGGATTCGCCATCGAAGCGGTTGATATAGGCGGCGGTATGGGTGCCGATTACGTTACCGGCACCGCCCCAACTGCTGCCGAGTATGCCGCTGCAATGGTGCCGCTGCTCAAGGATAAAAATCTCAAACTCATTCTCGAACCAGGCGCCAGCATCGCAGCCAATTCCGCAATCCTTGTAACGCAGGTTCTATATCTCAAAAAAGGCGGCGAGAAAAAATTTGTCATCGTCGATGCGGGTATGAATGATTTGATTCGTCCGCCGCTCTATGGTGCGTTCCATTTCATCTGGCCTGCAAAAGTGGATAAAAATCTTGTTCCCCTTCAGCGTCAAAAGGATTGGCAGCCGCAAGGCACAGAAATAGTCGATGTCGTAGGGCCGATTTGCGAAGGTGCGGACTTCTTTGCCAAAGACAGGGCTCTGCCGCCGGTAAAACGCGGCGATCTGCTTTCGATTTTTACCGCAGGCGCCTATGGCTTTACCATGAGCAGCAACTATAACTCCAGAGGCCGTGCCGCAGAAGTCCTCGTTGACGGCGATAAATTCAAGGTTATTCGAAAACGCGAAACCTACAAAGACCTTATCGCTCTGGAAAAGTAAATACCCCTGCCTTTGTACTTTTTGTCTAAAAATTTCTTTCGACAAAGCCTGTGTCGATTTTGTTTTTGACAAAAAGATTATGCGACAGGATGTCCAGACATGCCGGTATAGTGGTCTTGACCGGCTCAATTACAAATTCCCCCAAAGCTCGTTTCATCGTGGCAATCGCATCAGCACGTGTATTTCGGTGTACAATAACCTTTGCAATCATCGAATCATAATTCGGTGAAACCGTCCATCCCTGACAGACATGCGTATCTATTCTTACGCCCGGGCCGCCCGGCTGAATGTACCTGGTTATTGTCCCTGGGCACGATGAAAAATTATTCTTCGGGTCCTCGGCATTGACGCGGCACTCAATAGCCACGCCATTGTGTCTGATGTCCCTCTGCTTCAAATCGATATCCTCGCCGCTTGCAATTCTCAACTGCCATTTAATCAAGTCGTGGCCGGTTACCATTTCCGTAACCGGATGCTCGACCTGGATTCTCGTATTGACCTCAATAAAGTAAAACTTTCCGTTCTTATCCAGCAGAAATTCAACCGTTGCCGCATTGACGTATTTTGCCGCTTTTACAATCCGTATCGCCGATTCGCACAGTTCTTCTCTTTTGCGTTCTTCGATAACAGGACATGGCGACTCCTCAATCATTTTTTGGTGTCGTCTCTGGATGGTGCAGTCTCTTTCATAAAAATGAACCGCATTTCCGTCCTTATCGGCCATTACCTGTACTTCAACATGCCTTGGCTCGACAATAAATTTCTCGATATAGACGCTTGCGTTTCCAAAAGCGGCCGCTGCCTCCGCCTTTGCCGCACCAAACGCCGAGCGGAAGCTGACGTCATTATGCACAACCCTCATTCCCCGCCCCCCGCCACCAGCCGTCGCTTTTATAATCACAGGATACCCTATCTGACCTGCGAGCTTCATCGCCTCCGACTCATTATCTATCGCATTTTCCGACCCGGGCGAAATCGGCACATTGGCCTTTTTCGCAAGTCTTCTGGCCTGTACCTTATCACCCAGCATCTTCATCGCCTCAACCGGCGGCCCGATGAACGTTATCCCGCAATCATGGCATATCTGTGCAAAGTTTGCATTCTCGGCAAGAAAACCATACCCGGGATGAATCGCTTCGACATCGGTAATCTCGGCAGCGCTCATAATGCGTGCGATATTAAGATAACTCTCCGCCGGACTGGCGGGCCCTATACAAATCGCCTCATCGGCAAGCTTCAGATATGGCGCATCCCTGTCCGCCTCCGAATAAACCGCTACCGCCTCAACTCCGAGCTCATGACATGCCCGGATGATACGCAGCGCTATCTCACCTCGATTTGCTATAAGAATTCGAGAAAACATAAATTAGTCGTCAGTATTTAGAATTACTCCGGTTTGACCTTGAAAAGCACCTGGCCATACTCGACCGCCTGACCGCTGGTCACCATTATTTTGACGATTGTGCCGCTCATCTCTGCCTTTATTTCGTTCATCACCTTCATCGCCTCTACCATGCAGACAACCGTCTGCGGATTAACCTGGGAGCCGACCTCGACATAAGGTTCTGAATCAGGGCTTGGTCTGGCATAAAAAGTACCCACCAGCGGCGATTTTATCTCCACCAGCCTCTCATCCAGAATAGCCCCGCCCTGCGTCCCCGCCATCTGAATTTGCCCTGCCCCAGCCATACCAGGCATCGCTGAAATATGCGGACTGATAATCGGAACTGCTGTTACGGCATGACCGGGCACAGAACGTTTAAGCAGAATCTTGTCGTCGCCGTGTTCTATCTGAACCTCGACAAGGTCGTTATCCTTCATTATATCTATCAATTCTTTTATCCGCGCCAGATCGCTATCGTTTTGGGTCATAGCAGCTTCCTTTCTTTAAGCAGAAAGTCGATTAAACCTGATGAGTATAATCATAAAAGCTGCTTTTTGCAAATAATTTCTCCTTTTGGCACACCCCTCGGCTACACATCAGGTTTGTAGGCGGATTTTTCACGCTGCAAGTGACATATTTAGCCCCCAACTTTATTCGGCGGGTTTCTTGAAATATATTTTCACTAATCAATTAGATAGAAGGCACCCATATTTATATTTTCTGATTGTGCCAAGAATTGGGTTACTGCGGGATTTGAGCACCCGCGAAAGTAGGTTGATAAATAGATGGTGAGTACAATCATGGTTTTGTACAGGAATTTTCTAAAAGCGTTTCGGATGGCAAAAAACTTTACAATGTTGTGGATAACTGAAAAGCTTGCTTAGAAATTTATTATCGTCGACAAAAATATTGACACGCAGATTCCCGGGCCATCCAAGGGTTTTGTAAGTATCGAGTGGAGGCTCGAACTTAGTATCGACTAAAAAATGACGACGGAATATAAACTTGCGGATTGTTTGTATCGAACGAATAATAAAAAAGGCTGACTTTTTTAAGGCCAGCCTTTTGTTTGAAATACTGTCGTATGAACACTTTGGCTCAAAAAATCACTCTGCCAACTTGTTACGGTGTAGCTTCTATCTTCAATGAACCACTAATCCAGTTACTTGAGTGCATATTAGTTGATCCAATAACGTTAAGAGATACATTATCACTCCAAAACCTAACATTCGGAGGAAATTCAGTCTGTAACGGTTCAGGCCAATCCATAGTCATCACAACATTATATCGACTATCATTTTTCCATATAGCATTGTTTATAACTACCGGTCCGTCTACAACCAAGGTAGGGGTTCCGCCATAATTAATTTGTGGATAAATTATAAGTCTCGTACCTTCGTGAATAGCAATACCATCAAGTGTGGCTCCTATTGCTTTAGAAATTGCTACAGCAGTGCTCGGATATGACTCAGGTGCGAGAATATTACTATACATATCATTTTCAAAAGCTTTTGACCAATGACTATACTTGAATTCACCAGCCATTATTGCGCCTGTAAAATGGACAGGTCTTACAGGGGGGGAAGTGTTATTAGGCCCACAGAATTCATACGCACCCATATCAACTATTGCATCAGCATTAGGATCATTTGGATCATAGCCATTGCCAGAATCAGGGGTATTGGGATCATCTATGAAACGGGGTCTATCAAGAATGTCTTTATAATGAATAGATGGTGCGTAGTTATCACCAGCGTCAATACAAGCACTTTCATTGCTATCAAGGATAAGGCCATCATCAGTTGTCATAAATATGTTGTCACTGCCATCAGGGTCGCTTGAGTTGACAAAACATGGATCATTAGCCGTGTTTCCTGTGCCGCCCAAAGTGCTGAAGTCCTCAATACAAGAGTAGTTGACGCATGGGCCCGGAACTGGAACATTATCACCATAAACATGAATTTGCGCAGACTCATCAACACCACTGTTGTCACTATTAGCCCAGAAGATGCAATTGGTAATAGTAGAGGTGCTGTCCCAGTTAGCCATTCCACCGCCACAGTAGCCGCTGTTTCCAGTATCCGCTTCATTATCATAGAAAGTGCAGTTAGTCAGTATTGAAGTGCCATCCACTTCTCGAAGACCTCCGCCATCATATTTAGCTTTATTGTTATTAAAGAGACAATTAATAACTTTCGCTTCACTTTTTACGTTGTATAGACCGCCACCGAAACGTGCGTGGTTGTCGGCGAAGGTGCAACTTATCAATATCGAATCAGCATCGATATAATTAAGCATTCCTGCACCATAGGAAGTCAGTCCAGCACTGGCATTTTCGCTATAACCATCTTTGATTATAAACCCATTGAGTGTAGCATTTGCTGCTCCTGTTACTACATGGTAACAGTTATCAGTAGCAGTACCAACAGTTCCAATATCACCACTTAAGATAGTTTCGTTATTTGGTGTTCGTTGTCCCGGACTTGTTTCAGTACCATTGAACCCGCCATAAATAGACACATCTTCAATAAGCTGGAAAGTAGATGTGCGGCTGGTGCCGGGTTTATACGTGCCTTCAGCAACCCAGATATCTGTTGCACCATTCGTATTGGCGAGGTCTAATGCATCCTGAAGATCGTTAAAAGCGCTCGCCCACGTAGTACCATCACCGCCGCTGCTCGCATCCTTATCTACATATATAATCTTTTGTAATTGTAAAGTTATGGTTTTGCTACTGTTATTCGTTGTAACAGTAACAACCGCATCAGCAAATCCAGCAGAAGAATTTGAATTTAAAGTAGTAGGTGCCGTCCATTGAACGCTGGTTCCGGTAGTGGGGACAAAAATCCCATCGCCTGACCATGTGGGTGTCCCGGAGCCACCGGTACATGTTAATGTAATCTCGCCTCCGGCGATAGCTAAATCGTTGGTATTGTGAGAGGTTATGTCCACAGGCGGTGGCTGTGGGCATGCATTTGCAATTTGGAAAATGCACATTAAGATAAGAAATGTTGCTGCAATTATACGTTTTCTAATTTTCATTTTGGGCTCCTTTCAAAGAGTTTTTATGGTTTTTGTTCATTAACAGTTTGGCACTAATAACAATTAGTACGATACAGAGGCAGGGTAACAAAATGGCATACAAAAAAGGGGTTTTAGCTTCTTGGGTTTGTAATTTATTTGATACTTGTTTGATTGGCTCTTGTTTGGGGGAGACGGATTCCACTTTCTTCACGTTTATGCTTTTTTGCGGCACTATATTATTTGCCAGAAGAGTACTATCGCCAGCTTTTGCTATTACGGGCATCCCATCTAACTGTGGTGCCCACAAGTCTGCCATTTTATTCATATTCATAGCAAGCAATCTGGTTGCTTCTTCAGCAATAGGGCCGTCATAATGTTCTTTTGTTAGAGAGCGAAGCTCTCCATGAGCTATGAGCGGATCTATAGAACTGGCACAGAAAGCGAGTTGGCTAACTGCGATTTCTTGAAATCGCTGAATTTTAGTTAGATTATTTTTCAAGTTTCGCAACTTTTTATACTGTTTTTTAAAGTTATTTTTTTCTTCTCTTGTAAGTTTAACACCGCCTGATTCACTGGGATCGAGTTCATAAGCTTTTGTTTCATGTTCTAACGCATGAATCTGTTCAGTCATATTTGTCATGTCAAATTCGAATACTTTCTTTGACCATTTCAACGCTTTATCGAATTCACCAAGAGAGGTATAGTGGGAAGAAATTAAGATGGCCGCTTGATAAACAATGGGTTCTTCGGGAGGATATAAGTCTACAATTTGCTTATAAATCTCAATTGCTTTATGAAAATCTGGTTTTTCGCCTTTATCTAATTGATAATTGGCTCCATAAAGCTGGGCCATTCTGAACAGGATATCCAGACGTTGTTCTTTACTCGGCCCTGCTGCCAAAGCTGACTGATAAAGTTCTAATGCTTTTTGTTGGCTGGTCTGGGGTCCCAGCGTATATGCACTATCATATTTATGAGCTTGGCTGGTAAGATCATCAACTTCCCCGGCACTACTAACTTCTGCTGCGGTTGCTGCTATTAGCAATACCACTAATAACTTTGATACTATGTCAGCGGGCAATTTCATATTCATCAATCCTTCATTTATTAAGCTATGCCGTTTTCATATTTTTGATACCCATTTAGAACATTGTATATCTGACATCATTAACTGATAAAACGGTTCAAAAAAGAAGTAAACGTTTAGTAAAAGTTTGAATTGTTGCGTGCAATTTTTGTAAGTGCTGTCAACTGCAATGGTAAGAAGCTGCCAGCCCTTCAAAACAGCGGCTGCCATCAATAACAGGCCTAATAATTTCATCGCTATGTTACACGCCCACTTCATATTCTGAGATCCTCTATTCAACAACCTTTCATCTTTTTTATATATCCAACAACTGCATCAGCCGTCAAAAAGGACTTACCCTTTTGACAGATATACATAAGGCGGAAGATGCGGCCTGAATGTTGATGAAAATAAAATAATTTTTTGAATTGCTGCGTGTTTTCTTCGTAGACCGATGTTTCAAAAAATCAACACCCCCAAAATTTCCCTTTTTGCCAATTCTTTTACCACCCAAAAAAATCTGCGCTAATCTCGCGTTAATCTGCGTCTAAAATTTCTTTGTGTCTTGGAGGCTTGGTGGTGAAAAATCTTTTTCCTGTCTTTCCCATTTTAACATGCTTAACACAGGTGGTCTTTTTTTAACGACCGTGTCAAAAAAGTGTCTTTTTTTGTAAAAAAGTGTAAAAAAGTGTTAAAAAATGCTCAATTCGTGTCAATTTTTGTCACTTTTTAAAATCCCCCTAACCCCTTTACAGCAAAGGACTAAACGCAATTTAGCACCAAAATCTTATTTATCTTACCAAATAAGGACTTATGTAATTCATCCAACACAGAATTTTATATAAATTACACTATAAAGCCTTAACTTAATCCCAATTTTTTGTTATTCTTTGAAAATAAAAGTACAAAAGTATAGGCATACTTTATGGCATCAAAAAATAATCTCGTTGAATTGCTGTCCAAACAAGCCGTTCTCGGTGATGGGGGTATGGGAACAATGCTATACCAGGCCGGCGTCTTTATTAACACCTGCTTTGAGGAACTAAATCTAAGCCACCCAAACCTTGTAAAAAAAGTCCACGATGCCTACGTGCAGTGCGACATCGATTTCATCGAAACAAACACCTTCGGCGCAAATGAATTCAAACTCGCCAGGTACGGCCTTGCTGAGCAGGTGCAAAAAATAAACCAAGCCGCCGTCAAAATTGCGAAGGAATCGGCAGTAAATAATGTCCTCGTGGCAGGGGCAATAGGCCCGCTGGGTGTTGAGCTTGCCCAGTACAACAAACTGACCGAAAATCAGGCCGCATCGGCCTTTCAAAAACAGGCAGACATACTTGCCCAGGCAGGTGCCGATTTTCTGATTCTCGAAACTTTCTCAAATACCGACGAGCTGCTCATTGCCATAAGGGCAATAAGCAAAATTACCGGCCTGCCCATCATCGCCCAAATGACCTGCAACGAAAATAATGAAACGATTTACGGCGAAAAAATACAAAATGCTATCGGTCTCATCGCCGCCGAACCCGCTGTAACAGCCGTCGGTCTGAACTGCTCCGTGGGGCCGGCAAGCATGCTCAGCGGCCTCGAACTGATTCGTACAGTCACCGACAAACCAATATCCATTCAGCCAAATGCAGGAATGCCCCGGCAGATTGAAAACAGAATGTTTTATATGTGCACCCCCGAATATATGGCTGAATACGCAAAACGTTTCTTCGAAAAGGGCGCAAGGATAATCGGCGGGTGTTGCGGGACCACCCCTGCACATATAAAGGAAATTTCCCGGGCAGTCCGTTCACTGGATAAGGCCGCCGCACCAAAAATACAAATTCAACAAAAAGCAACAGTGGAATTCGCCCGCCCTGCTGATAAACAACAATCGCTGCCGCTGGCAAAAAAATCACGTCTCGGCGAAAAACTCGCAGCAGGCAGGAAGGTTACCACAATCGAAATCACCCCCCCGCGTGGCGTAGATGTCACCGCCATCGTGGATAAAGCACGCCTCTGCTCAGAGCTTGGCGTCGATGCTATAAATATTCCCGATGGTCCGCGAGCAAGCTCCCGCCTTTCTCCAATGGTAACCGCCGCAAAAATTCAACAGCTCGCAAATATAGAACCCATCCTTCACTTCTGCTGCCGGGACCGAAACTTAATCGGCATGCAGTCCGATTTGCTCGGAGCTTCAGCACTGGGTCTGTCAAACGTCCTTATCATAACCGGCGACCCGCCCAAACTGGGCGAATACCCCCATGCCACCGGTGTCTTTGACCTCGACTCCATCGCCCTTACAGGCGTAACTAAAAATCTAAACCACGGCATCGACCTCGGCGGCAACAGTTTCTCCCCGCCGACTTCTCTGGCAATCGGGGTCGGTGCCAACCCAGTCGCAGCAGACCTGACCCGTGAAATAGAAAGATTCAAACTCAAAGTCCGTGCCGGTGCGGAATTCGCCATAACTCAGCCTGTGTTTGATGTTAAATGCCTGTTTGATTTTCTCGACGCCGTCAAAGATTTCAAGATACCCGTCATCGCCGGTATATGGCCGTTCACGAGTTTCAAAAATGCCGAGTTTATGGCCAACGAAGTCCCCGGCGTTGTCGTCCCCAAAGAACTGCTCGCTAAAATGAGTTCCGCAAGAACCCAGGAACAGGGCCGGGCAATGGGCATCCAAATCGCAAAAGATATGCTTGAAAAAATCAGCGACCGCGTTGCCGGCTTTGCAATAAGTGCCCCGTTCGGAAATGTCAAAATCGCACTGGCTGTCATCGGCAAAATCGACATTAGCCGGATTTAAAATGTCTGTTGCGCTCACAACTGACGATTTTGGATACTGCGGTTTGAGTCTGTCCATTTTTAGGCCGAAATAACCGGTGTTTTGTGAAAATCTGCAAAATTTTTGTAAAAAAAGTTTTAATTTTAGCACTATCTTGTTATTATTTTGTATTAATTGCTGAAAACTCAAGAGCATAAAATCGCGGCGATTGAAAACGGGAATTGCCGCTTTTAATAGCCTGGGAAAAACTTATGAAAATTAATTACAAACAATATTTGCTTTATCTGGTCAGATGGCAGTTAAGTACGCCTATATTGGCAATCGTTCTGGTGTGGCTTGCATCGGCAGGCAAACTCACGGCAACAATCGTCGCCAACCTCACAGGCGGCCTGATTTTTTTCTGGGTTGACAAGTTCATTTTCACCTCACGCCGGCTCCAGGCAAGCTGGCAGGTAATGGAAAATGTTCTGTGCACCGACTGCGGACGAATCGCACGCGGTTATCGGCTGGTCAAATCAACAAACTACGACAGAACAATGTCACCACCTGAATTTCGATGTGAGGCCTGCTCACAAAAGAAAACTGAAAAGCTGCGCCAGACCGGCGTCGATGTATGAGATGTTTCAATGCGCGGACAAACTCCCAACAAGACACAAATGGAAATAGAACTTGTCGCAATAACCCATGAAGCGGAAAGTGTTATCGAGCAGGCAGGCCGAACCTGCTATCTGAGCTTCGACAAAATCAACGTAAACTCTCAAAAAGACTTTATACAAAAACTTATCAAAATGGGCCACGAATCCCCGCTCGAACATGCCTATGCGACTTTTCGGATAAAAAATTGTTCACGGGCAATGACCCATCAGCTGGTAAGACACCGTTTAATATCTGTCTCACAGCAGTCCCAAAGATACGTAAACCAGGAGCATTTTGATTATGTAATACCAAAAACCATGCCAGCTGAATTTGTGGATGACTACCACAATGACATGAAAATTATCCAGCAGATGTATTGCAAATGGCGACAAAGAGGACTTAAAAAGGAAGATGCACGCTTCGTACTCCCTAATGCCTGTACCAGTGAAATCGTCGTTTCTGCGAATTTCAGGGAATGGCGGCATATTTTCAAACTTCGCACTTCCCCCAAAGCACAATGGGAAATACGCAAGGCATGCGGTATGATGCTGAATATTTTAAGAAAATATGCATCCGCATGCTTTGACGACATTGAAATAAAGAAATGATTATCGCGGGCTAAAGTATCTCCAGGCCTACAGCAGTAACATCATCTATTTCCGCAGGGGTAACCTTTTGATTCTGTACGAGTTTGTTCATCCTGTCCATCATTTCAACAATGGAAAAATCCTTGATTTGACAGAATCCCTCACCGAACTGGAAACCACCATGGTCTCCCAAACAGCCTACAACCCCTTCCGCTCCGTCTGAATATACCAGCAGTTTATCTCCCTTTTGAAGCTGTACCTTTCCTTCGATATACTCGGCATCCTCAAAGATACCGAGCAGCGAACCTCGTATCTCCAGCTGCTGCGGCTGCTCTGTGTCCCTGATAAGAATCGGATATGGATGGCCGGCTCGTGCGAAAGTCAATTCCAGACTATTGACATTGAGCAGACAATAACAGCACGTTGCAAACTGGTAACCGGACAATTTCTGCGTGGCCATGCGCTTGTTGAGATTGGTCATGACCTCCGCCGGTGAAAATATCCGGTAATTGTTCGCCATCGTCTCACGCATAACCAGCGCCTGTTTCAAAAATATCGTTAAAAGCGCCGCCGGTATCCCGTGACCGACCACATCCGCAACATAAAACCCGATATGCTGCTCATCGATACGGGCTATGTCGTAAATGTCACCCGAAACCCATTCTGCAGGCAGAAAAGTCGTTGCCCAGTGTATTCGCTCAGAATTCGGCAGCGAAGCAGGCAGAAAATCACGCTGAACAAGACCCGCCATCCTGAGCTGCTCGGAAAGATTGTCAACAAGTGCTTCTGTCATACGAAGTTGTTCCGCCAGTTTATTTTTGTTAGTGCCTTGCTGAGATTGTTTAGGCGGAATTGCCGGCTTTACCACTATGCCGGTGCTCCTTTTGCGATACGCAAGATTGACGCTTATTCTCATCCACAAATCATCCACCGAAACCAGTTCCATCACATCCACCATAGAGAAACTCTTTACAGCCGCCATAGAAAAACTCTTTATCGGCTGGGAAACCCTGTTGTTGAGCAGAATTGCACCGATATTCTTCATCTCTAACGATTCAATAATGCCCGCTAATTTTTGCTGCTGAAAGGTATCAAAACCTATCATATCAATGATAACCGTACCGATAAGGTCAAGGTACGGCAGTATCTGAGGAAACTCATCCATCTGAACTGCTAAAAATGACAGCCGCCTTTGCCTGAGCAGCTTTTTTATCTCAGGCACCATCTGCTTATGACTTCCCATGTAAAGAACATCCGTGAAGCATTCAGGCACTTTAACCGAACTTTTGACGGGCATCTCTAACATTCATTTCTCTCTTTTAATCTTATTATAGGACTTTTTGATTACAGTTATTAACCCTGTAATCAGTACTCCTGATTTCGGCTTGTCAGGGGTGTGACTTTTGTTTTTTCCTGCTAAAATATCAAAAGAAATAAGGCAAAATCCCGCCAGATACAATTTTTTTTAACAGTTGCCAGCCCTAACCGGAGAAGATTGCAGAACCTATTCGAAGAATCGTAGCCCCCTCTTCAATCGCTATCTGGTAGTCCGAACTCATACCCATACTCAGCTCGGTAAAATTCGGACCTACTATTTTCTCTCCCTGAATCTCAATAAACAGTTCCCTCGCACGAACAAAACATGCCCTGATAATATCTTTATTATGCGTCAGCGGCGCCATCGTCATTAGTCCGGCCAGCTTCAAATTCGGCAATGTCTCTATCTGCTCGGCCAAATGCATCGAAGCCCCTACCGGGACACCGTATTTCTGCGGCTCTTCTGAGGTATTCACCTGCAAAAGTACACGCGGACACAAGTCCATTTTTTCAGCTGAAGAATTTATCTCCTCCGCCAGCCGAAGCGTATCAACCGAGTGTATCATGGAAGTAAGCCCGAGAATACCTCGAACCTTATTACGCTGCAAGTGTCCTATCATATGCCAATTTACTTTTTTCGGCAGAGCCGAATTCTCGCCCGCCTGTTTGAGAAGCTCGTCTACCTGGGCTGAAACCTTCTTCAACTGCTGTACCCTGTTTTCACCAAGCTCCGTAATGCCAAGCCCGATAACTTCTTTGATTGTGTCGATTTCAACTGACTTGGTTACAACAACAAGCTTTATCTGAGATGCGTCCCTGCCGATTTTAGCACAGGTAGAATTAATAACGTCTTTTACTTTATTTATTCTTTCAGCAATTCGTGTCATAGAGGCTGACTTAAAACCTAAAACCAGCAAATTGAATACACCCAAAACAAGAATTCACAGGATAGCAACCTGCCGCAATTTTTGCCAGCAAAAAAAATTTCAAAAAAAACAGTTTTCGGCTTGCATTTTATCCATTGAAACTGTATACTAATCTTATTCGGACTAATCTTGTTTGAACTGTGCGGTTTGCGGGGCTGTTCCCCTATGGGTTTTTTTAGTTGATTTTTGTCTGGCATTTTTTGTATAGATAGCTAACCTGCACAAAATGTAAGTTATACTAAGATATAAGCTGCTGGTGAAGCAGTTTTCGAACCTCGGCGAGGCAGCGTGGTATGCCAGTTTCCCCCCCAGCTGGTCCCACCACCTCGCCCTTTTTATGCGTATAAATTCCACCCTCTATCCATAGGAAAAATTCGGGAAAATACCGCAAAGGGACCACTACTGGCCGCGAACCTGGACTAATACCTTCCTGTTCCGCGGGCCGTCAAATTCGCAGAAAAAAATACCCTGCCATGTACCCAGATTGAGCTTGCCGCCCTTTATGAGCACCTGCTCGCTGCAGCCGATGAGCGAGCTTTTGCAGTGTGCATCGGAATTGCCCTCACAATGCCTGTAGCCGGCCCTTTTATGGGGTATCAGCTCGGCCAAGGTCAAAAGTATATCGTGTACCACGTCGCTATCAGCATTTTCATTTATGGTAATCGCCGCGGTCGTATGGGGGCAGTAAACAACCGCATCGCCGCAGGCAATACCCGATTTTGAAACCACCCCCTGAACCTGGCTTGTAATATCAATCATCTCGCTGCGGTCGCTGCTGTCTACACCGAAACTGCCTTCGAAAATCTTCATTGCTTCTCCACTTACATCTGCTCGACAACGTCGATACCCAAAAGCTCACTCAACCCGTGTCTTATCGTCCTGGCCGTTAAATCACAAAGCAGCAATCTTGTCGGCCTTTTGGCAGGTTCAGCAGCCAAAACCGGACAATTCGCATAAAACACGCTGAACTTCTGCGCCAGCTCATATAGATAATTGGTCAGATAGTTCGGCCTGTAATCCGAAACCGCTATTTCTATCGCCACGCCGTAACCAATTAGATGCTTGGCCAAATCCAGTTCTGCCGGCTCGGTTAAATTCATCTCTTTTATATCCCGCAGTTCTGCCTGGTCGTCAATACCTCTTTCCTGCGCCTTTCGCCCTATCGATTTTATCCGTGCGTAGGCATACTGCATATATGGAGCAGTATTGCCCTCCATCGCTAACATCCTGTTGAAACTAAAGATATAATCGCTGGTCCGGTTGTTGGAATAGTCGGCATATTTGACCGCCCCGATGCCGACCGCCTTTGCGATTTTTTCCTTCTCCCCAGTTGATAATTCAGGGTTCTTCTCTTCCACGACCGCCCTTGCCCGCTCCACCGCTTCATCCAATAGCTCTTTTAGCTTTACATTCTCACCCGACCGTGTTTTCAACGGCTTGCCATTCTCACCCAATACACTGCCGAACGTAACATGAATCAATTCCGTTTTGTCCGCCACCCACCCTGCCATTCGAGCCACTGCGAAGACCATCTCGAAATGCAGACTCTGCCGGCTGTCGGTAACATAGATTATCCTGTCCGCCTTTAACTGTTCCGTCCGGTATCGAATCGCCGCCAAATCCGTCGTCGCATACAAATACGCACCATCGCTCTTTTGCACAATCACCGGCAGGGGTTTGCCTTCCTTATCCTTAAACCCCGCCTGTGGTGAGCCTGTCGAATCCACAGGAAACACACAAACCGCCCCTTCCGACTCCACCGCCAAACCTTTCTTTTTCAACTCCGCAACAACACCCACCAGCATATCCTTATAAAAGCTCTCGCCTCGGACTTCTCTTTCCCTATCAAAGTTTACTCCCAATAAATTATAGATTTCAAAGCAATGTGAAAGTGATTCAGAGCGTATTATTTCCCAATTAAATTGTGCATGTGTTCTATTAGATGAATGAAGTTCTACCACATACTTTCGAGACCTATCAGCAAACTCAGGATCGCTATCAAAAAGCTTCTTTGCTTCTCGATAAAATTCCTCCATGTCAGATATGCTTACATCAAAAGTCAGGGTTCTTATCAATCCTTTTTTGCGGTATTCAGCATCTCTTTCAATGTTCCTCTGGTCGAGATAACAGGCGAGCATTCCGAATTGTGTTCCCCAGTCGCCGATATGGTTTTGGCGGATGACCTTGTACCCTTCAAATTCGAGCAGTCGGCAGATGCAGTCGCCGATGATTGTGCTTCTCAGGTGGCCGACGTGCATCTGCTTGGCGATATTCGGGCCGGAAAAATCAACAACTACCGTCTTAGGCAAAGTAACTTTGTCAACACCCAATCTCACAGGGTCGTTGTTAATTTCTGATAGTCCTGCCGCAACAAAATTCGGCTTTAGCCGCAAATTTATAAAGCCCGGGCCCGCTATTTCCAGCGGTTCGCAGATATCGTCGATTTCGAGCCTTTTCACAACCTCCTGAGCAAGTGTGCGGGGGTTTGTTTTTATTTTTTTTGCAAGTGCCATCACGCCGTTGACCTGATAATCCCCGAATTTAGGGTCGGTCGACGGCCTGACAATCGCTGCGTAATCCTTTTGACCAGCCCCTAAGGGGCCAGCCGCCGCAGCCATCGCAGCACTTATTCGCTCTTCAAATATATCAATCACTGATTTCATTTAAACTTCCAAAAATAATTCTTAACTACATTTTGCCACAGAGGGCACAGAGAACACAGAGAGTTAATTATCAAAAACCCTTTTCTCTGTGACCTCTGCGTTCTCTGTAGCTTAAAAGGTTTTTTATACGGAAACTCGTTTAACACCATCTACTAATCTTTTTTCGCCGAAGTTTATAATCAACCCGCGTTTAAGATTCGTCGCCTTAAGATAAGAAATCGTCTGGGAAATCACCACATCAGGCATTTTCGACGCCGATTTAAGCTCAACCACCACTTCGCCGCCTACAAGCAAATCTACTTTAAAGCCGCTGATAATGTGTTCTTTGTAAATAATCTCTACAGGAACCTGACGTTCAAATTTTATTCCCTGAAGCTCAAACTCATAGCATAAAGCTTCTTCATAAATAGATTCCAGAAGTCCCGGCCCTAATGCCCTATGAACCTCAATCGCCGCTCCAATAATTCTTTCAGTTAAATCATCACTCACAGTAGTTTCTTTTCTTTTAAATTATATCTCTGTGACCTCTGTGTTCTCTGTGGCTAAATGTTTTTATTCAGTCTTTAATTTCTTCGCGTCGCCCCAGAGCAGTTCAAGGTCGTAGTATTGTCTGAATTCTTCATCGAATATATGAACGACAACATCGATAAAATCGAGCAGTATCCATCTTGCCTGTTCGTAACCTGCCCTGCCGAATATTGAAAAGCCGTGCTTATCCGAAATCTCGTTTATCTCGTCAGCAACCGTCCGCATCTGCCTGTTGCTGGTTCCCGTGGCGATTACAAAATAATCCGTAACAGACGAAATCCCCTTTAGTTCCAGCACAACCACATCCGTGCAATGGCTGTCAATTGCCAGTTTGGCCGCCTCAATGGCAAACTTTTTGGAAATCTGCGCTCTTGACCGCGGCGTGCTGACCTTTCTTTGTTTTTTTTCTTTTCGTTGTTTTGCCAAATTCACGTCCTCTAAAAAAACTTTTTTTACCACAAAGACACCAAGACACTAAGTTGTCATTCCCCCTAAGGGGGAATCCATTTCTTTTAACGAATTTTCA
>Ga0315291_10004215_pt1 | contig 18379 bp, 14 predicted proteins | sample YL17G12_20_MG_FD_203070 | JGI IMG/M metagenome (GOLD analysis project Ga0315291, IMG submission 203070) | Sediment microbial communities from Yellowstone Lake, YNP, Wyoming, USA - YL17G12_20 | ecosystem: Environmental > Aquatic > Freshwater > Lake > Sediment | place: USA: Wyoming | collected...
GCGACACAAGGTTTAGGAAACCTCTGCTCTATCCATACTGAGCTACAGGGGCAAACAACACAATACAGCATTCAACCGTACTTTTCCTTAAATTGCTCGTAATTGTTAATTAAATATCCCCCTTTCGATTTCGTAACAATCCCTTCCTCAATAAATCTATTTAAAACACGTGATATCGTCTCCCGGGAAGTTCCAGCCATATTTGCCAAATCACGTTGTGACGGCAATCCTTTTAATTGAACAACACCGTCTTTAATAATCCCCCTGTCTTCAGCAAAATGAATCAATGCCGCTGCAACTCTCCCCGTTGCATCAAAGAGCGACAGACTCTTAATTTGGCTGTCTGATTTACGCAATCGTAACGCTAATTCCTTTAATAAGCTTATAGCAATTTGAGGATTTTTCTCAATAAATAATAAAAAATCATCGCGGTGAAGGAGTAATAATTCAGAATCTGTCAGTGTAATAACATTCGCAGAACGAGAGAGTCCGTCAAGGAGCGACATTTCACCAAAAAAGTCACCCTCCCCGAGAATTGCCAGAATCACTTCTCTGCCCGAGTTACTCCCGCGGGAAATTTTTACTTGCCCTTTCTTAATAATAAAAAGCGTGCTTCCTTCATCAGTCTCCAATACTACGCTGGTATCTTTTTTAAATTTTTCCGTTTGAAGGCAGTTTGCTAATTTCACAAGTTCATCATAATCCAACTCGGCAAATAAAGGAATTTGCCGTAATATTGAGATTGACATACTATCAAGTTCCTTTAAAGTGTTTATTCAGGATACGTTCGATGATATATTTTTTCAATTCCAATTAATGTCAGTTCAGGTATATAGTGATTAATAACTGTCGTGCGTTCACCAATAAGCAATGCTAATCCCCCTGTTCCGATAACCGTTGATTTATAACCCAATTCTTCATTGATTCGCTTGACCAATCCCTCAACAGAGGCTACCGCACCATATAATATTCCCGCTTGAATACTCTGCTCAGTATTAGTACCGACAACTGAATTCGGAAAACTTAACTCAACACTTGGAAGCTTTGCCGCACACTGATGAAGAATCCGTGTTGCCGTTTCAAGCCCCGGTGCAATAATCCCACCCAAATATTCACGGTGAGCAGATACAATATCATAGGTTGTTGCCGTTCCGAAATCTATTATTATTAAAGGTCCTTCAAATAATGCTACGCCGGCAACTGCATTACATAAACGATCAGCACCGACTGCCGTCGGTTCATTATACCGAATGGTGATTCCTAAATCAGAATTGCTGGTTATTAAAAACGACTCAATCGAAAATGTCTTTTTTGTAAACTTACATATAGAATCGGTTATCCCGGGCACAACTGATGAAACCGCCACTCCCGTTATCTCTTTTAGAGATAGTTTTGCAGAGGTGAACAGCACATATAACAACACATACCATTCATCTAAGGTCTTATTTGTTTGGCTATCAATTCGCCAATGCTGAAGTAATACAGATTTATTAAAAACTCCCACATCTATATTCGTATTGCCAATATCAAAAGCAAGAAGCATCGTCGTACCCTTAAATTTCATTAATATTTTTAAGCTTATAATATACAAACGATTATATATGAATTCAAGTAATTTATATTTTCTAAATAAATATCTTGAATTGATATATCAATTTTCTTAATTTTATCATTAGCTAAAAATATTTTATTCATTCATAATAACTTCTATCGAGCGAGTTAGTTAAAAAAGGTTGTCCAGTAGAATTATGTTTATAAAAAAAGATTATAGACAATCGTTTCATTTTGTATTTATTCTGATTTTTAGTATCATTGCGATTGCATATTTTCTATCCTGCTCCATTTTTCGGCCTGCTGTTGAAGTTACTGCGTATTCAAAATTCGTCGAGCCATTTGATAATATAGACACTGCACCCCTTGAAGGCAAGATTATCGTTATTGATCCCGGGCATGGGGGAACTGCATCAGGCGCAGTCGGAGCGGGCGGTTTAGCGGAAAAATCCATAAATCTCCAGGTGGCTCTCCGTTTACAGCAGTACCTTGAGCAGGCAAAGGCGTATGGTATATTAACCCGGAACGAAGATAAAACAATGATTATTGAGAAAAAAGATTCGCTTCGCGGGGATGATCTTGACTACCGGGTTCGACTTTCAAACACCAAAAATGCAGATTTATTTATCTCGCTTCATCACAATTCCAACCTTCCGCTCACTCGTGATTATAACGCTATCGAAACATATTATAAAATGGATGATTACTTCTCTTCAAGAGACGCAGCGCGGTTTATTCATAAACACAACGTTAAAAACCTTCAGATTCCCCTCAATTTCTTTAAACCCGGTAACTATTATGTCTTACGAAATAATACACAGACCGCCGTGCTTGGTGAAGCTTCATACCTATCTAATCCAAAATTAGAAAAACGACTCAAAACAACTGAAGCTATTAACATTGAAGCGAAAAGTTATTTCTTGGGAATTCTTGATTATTTTTCCTGCGGGGTACCAAAAATTGAATCAATTGCTCCTGATTTAGACTCTATAATGACAAATCCACAGCCGATATTTAAAATCACCATTGCTCATGACCGATTTGGCGACGGAATTGACCCTCATTTAATCCTCATCGGAATTGACACAGATGAAATTCCTTATGCATTTGATGCTTCAGTGATTACTGCATCCCCCAAAAATCCGCTTTTAAATGGCAAGCATCGTCTTTTTGTCAACGTTGCTAATCTGAAAGGGAATCATTCGTTATTATATGAAAAATCTTTTATTATTGATACTCCTCCTGCTTATATCACAATTTTCAAAAAACCTGAAAACATACCAACTGACAGTAAGGTACCCATTCAAATCAAGGCGCTCGTGCTGGATAAAAACTATAATGCTGTCCGTGATAGCACTCCAGTATTGCTGCGCATTAATACAATCCCTGTTATTCAGAAAAAATCCTATACAAAAAACGGCATTGCATTTTTCTATTTTACTTATGCCCGTGAGACAAACCTCCAAATCATCATAAATGCAGGTGAAATCTCAGCATCAAGCACACTCTCCCTCATCCCACTTACCAAAGCAACATACGTTTTTAACATAAATTCTAAGAATCAATTAAAACAACCATTAGAAAATGTATGGATGGATTTAAACAATGAGCGTTTTTCCTATAGCGATCCAAATGGAATATGTATTTTTGATAATCTTGAACCAGGAACCTATCCCTTTACTGCCCGGCTTACCGGCTATTATCCTTACATTTTTCAGAAAACTATAGCTTCAAATGAATCGTTGGTAGAAAGTATAACATTAGAACCGCTCTATTCGGGTGTTTTATTCGGAAAGAAAATAATGATAGATCCTGAATTCGGAGGGATAAATTCCGGTGCTCTTGGGCCAACCGGACTGCGTGCGTGTGATGAAAATATGGAAACCGCTCTGTATCTTGTTCAATACCTTCGGATGGCAGGAGCGAATGTCTTTCTTACTATTAGCCCCGGTGAGGACCTTACTCCCTATGCCAGAGTACGTTCAGCAAACGAGGCTGGTTCAGAATTATTCATCACTATCAGGCATGGCGCAAGCACAAAATCCCAAAATATCGGTATCGCCGCATACACCTATCCCACCAGCGCAGTCGGGAAAAAATTAAGCTCAATTATACTTTCTTCATTCCAGGAGATGTTCTCTGTCAGCGGTGACGGACCTATTGAATCTGCCGAATATATTTTGCAGCAAACAGGATGTCCTGCGGTGATAATAAATGCAGGGAATATTTCCAATCCGGTAATAGAAGAAGATTTATACAGTACCTGGCGAAACCGCCGGGAAGCGTATGCGATTTTTACAGCATTCATTTATTATTACTCCGGAAATAAACAAAAATGGGGCGCCCTCTCCGGAATAATAACTGATAAAAATGGAAAAGCAGTGTCAAATGCATTAATAAGCCTTGATAAAACAATCATACTCTCGACCGGACCGGACGGTAAATTTACCTTCACTGCGCTTGAACCGAGAAAATATTCAATTACCATACAAAAAGACGGGTACAATACTTTAAACGACACTATTTCCATAATCCAATCTCAACAAATAAAGAAAAATTATAAACTTATCAAATAATTAAAATGAACAAAGAAAAACGAATACGGCAAAATAAATTTCCGAACTTTCTAAAAAGGTCGTTTGTAACTATTTGGAGAAAAATTTTAATCTATAAGAAAATTCTCATTACCTGGCTTATTATTATCATTCTTCTTGAGATTGGCCTGCATTTTAATATTGACAAAAAGGCAATGTTCATTGGTTTATCAATTTTTGCAATTATAACGAAAGCTTTTACTGGATTATTGGTTCTTATTGGACTCATACCATTTATTGGTCCACCATTAGTAAATATCTTATCACTCCCATTTTTCTGGCTCTTGAATGCATTGGGATATTTTATAAGCATTATCGCCATTAAAAAGGGACATACAAATGTTGTCATATCATACCGGCTCCTCACAATTGTTTTTTTAACCGGTATAGCTATAGGATTTATTATCAGCAGGCTGTTCCATTAATGAGACTGCTGAAAAATTCATTTTATAAAACATTTTAATACGATTTTGGATAAAATATCTTTATGTTTTTACTTGAAATCATTTTACTGTCATTCCCAGCCTGTCTATTTTCAAATAGAACTACTACGTGGTGAGGCAAAATCATCTGCCCCGTAAAACTGACAAACTATTACAGTGGTCTAATTATTTGATATTCCAGAATTTATCACCCCCTCCATAAAAATATTTATAAATAGTAAAAAAATCCTTGCTATTTCAAAATAGTTTATTTAGCTTCATATCAATTGCAATACTGATAATACAGACAAAGTAATAGTACAGAATAGTCCGGGATGTAGTATTTTTCTTTTGGTGCGTTAAAGTAAGTTTATAGCGGAATAATGGATTTTTTATTAATCTCAATTTTTGAAGAATAGGAGGCGTCGTTACAGAAATATGAAAGAACGGGCAGACCGCTCAGGGACGGGGATTTTGTAAAAAAACCGGAGAAAAAGTTAAACCGTAAACTAATGTTGAAATGTATCGGGAGAAAACACGACAATTACAATAAATAAGTATGATGTCCTCAGAATTATATCTGGATTGGAAACAATGTTTAAATTACAGAAGTTAACGGGGATAAGGAAACAAGGTTGCGTCAAGTATTTCTTCGGTGCTTTAGAGGTTTTGCTGGTTAGTTTTGGATTTTAAGTTTGGTTATTCAATTTCTCTATTATTTTTAATACGGTCTGTCGGTTTATTTAAAATTCTATCGCGGTTTTATTTTGGGGTATATCTTGATTGAAAGAATTATTGTTGCATAATTTAAAACTTAATTTATATTCTTTAATAAAATAACATTATTTAACAGGTTGTAGCTATGTGTATCCGATATTTCAGATTAATTATATTATTTGTAATTGTAATTACAGTGTCTTGTTCAAAATCTTCTACACTTTCACCGGAAGAAGATGGTTATGCTACTCCAGGACCAATGGGATATTCTGATGTAGATGAATACCCCAGCTTTTCGCCCGATGGAAACAAGATAGTATATCGGCATAATGCAATCACGGAAATTATTGGAATTGGAACGAATATTAATTTCGATTCGACAGGAATATGGATAGCCAATATTGACGGCAGTAATCCTCGTATGTTAATAAAAGGGATGTTTATAAATGTAGATTTTAGTCCGGATATGAAATGGATTGTGTTTGAAGGAAGTGCACAGATACTTAAAGTTCCCTTTTTAGGTGATTCGGTTGATATATCCCGGATTGAGAGTCTCACTCCAGGTGGACGGAACTTTTTCCCGGACTGGAGCCCGGACGGTGAATGGATAGCTTATGATAGATCCGTATCAGATGAATTTGGCCCTTATGGTTTATGGATAATGAGAAAAGATGGTTCTGATAAAAAACACTTATATAGTTATGGAATGATGCCCAATTGGCATCCAAATGGTAAAAGTGTTATTTGTGCAACAGGCCTTGATTCTTTGAGATGGTGTAAATTTCTAATATTATATCCTTTTTATAATACTTCAAACGATACACTTAAGGTATTAAAAGGGAACGACAACCGACATCCCAAATTTTCCCCCGATGGTACGAAGATAGTATTTCAGTCACAACCAAATGCAAATATACCCTATATTTGTATTATGGACAGTAACGGAAGGAATATCAGGTGTTTGATTGATGGTTATTACCCATCATGGTCACCTGACGGCAATAAAATAGTCTTTATACGTTCGCCATTTCCCTATGGTGTTGCTTGGGGACTTGGTACTATCTGGATGATTAATAAAGATGGAAGTAATCTCAAACAAATAACTCAATATACTATAAAAGGAATAAGTTAAAGCAGTTTTATATTTTAAAATTGAATTAATCCAAACAGGGAAGTTGTTAATAAAAATGGTAAATATTGAGTTTCTTTCAAAAAAAGACACATAACTTTCTTAATACGCAATTTATTTATTTATAACAGACTGGGAATGTTCAAATAAAAAGGCAACGGAGAGGCAAAAAGCCCCTCCATTGACGCCTGCTTACATAGACCTATACGCTCCTGAAATATGTATAAAAACAGTCTATGACAAGCATTATTTAAATGTACAAAAAACATCCCATTATTGCAATCTCAATTTTAAAAACAAGTTATTAACAAAAGCCATATTTACGGAGGAATATATGAAAAACTTAATAAGAATCCAGATTATCATTCTATTTTTCGTAATGACGTTTTCATCTTTTTTATATCAATCTACCTCTTCGCAATCACAAAAGCTTCAAAATGATCCAAGGTATGAAATAGTCTTGAAAGTGAATTCGGAAGTTTTTAAGCTTCCAGAGGGCTTAAAAGAGATAACAGTAGGTGAAAATGAGCAGTTAAAGAGAAAGATGGATGTTATAAGTTCAGCAATTGATAGCGTTTTGGGGAAATATCAAGTCAACAAAATTCGGAAAGCGTATCCTGATTTTAAACAGTCCGACAGAATAAAAACAACCAGAAATGGAAAAGTTGTTAAGTTCCGTGATAAGTCGGATATTCATATTCTAACAGTAATCCGTCTTGAAGATGCTGAAAAACTAATAGCAGAGCTATCAAAAATCCCCGGAGTAGTGTATGCCGAGACTAATTTTGCCAATATAAAAGCAGATATTGACATAGTAAGCCCTAATGATGAATTCTTTTCGCAACAATGGAATTTACATAATGACGGGAGCGGCGGAAAAACTTATGATGCAGATATAGACGCACCAGAAGCCTGGTATATTACAACAGGTTCCTCAATCATAATGATTGGCATTATTGATAACGGAATAAGAATAACCCATGAAGATCTTTTCTGGAGAGTATCAGGAGATACTTATAATGATACTGGTTATTTAGGACACGGAACTATGGTAGCGGGAGTTGCGGCTGCTACCGGTAACAACGGCACAGGTATAGCTGGTGTCGATTGGAATGTACGTACCTATAGTTCAGCGATTAGATATGGATCCGGTGGATCTTCAAATACTGAAATAGCTGAAAAAATTGATGAAGCTATATCTGCGGGGTCTGATATAATTAATAACAGCTGGACGGCTGGAGATCCTTCATATACTTTATTATCTGCGTTTGCTGATGCATATCTCAATAACGTTGTTATCGTTGCATGTATGGGGAATGATTATGGTAATGTTTTAAGATTTCCGGCAGGTTATGGAGGTGTCATTGCAGTGGGAGCGACAGATTCTACTGATAATAAAGCGGATTTTTCAAATACAGGAAATAACATAGATGTTGTTGCTCCAGGGGTAAATATTCATACATTAGATTGCACATCTGATGAAAGTTATGCTTGTGTTTCCGGAACATCTGTTGCAGCCCCTCATGTTTCAGGTATTGCAAGTTTAATACTATCGGTTAATCCGAATCTCTATAACGATGACGTTGAGAATATAATTAAAATTTCCGCTGATAAAGTTGATGGAATGAGTCAACAGAATTTTACTACAGATTATGGTTATGGGAGGGTTAATGCTTATAAAGCCCTTCAATATCTGCAACCACCGTACATATTAGAACGAGGAATAGCTTCCGGGTTCGATCAGCAGACATTAATCAGTAATAATTATGATTTTATGGTATTATGAGGTGCTCCTGGTTTTGTACCTGGGCAATGGTATAAAGCTGATTTATATGAAATTCATAAAACTATAACATTCTCTCCGAAAGATAATGTTTTTGTATGGGGATGTGGAAATTGTACAATAGGCTGCAACTCCGCTTCTACTCAATATCATCAATTTTATTGGTGCGAAGTTATCCCCGGCACTGTTACATCCACAAGCGCAACACTTCGCTCTTATTATTTTAGAGTTCATACAGGATCACAGTGGACAACATACCCACCTGGTATAATATCCTCTAATGATTTTAAATTTGCATACACTATATTAGAACAACTTATCGCCTCTATTACCGGTCCAACCCAAATTTATTCTTATGATGATAATGAATGGGTAGCTTCTGTATCAGGTGGAGTTGAACCGTATCAAATTAATTGGTACGTACGAGATTCTCAATTAGGGGGTGAAAGAATATGTGCTGAGGAGGGTGAGGAGAGCATAAGACTTACTAGTGTTGATTTATTAGAGATGTTTGGAAAAGCAATAGAAGAATTTGAATTGAGTGTAGATGTTATAGATTCACAAAATTCAACTGTTTCTGATAGTAAAATTGTCTCCGTTTCTTGGCCGGCAAAAGTATCTACTCAGATTCCTAAAAATTATGCTCTTGAGCAGAACTATCCCAATCCGTTCAATCCGGCAACGACGATAAAATTTGCATTACCGAAGACGTCGCTCGTGCGTTTGGTTGTGTATGACATTACCGGGCGGGAGATAGCAGTATTGGTGAATAATTCTTTACCCGCAGGGTATCATTCAGTGCAATGGGATGCGCGGAATGTTCCAAGCGGAATGTACATCTACCGTTTGACTGCAGGCTCATTCACCCAGACAAAACGGATGATGGTGATTAAATAATACTGTGTGGGTAACAACACCAACAGAGAGGAGAAACACCCACAAATCCCGAGAATTCGGGATGGGTGCCACGATACGCCGGGTTGTATACGGAAGCAAAACGGATGATGGTGATTAAATAGTATCAAAGCCAAGCTTTTAATATAGTTCCGTCCCAGATACAACATGGGACAAATGATAAAGGATTAAAGGACAGGCAGATTCAGCGCCTGTCCTTTTTTGTTATGCCGGACTGCTCCCAAAATTTAAAATTAGGGCAGTTCAGTAATAATATTCTAAAAAGATATTGAAGAATATTATAAAAATTAGTATACTTTAAAGTTCAAGATATAAAATGAAACTATGATATAACGTCTATCACCTTTATGCCGTACTACAGAATTGAAACAGCCTCGCAGAACAATCTGCCAGACGTTGCCGGAGATAATCTCCGTTCGAGCATTATTGACTTCTTCCATTATCCCATCGGATCAATCCGTATCGTTTCTTTCTACATTATTGACCTCCCTATTAGTGAAGCAGAAGCTGAACAGGTTAAAAATGAAATCCTCTGCGACCCGGTTATAATGAATGCTCATTTTGATAAACTGGATACAGGAATGTTCGATTGGTGCGTAGAAGTTAGTTTTAAACCCGGGGTAACTGACAGTGTGGGAACAACTTCCAAAGGCGCCGTTGAAGACTTACTTCATCGAAAATTTAAACACTTTGAAAGTATTTATACCGGCAAGCAATATCGTTTTCTGGCGCCCCAATTAACTGCAGAACAAATCCAAAAAATAGGCAAAGAATATTTAGGTAATGCACTGATTGAAAATATAAAAGTATATTCTTATGACGAGTGGTTTTCACAGCCGGCGATAAAAACACCTCCAAAAATAACGGCCGCAAACACGTATCGGGTTGACATATTCGACCTCAACACTGATGACAATTCTTTGCTTACGTTAAGCAAACAAAGACTGCTTGTGCTCAACCTTGATGAAATGTATGCAATTCGTGATTATTACTCCATGGAAACAACTCAAAAACAGCGTGCTGATGCCGGTATATCCCATTTTGCTACTGATGTTGAATTAGAGGCATTAGCACAAACCTGGTCTGAACATTGCAAACATAAAATTTTTAATAGCTTAATCCATTACACAGAAAACGGCAGAACCGAAGTAATTAACAGTCTTTTTAAGACATATATTAAATCTTCTACTGAAATAATCGGGGAACAAATCCCCTGGCTGCTTTCGGTCTTTAAAGATAATGCAGGCGTTATACGGTTCAACGACCGAATCAATCTTGTTTATAAAGTTGAAACTCATAACAGTCCATCAGCTCTTGAGCCCTACGGAGGCGCTCTAACCGGAATCGTCGGCGTCAATCGTGATCCGATGGGAACCGGATTAGGAGCAAACCTTTTAATTAATGTTTGGGGATATTGCTTTGGCTCTCCCTTCTACAATAAACCAGTCCCTCAAGGATTACTCCATCCAAGCAGAATCCGGGAAGGCGTTCATAAAGGCGTCATAGACGGCGGCAATCAATCAGGTATCCCCTATGGAAGAGGCTGGGAATACTTTGATGAACGATATATGGGTAAACCACTTGTTTTTTGCGGTACTATCGGGTATCTGCCAGCGACTATCAACAACAAACCGTCTTATGAAAAAAAAGCAAATAACGGCGACCTTATTGTAATGGCAGGCGGCAGAATCGGTAAAGACGGCATTCATGGGGCAACATTTTCCTCTGAAGAACTAAGTAAGGATTCACCGGTACAAGCAGTTCAGATTGGCGACCCGATCACACAAAAGAAATTATATGATTTTTTACTTGAAGCGCGTAATAGAGGATTGTATACCTGTATTACCGACAATGGTGCAGGCGGATTATCATCTTCGGTCGGGGAAATGGCAGAATCAAGCGGCGGTTGTTATTTAGATTTAACTAATGCTCCTCTTAAGTATCAAGGGCTTAATCCCTGGGAAATTTTAGTCTCCGAAGCTCAAGAGCGAATGACCCTTGCTGTACCGCCTGAACACATAGGCGAATTCCGTACCTTAGCCGAACAACGCGGAGTTGAGGCTACTGTTCTTGGCAGATTTACTGACACGGGCATATTCCACGTGGTTTATGATGGCAAGATTGTTGCCTTCCTCGATATGAAATTTCTTCATACCGGGAACCCCCAGCTAAAACTTGACGCACACTGGACTCCCCCGAATGTATCTGAACCGGAATTTCCTGAACCTGACGATCTCAACACTGCCCTTTTATCACTCCTCGGCAGGTTAAATATCTGCTCTAATGAAGGCAAGTGCCGTCAATACGACCATGAAGTTAAAGGGCTGACGATTATTAAACCGTTCGTCGGTAAATATATGGATGTACCTGCCGACGCAACCATATTCAGGGTTGAGTATGATTCTCAAGAAGGGATAATTCTAACAGAAGGCAAATGCCCGCGATACTCTGATATTGATACGTATCATATGACAGCTTCAGCAATAGATGAAGCTGTTCGGCGTGTCATTGGAGCAGGAGGAAAATTGGGTGAAATCGCCGGTCTTGATAATTTCTGCTGGCCCGACCCGATACAGTCTGAAAAAACGCCCGACGGCACATATAAATTAGCTCAATTAGTTCGAGCTAATAAAGCCCTGTACGATTATACGATTGCCTTCTCCGTACCCTGTATATCCGGTAAAGACAGTATGAAAAATGATTGCATACTTTCCGGTAAAAAAATTTCTATTCCTCCAACAGTTCTTTTTTCGGTTGTCGGAAAAATATCCGACATATCAAAAGCAGTAACAATGGATGTTAAACGTCCCGGCGATTTGGTGTACATTGTTGGAACGACATATAATGAGTTAGGCGGCTCAGAGTATTACGCAATGATGGGAGAATTTCTATCCGGAACCGGATATATCGGTAAAAATGTACCCACTGTTCGAGCAGAAAATGCTATTGCCGTTTATAAAGCAATTTCAAAAGTTACGAATCTAGGTTTGGTGAATTCAATTCATACGCCAACGTTTGGCGGACTTGGAGTTGCTCTGGCAAAAACAGCATTTGCCGGGGATTTCGGTATGAACATCAAGCTTGATACTGTAATGCAATCCGGCTGCAGACGAAATGACCAATTACTCTTTTCAGAATCAAATAGCCGATTCATCATAACAATACATCCGGATAATAAGAAACAATTTGAAAACCTGATAAAAGGGATTTCTTTTGCTGAAGTTGGCTATACAACAGAAGAACGAATCCTTACCATTTATGGATTTCGAGGCAAGCTTATTATACAGCAACCACTTAATGCATTAAAAACCGCATGGAAAAAGACACTTCTAAAGGATATCTATTATGGCGGTGCCTGATGTGCTGTTAGTCGGCGGGAATGGTTTTAACTGCGAACGGGAAACCGAGCACGCATTTAGATTATGCGGCAGTAATCCGAAAATAGTTCATATGAATGATTTAATTGCTCGTATGGTTTCTCTGTCACAATTTCAAATTATTGCATTTATCGGTGGATTCAGCTACGGTGACCACCTCGGCGGCGGCAAAGTGGCTGCAAATAAATTCCGGTATTACTTAATAGATGCACTGAATGAATTTATTCATCAAGACACACTCATAATCGGTATTTGCAACGGATTTCAGGTTATCACCCAATTAGGCTTACTTCCGGGATTTGACAACGATTATACCAAACACCTGATTACATTAGCGAATAACTCTTCATCACGATATGAAGATCGGTGGGTATTGTTAAAAGCGAATACACTATCACCCTGCATTTTTATAAAAAATATTGATTACCTTTTCTTGCCGGTTCGGCATGGTGAAGGGAAAGTCCTTTCAAAAGACAAAAACATCATTGAGCGGTTATGTCAAGCACACCAGGACGTCCTGTTTTACTGCAATCCGTACACGAAACAACCAACTCAAGAATATCCTTATAATCCAAATGGGTCTCCGAATGCAATCGCTGGTATATGCGACCCGACAGGAAGAGTTTTCGGCTTAATGCCGCACCCTGAAGCTTTTCTCAGTATTTACAACCATCCCTGCTGGACACGTCTGAAAATACATGGTAATTTACCCCAAGAAGGAGATGGAGTAACTATATTTAGAAATGCTGTAACTTATTTTAAATAATCTAATATGTCGCAATTCAATGCCGATTAAAAAATCAAAAATCACAATACTTGGTGCAGGTCCTTCCGGTTTATCCGCTGCGATATATCTGGCTCAAAACGATTTTACGGTTACTGTCTGTGAACAGCGAGAGTATCCCGGAGCTCGGTTTAAAAATGCCTGGCAGATTTTAGAGAACTACTCCTCGAATATTGATGCCCTTGAGGAATTGCAGTTAATGGGATTGCAACCATTCTTTTTTTATAGTCCTCAACGTTCGGTACGATTTTTTGACAGCAAATTACGAGAATTTCATCTTACAAGTAAAAAACCATTTGGCTATTTTATCAAGCGCGGCGGAGCTGTTGATTCCCTTGACAGCGCTCTGTTTCGTATGGCACAGCAATCAGGAGTTCAGTTCAAATTTCTCACGAGAATTAATCCGAATGACGCCGACATCATTGCCGGAGGCTCAACATATATTTCTGGTGTTTCTAAAGAGATTGTTTTTGAGTCTCCTACAAACGATCTGGTCTTAACTATTCTTGATAATTATTTAACACCGTTTGGCTTTTCATATCTTTTTATTATTAACGGTCACGGTACTATTGGAACTGCGATTCTTCGTGATTTTAAATATATTGACATATATGCTGAAACAGTTGTCCTTCGATTCAAGCAAATTGTTGATTTTACTATGAACAATATTCAAGAAACCGTCTCTTCAGTGGATTTTTTCATCCCGAAAACCGCAGTTGAGAATTCAAAGCTGTTTGTTGGAGAAGCGGCAGGATTTCAAGACTATTTATTCGGACTGAATATCCGCCGGTCAATACAATCAGGATATTTAGCGGCAAAAAGCATTGTTGAAGGGTTATCGTATGATGATTTTTGGAAAAAACACTTTATCACTCAGATGAAAAACAGCATATTGAACCGTTTTATATATGAACAATGCGGAAATGCCGGTTATACTTTCTTTCTCTGTGCGGCAAGACATTTTGATTTTCGAAACACAGGTTATTTTTTAAATAATCCTGGTCTTATACGAAGAACAGCCGCTTGCTTCGTAAAAACGCTCTGGGAAAACCATAAATCCTGTAAACATAATAATCGCTGTGAATGGTGCAGAACAATATGCTGATGAATCCTTTATGAAAAACAACTCATTATCACTGGAAGAAGCGTATGCATATTGTCGGCGTTTAACACTTCAAGCCGATTCAAATTTTGCTTTAAGTTTTCGCTTTCTGCCAAAAGAAAAACGAAATGCGATATATGCGGTCTATGCATTTAATCGCTGTGCTGATGATTTCGCTGATGAACCAGACGATTCAAACCACAAACTGAATAAATTAGAAAAATGGGAATACTGGCTCAATGAATGTTATAATGGAAGCACGGTCAATCATCCAATAATGGTGGCATTTTCTGATGCAATTCGCCGGTATCACATCCCAAAAGAACCATCTTTTAATGCGATGCAGGGATTTAAATTAGACCTATCCGTCAATCGGTATAATACATTTGAAGAGTTGACTCAATATTGTGATTTAGTCGCTGGAACAATCAGCATTATCTCTCTTCATATTTTTGGATATATGGATAATAAAGCATTTGAATACGGGAAATACCTGAGCTATGCACTTCAGCTAACGAACATTATTCGAGATGTCGGTACTGATATTGATAAAAATAGAATATATATTCCCCTTGAGGAGCTTAACCGCTTTGCTTACACAGAATCGGATCTACTTCAGCGGAAGAATAATAAAAACTTCCACAATATAATGCATTTCCAGATTAATCGCGCTCAAAGCTACTTTAAAAAAGCGCAACCGCTCATATCAATGGTTGAAAATGATGCTCAATATACCGTTGCATTAATAGGGGCTGTCTATAATTATTTACTGAGTAAAATTTACCGGTTGGGCATTCCGGTTTTAGATAAAACGGTCAGATTATCAACTATTGAGAAATGGATTATTGCAGTAAAAACGCGAACAACTCTATCGTTTGGATAATTATGATTGGCTTTTTATCCGTTTATTTCTGTTCATTTGAACTGGAGAATTGATATTTTTGTATACTAATACAATGAGCACACGGATACTTCTGACACTCAATTTGAATATTTTTCCCTAATATATTTCCACTTTTTGCTAATGATTCAGAAACGGTATTCACAGCAAAGCTCCACAACTGCCCATTTTTGTCAATAATTCCATACGAATGATGGCCCTGAAGCATACAATCACAGTTGGCGTTAAATTGCTTTTTTAAATAACACTCAATACATATCACTTCACCGGTAATAGTTGTCGCAACTCCCTGAGCAATCGGTGCCGTCTCTGTCGAAATGATACTGCTCGACGTAAGAGGTGTATATTTTTTTACTCCCTTGACAATCACCGAAATGCCAATAAAAAGACCAATAATAAGTACTGCAGTAACCGCAAGCCCGGTAATAGGTCGAAACGAGACCGTAATTGAACGCATTAACCATTGCCGGTGAGAAACCTTTGTTTTTTGATATATTTCACTTATGCTATTGCGTACGTTAGCGCTCGCTAAGACTCGATTCAATTTTTCTTTTAAAAGATGATGTACATCTGATTGCAGTTCGAATTCTTTTCTGCAAATGGTACATACATCTAAGTGCTCATTGACCTGCAGTTTTATTTCATCAGAGAGCTCATTGTCTATATAAGGTGTTATTAAAGAAGCAACAGCAACACAATTCATTTTTTCCCCTCCTCTGAATAAAATCCCTTGCTCTTGGCATACTCTAATAAGAGTTTGAACATCATTCGCCGGGCCCTTGATAACCGTGATCGAACCGTTCCTAACGGGCAATTCATAATATCAGCTATTTCATTATAAGAAAATCCTTCTATATCTGCCAATAGAAGAACCATCTTGAATTCATACGGCAATTTCGACAAAGCTTCATTTATTTCATCGCTTAAATAATTATTGAAAATAGTCTCATCAGGTGTATGAGAATTAAAATACTCCTTATCCTTAATCAAATCAATAAAAGGCTCAACGGTATTATAGTCAACCTGTTCCGGTTGTTTAAGTTGCTTTCGGTATTTATTAATAAAAGTATTTTTTAAAATCTTGAACAACCATGCTTTACAACTGGTACCAGGTTCATATTGATCAAAAAATCGAAACGCTTTATAATAGGTTTCCTGAACAAGGTCTTCAGCATCTTTTTCATTGCTTGTTAACTTCAGTGCCGTATTATAGAGCATATCTATATACTGAAGCGCCTCTTCCTGAAACGCTTTTTGTTTTTCTTCTATATTATTCCACATTGCATCCTTCCGTCAGTCTCTGATACGGGACGCAATACAGATAATAACAAATCTCTCTTTTCACTAGTTCCCTTGCAAAATATTGAGACCTTTGAAAAAATCCATTAAATCGCAAACTATCCGCCTCTTTTTAAAGTGGCGGAGCGGTTACCAAAAAAAATGGGCTTGAAATTGTTATATAATCGGTAGCCGCAGGCTTTTCCGCCGAAGGCGGATCTGTTTTCAGAAGCCTGCGTTAAATCAAAGATTTCAATTTTTGTGGCACCCATCCCGAGTACTCGGGATTTTGTGGGTGTTTTGAATAATCATCCGTCCAAACTCCATAATTTTTCAAAGGTCTCTATTATCTGACCGTGAGAATATAAACTATTTTTCAATTTAAAATCAATAGAAGATATAAACATTGGAAATAATGTAAATTGTGGGAATCCATCCCATCGGGAAAGGAATTGAGGCTCACCAGGGTGAGAATCGCTTTTGTTTAACAACAAATGAATCATTAAATCCCATCTCTTTCATTCGATTTCTCATAATTTCAGCATCATTCTGGTCTCTATATTTCCCAATCTGTATTTTCCATAAATTATTTTCTTGCAACAAAGTTACTTGCGGTATTTTTAAAAGCGAAAGATTTTTCTGGACATTCTCTGCTTCTGTCCTGTTTGAAGTGGCTATCACTTGAACAGTATAATAGAATTCTGGTTCAGAAACTGGCATTATCAAAGTTGTGTCCTGCTTTGCGGGAATAGTTGTATCAGGTTTTGCAATTCCCCCTGAAGAAAAGCGAATGCGGACTAACCAGGCGTCAATCCATCCCAATTTGCGGAGTATATCCCGCTCCTTTTCAGCTTCTTCTCTTGTTGCAAAATCGCCAACCTGTATTTTCCATAAATCATTTTCCTGAACGAGACTTATATCTTTTGTTGTATATTCTCGTACTTTAACTTTTTGAACACGGGCATTTTCATAATTCTGGATAGCATAAATTTGAACCCTGAAATATTCTATTTCATCAGGTTCAAGGGGAGGTATGTTTTGTTCAATTGTTTCTTTAACAGAAGGATTTGTTAGTTGTTCGGTGAGAATTGTTGAAGAGGTTAATTGTTTTGAATGGCTGCACTCAAGTAAAAAGAATCCTATAATGAACAAACCGATGAGACTACTAATCGTTACACGATTGTATTTCATTTTTCACTATTAACCCTTTTTAATCTCCGCACTAAAAGTATACGTTTTAAATGTCCATACTGCAATTGGGTTATTACTCCTGTCTCGTGCCGGGAAATATTTACTTGAAAGAGCAGCTTTTCGTGCGGAGTCTTCCAGCTTTTTGCTTTTTGTTGTATTTTTTGTTATTTCAATATCTGTTACATTCCCCTTTTCATCTATACGAAGCTTTACTTCTATCATACCCGAATTTCCCTTTTTTATTTCTGATTCGGAATATTCAGGTATAGTTTCATGCCAGGGTCGTGGTCCGACGGCAACTATTGAACCGGAACCCAAGCCCGTTCCCATTTCTAAACCAGTACCAAAGTTTGGAGCTGGAGGCGCATTAATTACCCCAAAACTCATTACATCAAGTGTGAATTCTTTTGGTATCTCCTCAAGCATAATATCATCAGATTCGACCGGTACTCCAGGTGCAGATGGTGGAGGCGGGGCTGATGATTGCTGCGTTTCCGGCATTATATCAATAGATACCATAAAATTTTCAGGAATAATCGGTTCTTTTTCACCAGTATCGATCTTTTGAAAAAATGTGAAGAATGCAATACATAGTAACAAAGAACCGATAATTCCAATATGTAAATAAAAACCTT
>Ga0315291_10004216_pt1 | contig 18374 bp, 16 predicted proteins | sample YL17G12_20_MG_FD_203070 | JGI IMG/M metagenome (GOLD analysis project Ga0315291, IMG submission 203070) | Sediment microbial communities from Yellowstone Lake, YNP, Wyoming, USA - YL17G12_20 | ecosystem: Environmental > Aquatic > Freshwater > Lake > Sediment | place: USA: Wyoming | collected...
ACCAGCACGTCAACCTCGTACTGAAGGACGCCGAAATCGTCAGCGACCCGAATAAGACCGAGGCCATCGGCACGATCGTCCTGCGCGGCGACAACGTCATCATGATCTCGCCTCCGCCCGAGGGTTAGAGGAAACTAGGCTATGCCGACCAAGCACGCCATAATGACAGGTAAACGGATCCACGTCAGGTGCAGACGCTGTGGACGCAGGGCCTACCATGTCAGGCTGGGCACGTGCGCCGCCTGCGGTTACGGGGCGACGCCGAGGCTGAGGGAGTACGCCTGGCAGAGAAAGGACCTCCAGAGGACCAGAAGGTTAATTTAGGGTCTCCTGGGGAAGCCTCGTTTCACCCTGATGAGGGGATATTATTATTCGCTTCCAGTCAGGGGTGCAATGTTTAAAGAATATGTGTGTCGTCTATCTCTACGGCGGGCGGGGGTTCCCGAGACTGGCCAAAGGGGCGAGACTTAAGATCGAAGGTCTCGGTGGGAGATCTCGTGGCTTAGGCCTCCGTGGGTTCGAGTCCCACCCCCCGCACCTTCTTGTCGTGCGTGTGCGTGGGGGGGAGGGGGTGTAGTCGTCGTCGCCACGATTCCCCGTTTTCAGGCTTATTTTATTGTTTAGGGGCTTTTTCAGGGTTCTTGGGCGACGACTACTGGAGTGTAGTAGTCGCCGCGGCGGGGGCGGCGAGGTCTTACAGGCGACGCTCCGTAGTGCTTGTCCGTTGAGGGTTCGCGCGCGTGTAAGACTGAAGCGACAGCATATCCTTCGATTTTGGGGGTTCAATGTCTTTATCAGTGGTCGCCGCCGTATCCAACAGATATGGTTGCCGAGGGGAACCTTGGATGGGTGCGTGCGCTCCTAAGGGATGAGGCGGGCCGCCGTGGTCTCAGGGAGGTTATGGGCGTCGCACCATTCTCGTCCGTCTACGGAGCCCTCATGCCCGTGCAGCAGGCGAGGCTCAGGGAGTTCTCAGGCGACGGCTTCGACGAGCTGATTCGAGATGGCTCAGTAGTCAGCATCGCCTTCGCCTACCCCGAATACGCGGTAGACTCCATCGCCGTTGGCTCCGAGGGCGGCTACGACAAGGAGAAATGGAACATCTACGCCCGAGAGTACATCAGGCTCAACGAAGCCCTCAACGAGGCCTCGACTAGGATCGCCTCGGAGATAGGCGGCATAGCCATCCCCGCGACGACCGAGGGAGCCGCCGCGGAGATCAGCCACGTCGAGGACTACTACCCCCTCGTAGTCTCCCACAGGGTGGCGGCTGAGCAGTCGGGCGTCGGCTGGAGAGGGAAGAACGAACTCATCGTCAACCCCAGGTTCAGCTGCGCCATCAGGCTGGCGTCGGTCCTGACCACCCTCCCCATGAGGAAGACGCCCCCGACGAAGATGGGCTGCGGCGACTGCCACGCCTGCCTCGATGTCTGCCCCTACCTCAGGAACAAGGAGGAGCTTCAGAACTACAGGGAGCAGTGCCGCCGCTACCTAATCAGCCTCGGCCTCGTCAGCGATGTCTGCGGCAAATGCGTGAAGGCCTGCTACAGGGAGAGCGTCTACAGGGACCAGTTCAAACTCTAGGCGATGAGATCATCTAAAGAAATAGATGAAAAAATGGGGCTACGGCCTCCTGTCGACCTCTATCCTGCCGTCTTTCATGACCACCTTGATCCTGCTATGGTCCTGTAGGACGCTGATGTCCCTGAGAGGGTCTCCTTCGACGACCAGCAGGTCCGCGACCTTCCCCTTCTCCAGGGTGCCCATCTCACCGAGCCTGCCGAGCGCCTTCGCAGCGTTCCTCGTCGCAGTCAGTATCGCATCGATCGGCCTCATCCCCAGCTGCCTGACGTTCGCCTCGAGCTCGTAGGCGTTCTTCCCGGGCGGCAGGATGGGGCCGCAGTCGGTCCCCATGGCGATGTTGACGCCCGCCGCGTACGCCTTCTTGTGGGACTCTATGCCGACCTCCTCGAATGGGCGGCCCCCCAGCTTCTTCGGCAGGTAGGCGGACTTCTGGTGGAGGACCGCCTCCTGGTAGAGGTGGAGCCCGTCGGTAAGCGTGATGCTCAGGTCCTTCCTCAGAATCTGCTCTATGACGTCTTCGTCGAGCTCAGTCGCGTGCTCGAGGGTATCTATCCCGGCTTCCGCGGCGTTCCTGCAGCCTATTATGCCCTCCGAGTGACTGGCGACCCTGGCGCCTACGGCGTGGGCCTCCTCCACGATCACCTTCAGCTCCTCCACTGTGTAGTTCGGGTAGCCGGGCTGGTTGAGCATCGAGCCCGCCATGCCGCCCGTGGTCGTCGTCTTTATCCAGTCCACGGCCTCGCGGAGGCAGAGACGAGTCTGCTTCCTGACCTCGTGGACGCCGTCCGCCGTCATCTCAGGCGTCCTCAGGAAGATGGGCCTGATCACGTCGAGGTGGCCAGCCGTCGGGGCGACGACCCCCGCAGTGACGAGCCTGCTCCCCCTCACCATCCCGCGCTCTATGGCGGTCTTCACCACGACCATGTCCCTGCCCGAATAGTCGGCGAAGGGGTAGACCAGGTCCCGGACCGTCGTGAATCCCGCCTCAAGCATCTCCCTGAGGTGCTTCACGGCGTACATGATGTTCATGGAGTGGGGGATCATGAACCTCTGGAGGGGGTTCGCCTCCCCGATCGCCTGGAAGACGTGGACGTGGAGGTCCATCAGCCCCGGCATCACCGTCTTCCCCTCAGCGTCGACGATTTCAGCCCCCTCCGGGACGTTGACATCCTTGGCGCTCCCCACGTCCAGTATCCTTGATCCTTGGACGACGACTACGCCGTCCTTCAGGGGAGGCGCGCCGGTGCAGTCGATCAGCGTTCCCCCCTTAACAGCGATGACATCAGACATTCAAGTCGGAATAGGATCGGCGCCACGGCAATATCTCATTATTGAAGCCTTCGATGACAATAAACGCCGTCCGGAAAGGGAGGGGGCTCAGCCCGCTTCCTCGACGAACCGGTTCCTCAGGACGCCGATGCCGTCCACCTCGGCCTCGACCACGTCGCCCGGCTCCACGGGGATGGCCTCGGGGCAACCGGTGCTGATGACGTCGCCGGTCTGGAGGGTCATCACCTCTGAGACGGAGGAGATGAAGTGGGAGACGGGGTAGATCATCTCGGTCGTGCTGACCCTGATCCGCTCGACGCCGTTAATCCTCAACCTCAGCAGGATGTCCTGGACGTCCTCGATCTGGTCCCTCAGGGTGACGCACGGCCCGATGGATGCGAATGTGTCGTAGCTCTTCGCCCTGATCGCCGAGGCGGGCGTCCTCTCCCTGTAGGTAGCGATGTCGGTGACATCGTTGAAGACGGTGAAGCCCGCAATGTGGTCCCAGGCCTGCTCCTGTCCGATGTAGCGGCCCGGCTTCCCCACGACGATGGCTAGCTCAACCTCCGTCGCTACCTGCCTTGCCTTCCGGGGTATGACGATGTCGTCTTCTGGTCCGACTACTGCGGTGGGGGGCTTGAGGACGAAGATGAACTCAGGGACGCGCCCCTCCTTGACGTAGCTGCTCCACGATGGGCCGCAGATCATGGCCTTAGGCGGGCGCGGGACTGGTGCCTTCAGCCTCACATCCTCAGGGTCCAGGCTTACGCGCCTCAGTACGCGCGGGTCGTCGAAAACGAAGTCGACGACCTCCTCGGCGACGACGGCGGCATGTTCATTCCCCAAGAACGCGATCATGTCATCGAAGCAGGCCTGTATCGCCGCCGACTCATCTCGGCCCCGTGCCCTGCAGAAGAGCCTGTACGCCCTTCCGAGGTCGATGACGCCCCCGGCGAGGCAGCCGACCCTCTCCTCGCACTTCAGCTCAAAGGTGACAAGCTTCAATTCTCATCCCCCAAATACAGTCCATCCTAGTCCCCGCAGGCCGCCATCGAGGCTAGAAGGCGACCACCCTGTCGCTCTCCTTCACCCAGCCGGCCAGGATCATCATCGTGCCACGCTGGACGCCTTCGACGAGCTCGGTGTCGGATATACCGCGGGACTTCATGCAGGTACCGCACGCCCTGATCTGGACCCCCTTCCCCGCGAGCTCCGAGAGCATCCTCTCCAGGTTGTAATAGCCCTCAGGTGTGGCCTGCCCCTTCTTCGCGGCGGCGACGGCGTCGCCCATGAGGAAGACCCTCACCTCCATCCCGACCTCCGCTGAGACGGAGGCGTTCGCGAGCCTCAGCGCGTTCCACGCCCTCTCGCTTCCGTAGGGCGCATCGTTAACGATGATCGTGAGCCTCAAAGCCTACACGGTGATGAAGATGTGCGGGTTCTGATAAAATAGTTGTCGATGAGGGGCTACTTCCTCCCCACCACGAGGGTTATGGTCTCGTCGTTCCTGACCGGGGCTCCGCCGTGCTCTTCGTCCCAGCGCCTGAGCTCCGCGACGCCCCTCTCGAGCCCCTGCTGGGTGATGGGGCGGAACATGCTCCAGAGCTTCTTCTCCGCCACCTCGATCAGCTCACCGGCGGTCTGGTACCTCTCCATGTTGTACGGCAGTGTCTCGGTGGAGCTGAACCCGGCTCTCCTGAAGTAGGTCCGGAACTCGTCGTCTGAGGGGTACACCATGAGCTGGTTCGGCAGAATCTCCGGGAAGTACTTGAAGACCGTCTTTCCCTTCAGCTGGTCGTGGCTTATGGTGCGGACGATCATGCAGCCGCCCCTCCTCAGAACCCTGGCGCACTCGTCCGCCGCCTCCTGCCTCCCGGCGATGTGGTGCCAGACCTGGCTGGCGTATATGAGGTCGAGGACACCGGACCGTGCGGGGATCTTCTCGGCGACCGCCCTCATGACGGGAAAATCAGGCGCCTTATCCCTCGCCTTTCCCAGCATGTCCGGGACGGGGTCGAACCCGAAGACCACCGAAGACGACCGCTCCATGATACCGAGGCCGTAGATGCCCGTGCCGCAGCCGAGGTCCATCACCAGCGAGCCCTCATGGAGCCCCGCGAGCCTCTCCGCCTCCTCAGCCCAGAACTCGACGTTCTCGGCGGAGCGCCCACGGTCGTAGATGTTAGATATCCTGGCGAACTCCCTGCTCGACTCGACGGCCATGGCGAAAAATTATAGGTGGCGAGCTTAAAAATGTGGGGACCCCGACATCATCCAAACATTAATATTTGGTCCCAGTGTTACCTGTTGTCTGGGCCGCCGTAGCTTAGTCCGGTTGAGCGTCTGGCTGTTAACCAGTTGGTCTACGGTTCAAGTCCGTACGGCGGCGCCACCACACAAGCTTCCCTCGAGCCTAAAACAAAAGTTTATACGCCTAGATTCCCGTAGCCTGTAGTTATAGTCTGGGGAAAACGGCTCAGGAGCATGTGAAAGGTGGGTTATGGATCTTATACTGCTCGCACTCTCAGTCGGACTCCTCTCCATGCTCGTCGTCGCCTACCTCATATGGTCGATCCTTAGAGAGCCCAAGGGCACCCCCGAGATGGTCGGCGTCGCCGACGCCATCGAGGAGGGCGCAAAGGCATTCATCAAGCGCCAGTACAGGACCATCGCCATCGTGAGCGCCCTGATAACGATACCCATAGGCTACTACTACAGAGACCCGCGTGTCGTCGTCGCCTTTGCCGCCGGCGTCGGCCTCAGCATGCTAGCTGCCTACGTCGGGATGCGCGTAGCCGTCAAGGCCAACGTCAGGACGGCCAACGCTGCGAGGACCTCCTCGGCGAGGGCGTTCATGATCGCCTTCAGGGGCGGGGGCGTGATGGGGCTCCTCGTCACCGGCCTCAGCCTCGTAGGCGTCAGCTCCCTCCTCATAATCTTCGGCGACCCGAACATGATAATCGGCTTCGGCTTCGGTGCGAGCCTCGCGGCCCTCTTCGCTCAGCTCGGCGGAGGCATATTCACGAAGGCGGCCGACATAGGCGCTGATCTCGTGGGGAAGATAGAGCAGAGGATACCGGAGGATGACGCCAGGAACCCCGCCGTCATAGCGGACCAGGTCGGCGACAACGTCGGCGACTGCGCGGGGAGGGGCTCGGACCTATTCGAGTCACTGAGCGACGACTATATCACGGCGATGCTCCTCGGATCCATGGTGCTGAGCCCCCTCGGCGTCGCCGCTCAGGTCTACCCGCTCATGCTGGGGGCCGTGGGCATCCTGGCGACCATAGCCGGCGTCTTCATCACCCGCCAGTGGGGGAGGCTGAAGCCCCTCATGTCCTTCAACGTCACCCTCTTCAGCACCGCGGCCCTCTGCGTCGCAGGCGCCTACGTCGCCTCGGTCTACGTTCTCGGCGACGTCAGGGTCTTCTACGCCGTCGTCAGCGGCCTCGTCGCCAGCCTCGGCGTGGGACTCGTGGTGCAGTATTACATCGGCATCAACGGCAGGATCATAAAGGAGGTCGCCGAGGCGAGCCAGTACGGCTCCGCGCTGAACATAATCACGGGGCTCAGCTACGCCCTCCAGAGCCCGTTCCTCCCCTACGTCTTCGTCCTCATCACAATCTTCTTCTCCTACTGGATCATGGACGGCAGCCTCTACGGTATCGTCGCCGCGAACCTTGGCACAGATCTCGCCATAGGAATCATCATGTCCAGCGACGCCTTCGGCCCGATATGCGACAACGCCGCCGGAATAGCCGAGATGTCGGGCTCAAAGACGAACATGGAGGCGCTAGACGAGCTCGACGCGATGGGGAACACGACGAAGGCGTTCACAAAGGCGTTCGCTACCGCCAGCGGAACCTTCTCGACCCTCGTCATCTTCACCACCTACAGTCAGCTCGTCGGCCTCTCCTCGGTCAGTCTCGGCTTCGCGAGCCCGATAATCATCATCGGCCTCCTCATCGGGGGAGCCTTCCCGTTCCTGTTTAGCAGCATGGCAATAGGGGCGACGGCGAAGTCGGCATACAAGATCGTCGAGGAGGTCCGCCGTCAGTTCAAGGAGAGGCCTGGCATCCTGAAGTGGGAGGAGAAACCCGACTACGCCCGCTGCGTCGACATAGCCACGAAGGACTCCCTGATCCAGATGGTGGCGCCCGGGATGCTCGCCCTTGTCGCCCCGATAGTCGTCGGCATCATCCTGGGCAAGTACGCCCTCGGCGCCATGCTCCTCGGCGGGCTGACGACCTCGGCGCTACTCAGCCCCTTCTTCACATTCGGAGGAGGCATCTGGGACAACGCCAAGAAGTACATAGAGAGGGATTTCTGGATGAAGGGCACGCCGACCCACGCCGCAGCTGTCACGGGTGACACCGTGGGCGACCCGCTCAAGGACGTGGCGGGGCCGAGCCTGAACATATACATGAAGCTGACGAACATGACGGCGCTCCTCATCGTGCCGTTCCTGCTGGCGCTCTAGCCCCTATTTCAGGCCCCTGAAGTGCTCCCATCCGCCTGAGGCGACCGGCTTCTCGACGCCGTCCTCGACGTAGGTTATACTCTTCCCTAGGACGACCCTGCCGATCTCTATGAGCTTCGAGCCGGCGCCTTCGATGGCCCTCCGCGCCTCAGCAAGCCCGTCCGGTTTGATGGTGAAGACGAGCTCGTACTCCTCTCCCCCGTACAGGGCGAGGTCGGTTGGGCTGAGGCCGTGGATGTGTGCGAACTCACGCGCCTCCTCGGCGACCGGCACGCGTTCGACCACGTAGCCGAGGCCGCTGCTCCTGGACATGTCGTGGAGGCTGACGGCGAGGCCGTCGCTCGAGTCCATGGAGGAGGTCGCAGCGCCCGACGCCGCGAGGGCTACACCAGCGTCAACCATCGCCCTGGGCATGTAGACCGAGTCGACGAGGGGCTTGCAGAGCCGCGCGGGCGCCTCGAGGCCTCCGATGAGCATCTTGAAGGCGGCGGCGGTCTTGCCGAAGGATCCGGTGGTGGCGAGCACGTCGCCGGGCTTCGCGCCTCCCCGCCTCAGGAGGAGCCTCTCGTCTGCGAGGCCGTACGCCATCCCGGTGATGATGATGTCGCAAGCCTCGCCGGTGTCGCCGCCGACGAAGTAGGCGCCGTACTCCCTGGCGCCGGAGTCGAAGCCCCTCGCCATCTCCTCCGCGGCGTGGACGGAGAGGTCGCCGGGGGCGCCTAGGGCGGCTAGGAACGCCTGAGGCCTCACGCCCTTTGAGCCGAGGTCGCTGAAGTTCATCACGACCGCCTTCCTCGCCGCCTGGAAGTGGGTCATGCCGACCGGGATGTCCGTCTTCCAGACGAGCATGTCGGTCTTGAGGACTACTGCCCTGCCGTCGCCGAGGCTTATCGCGGAGACGTCGTCCCAGAAGGGGACCGGCATCCCTGGCATCATCGTCATGTGCCTCATGAAGCGCTCTACGAGGGCGCGTTCACCTATCTCGGAGATTGTAGGCATACTGGTCCCCAGTGAGATGGGGGAGGGGACGGGGTTAAAACCTTTCAGGGACGCTGGTAAACATATTATACCTCGACGCTTTTTCGTATAGGATGCTCGGTGAAAGGGGATGCAGAAGCCTCTTGAGGATATAAGGGTCCTCGACATGACCCACGTCTGGTTCGGCCCGTGGTGCACCATGATGCTCGCCGACATGGGCGCCGAGGTCATCAGGGTGGAGCCTCCCTGGGGGGCGATAGACAGGATCTCCGAGGGTATGCTCTTCGGCGGAGCCCCGTACACGTTCCACCACCTCAATCTGAACAAGAAGGACATCACCCTCAACCTGAAGTCGCCTGAGGGGATGGCGATCCTCAAGGCGCTCGTGAAGAAGTCTGACATCGTCGTCCAGAACATGAGCGTCGGCTCCATGGAGAGGCTGGGGCTCGGCTACGAGGAGCTGAAGAAGCTCAAGCCTGACATCATCTACGCGGCCCTCAGCGGCTTCGGACAGACCGGACCGTACAAGAACAGGAACAGCTACGCGATGATCGCCGAGGCGATGAGCGGCCACACGAGGCTCACAGGCGACAACATCGACCCCAACGGGCCTCCGATAGAGATGGCTCAGGCCTACGGCGACCTCGGCCCCGGCTCCCTCGCGGCAATGGCCATCATGATGGCGCTGAGGTACAGGGACAAGACGGGGAAGGGGCAGATGATCGACGTCGCCCAGCTCGACTGCATGGTGGCCCTCAACACCGCCATAACGTGCTACACGCTCTCTGGGATGCTGAGCTGGGAGCTGAGGAAGAAGTACCCGACGGGCGGCGTGGGCGGCCTCTACAAGGCGAAGGACGGTGGCTGGGTCAGGGTGGCGGCCTACTCGCCGTCGGCCGTAGACAACATCAGGAAGCTGATGGGGGCTGAGGAGGTCGAGAACGACATGGTGAAGAACTGGGTCGCGGAGAGGACCAGAGACGAGGCGGTCCAGCAGCTCGTCGACGGGGACATAGGCGCGGCGCCCGTCTACCAGATCAACGAGACGGTGAAGGACCCCCACATCAAGGAGCGTGGCATGCTCGTCACCGTCGACCACCCGCTCGCGGGGAAGGTGACGACGGCCAACTTCCCGATAAAGTTCAGCCTCACGCCGGCGGAGATCAAGACGGCGGCCCCGCTGCTGGGCCAGAACACGAAGGAGATCCTATCGAAGCTCCTCGGCTACACGGACGAGCAGATAAGGGAGCTGGTTAACAAGGGCGTGATTGCCCCAGTCTAGCCGCCCACCACATTTCTTAAGAATGGGCGCCTCCACCAATAGGACGCGTGTGCCCCGATAGCTCAGCGGTCAGAGCGGCAGCCTCGTAAGTTGTAGGTCGCGGGTCCGAATCCCGCTCGGGGCTCCATCCCAGCCTATCTCCTTGAGAAATACTCCTTCTGGTAGGAGTCCTCGTCAAGTATGCCGAGGCGCTCCATGGTCTGCCTGAGGGTGGCCATGTTGCCCTCGCTGAGCTCTAGGAGGGGCTTCCTGGGTTTACCCACGTCAGCGCCGACCATGTTGAGCGCCGCCTTGAGGGGGACAGGGTTGCTCTCGCTGTACATCATCCTGATGAGGGGCAGGAGCCTGTACAGGTGCTCCCTCGTCGTCAGGACATCCCGGTAGCTCTCCCAAGGCTTGCTCAGCTCCGCGAACTCACGTGGGCAGAGGCCGCCCGTGACGTTGCTCGTCCCCTTGCCGCCTGAGGCCATCACGACGGGTATCAGCGCGTAGAAGGCGCAGTCGCAGCAGAGGACGTTGAACTCGCCGCGGGTCAGCTCCACGACCCTCATGACGCCGTATGGGTTGGGGCCGGCCTCCTTGACGGCGACGATGTTAGGGTGCTGGGCGAGCCTCGCGATCGTCTCTGGCTCCACGTTGACGCCTGCCCTCTCGGGGTTGTTGTAGATGACGAGGGGCAGGTCGACGGCGTCCGCGACATCCTTGAAGTAGCCGTATAGTGCGCCCTGCGTCGGCTTGATGTACGGCGGCTGAACCATGAGGCCGCAGTCGACGCCCGCGTCCTTGGCGTACCTCGCGTTCTCGACGGTCTCCTTCGTCGACACGGCTGAGACGCCACACATCACCGGTATCTTCCCGTTGGCCTCGTCGACGACCTCGTCGACGATCTTCCTCCGCTCCTCCTTCGTGAGGAGGATCGCCTCCCCGGTCGAGCCGAGGAGGAGGACGCCGTTGCTCCTGTTCTCGGCGTGGAAACGGACGAGCCTGCGGAGAACCTCGTAGTTGACATCATCCGCTCCATCGAAGGGCGTCACGAGGGCGGGCCATGAGCCCTCGACGTTGTACCGCTTCAAACCGATCAGTCCGAGATAGGCGCATACGCTAATAAGCTTCGCGAGGCGCCGGAAAACCTTGATAACCAGTATCAGCCGATCTTGCTTCATGAAGGTTCTTGGCTTAGTCGGGGGTCCGCGCAGTGACGGTAACACTGTCATGCTCGTGGAGGCTGTCCTCGAGGGGGCGAGGGAGGCTGGACACGAGACTGTTCTGTTCAAGCTCGCCGAGTTAGACATCGGCCACCTAGGGGACAGGGATGGGGAGGTCGCCTTCCCGGAGGATGACTTCGACAAGATAAAGCCCTATATAGAGTCCATGGGCGCTCTCGTCCTCGGCTCGCCCATCTACTATGGCCAGTTCGACTCGAGGATGATGACGTTCATCAACCGCCTCTACTACTACAGCAGCTACTATAGCGAGGAGAACAGGCGTAGGCTGCCGAAGGGGGTGAGGGCCGTCAACGTCATCACCTACGGCCAGGATGACCCCCACTACTACAACGATGTCCTCGAATGGGCGAAGGACATGGAGAAGGGCTATGGCATGAAGGGGATCAGGAGCCTAGTCGCTGAGGGGACCGGCGACAAGCCCGTCGAGTCACGGCCCAGGCTCCTGAACAGGGCAAGGGAGATCGGGCGAAGGCTCTAGGTGGCCGATATGAAGGTCTTAGGCATAGTTGGGGGTCCCCACAGGGAGGGGAACACGGTCAGGCTCGTCGAAGCCGTCCTGGGGGGCGCCAGGGAGGCGGGGCACGAGACGGTGCTCGTGAAGCTCGCCGACCTCGAGGTGCGCCACATCGAGGAGAAGAGTGGAAAGCTATACTACCCTGAGGACGACATGGCCAGGAAGCTCGGGCCCCACCTTGAGTCGATGGGAGCGCTGGTTCTTGGCACGCCGATCTACTACGACCACGTCGACAGCCGCATGAAGCAGTTCATAGACCGCCTCCACTACTGGAGCAAGACCCATGGAGACGAGTACAGGCGACGCTTCCCGGACGGCGTCAAGGTCGTCAACTGCATCACCTGCGGATGGGACGACCCTGACGCCTACGACGACATCCTCGCCTGGATGAGGGAACGGATGGAGCACTACTGGGGGATGAGGCACGTCGCGGACCTCAGGGCAGAGGGCACGGGCAGCAAGCCCGTCTCGTCAAGGAAGGCCCTCATCGAGAATGCGAGGAAGATCGGCAGAAGCCTTTAGGAAGGAGAGGGAGACCCCAAATGGCCATGGAAAGGACCTTTATCGCCAAACAGAGCCTCCAAAGCGCTCTTCCTACGAGCCGATCCGTTCTATAAATATTCGTATTACAAAAGCTGGATAAATACTCTCGGTGGCAGGAAATAGGTTTTTCAAAATCCTCGTGTATAATAATTTGTTTGTCTAAACGGACGATTAATGGAACAACACAATTAGAAGGTTCTCGTCCTTCTGAGGGACTATTTTCTCTTGAGAAGGAGTACACTCGCATAATTACTGCATTGAACCGAACAGGAATTTTGACCCTTCTTCCACGATCGGGAAGTTTAGGGGTGATTGGAATCGACGGAGAAGAGTATCCTGTACCAACTCAAGAACAGCTACAGGAAGTATTTACACACAACAAGGAATTAGTCGACAGGAAAATGCGACAAGGATTTACTCGGCTTCAGTTAACGCCTATCGCGATGCCGATGCCCCAACTTATTGATCGGGTAAAAAGTGCCGTTCTTAGACACGCTGGAGCCGGAGAAATTATGCAGACAAAACAGAATCCCACCGACGCTGATATACCGGTTCGCGTCAATACCGGTAAACCGATCTGGATATGGGAAACGGCGCGTCAGGCAGTGGATACCCCCAATCTTGTTTATTTCCCGCAAGCCTATACTGATCAGGACCATCAAGGATTTACTAAAGAAGAGGTAATGCAGAACGCCCGCTTATGTGCCGTGCCCGGCTGGAGTGTGGGACTAATTGAGCCTATACCCATCATGCCACAACTAGGACAAGGTAAAATTATAGGAGGAAGAAGACAGCTAGAGGCTTCCTCTACTCCTCATGATTATTTACGAACTTTAAGTACATCGACCTATCAGGGAGAGACGGGATGGACGCCAGAAGATTTTCTCACCCACTTTGTAACTCAGCTTGAAACAACCAATCAAGTAAGTCATGACCGGTATGACAGCAATGCCTTGTGGTTGCTTGGTTCGTATATGCCAAATTCGGGTTTTGGTCTTGGTAAGCTCGTGCCGGTTGGCTACTGGGCTCGTGTTCGTGGGCGGATGGACGTAAGCGCGCATCGCTCAGGCAATAGGCTTAGAGGTTGGGTGGCGCGTTCCACGGTGAGACTTGGCACTTAATAGAAAAACACTTGCAAAAAAAAAAATTCCCGTTATCCTATGTAGCATAGGATAAGGCCCGATGCTAGGAGGACTCGGCCCTGACCTCGTAGCTGATCTTCGGGGCGTTCCTCATCGTGTTCCCGACATAGCAGCGACCGACCTCCTCCATCAGCCCCTCAAGCTGCTTCCCGTCCAGCTCAGCCCCGACATCGATCGTTATCCTGAACTCCGAAGCCCTGCTCGGATTCATCTCGTTCTTGGCATCCACCCACAGGCTGAGACCCCCAGCGCTGATCTTCTGTCGCCTCAGGTACGCGGCGACGTGGAACGCAGAGCATAGGCCCAGGGACACCGCCATCAGCCTCCCGGGCGACATGCCCACAGGCTCACTCTTCTCGTCCACCCTGCCGGACAGAACCTCGAAGCCGTCCGCCTCGGCCTTGAACTTTCCTCCATCAATCCGGGTGACTATGACGCTCATGGTCCATCTCATCTGAATCCTGGATAGCGGGATAAGTATATTACCCAGCCAATGGCTCGAGTAACCCGCGCCTAAACCTATTTTTCAGACGAAAAGCCAATTTTTTACCTAGAACCCCACCATCGACCCTCACAACACCTAAAAGCGGGGGAGGTGATGAAGGTTTTACGAAAAATCAGCCGAGGCGACCGCTTAGATGGCTAAGACGACCCCCCGCGCCCGCCGAGACCTCTGGTCCCAGCCCCCCGCAGAGGTTTACAGGCAGCTGGAGACCAGTGAGCAGGGCCTCACAGAGGAGGAGGTCGAGCGCCGCCGCGGCGAGTACGGCTACAACGAGCTCAGGAAGGAGACCCTTAGCCGACTCCAGATCCTCATCAGGCAGCTGAATAACCCCATCTTCCTCATCCTCATCGCTTGCGCCGTGGTCGCCGGCTTCTTCGGTGAGCCAGAGCAGTCCGTCGCCATCATCCTCATGATGGCCCTCAGCGTCGTCCTCGGATTCTTCAACGAGTACAGGGCCGAGAAGATCATCGAGAGGCTGAGGGAGAAGGTCAGCCTGAAGACCCTCGTCAAGAGGAACTCCAAGACCTACGAGATAGAGTCAAGGCAATTGGTTCCAGGTGACGTGGTCTCGGTCATCATAGGCGACATCATCCCAGCCGACATCAGGCTAGTGGAGGCAAAGGACCTCCAACTGGACGAGTCGGCCCTCACCGGCGAGTCGTTCCCTGTAGAGAAGGCGGTCTCACCCCTCAGCCTCGATAACCCGACCCCGCAGCAGCTCACCAGCTACCTCTTCATGAGCACGGTGGTTTCGAACGGGAGCGGGCGCGGCGTCGTCATCTCGACGGGCAGGAGCACCGAGCTCGGAGGCATCTCAGTCGACCTCACCCGCCCCCACCCAGAGACCGACTTCCAGAAGGGGATGAGGAGCTACGGCAGCCTCCTCCTCAGCTTCACCATCGTCCTCGCCATAGGCATATTCACACTCAACTACATCGTTGGCCGCCCGATAATCGACGCCCTCCTCTTCAGCCTCGCCGTCGCCATAGGCTTAGTCCCCGAGCTGATGCCCGCCATCGTTACGATAAGCATCAGCCAGGGCGCCGCCAAGATGGCGAAGAAGCAGGTCATCGTGAAACGCCTCGTCAGCATCGAGGACTTCGGCAGCATGAACGTCCTCTGCACGGACAAGACGGGCACACTGACAGAGGGTAAGATCAGCCTCAGCGACCACTGGTCCCTGAACGCCGAGAGGGACCCGAAGATCCTCACTTACTCGCTACTCTGCAACAGCGCCGCAGTCGGAGACGAGATCGCCGGCAACCCCATAGACGTCGCCATCTGGAGGTACGCCAAAGAGAACCACGCGGAGGAGTCCGTGAAGCCCTACCTCAAGGTCGACGACGTCCCCTTCGACTACAGGCGGAGGATGAGCTCGGCCGTCGTCCAGAGGGATGGAGCGTACACGCTAATCACCAAGGGCGCCCCCGAGTCGGTCCTCCCGAGGTGCAAGTACGCCGAGGAGAACGGCGGATCGGAGCCCATAGAGGCGGCCCAGGACAGGCTCAACGCCAAGCTAGCCGAGTACTCGGAGGCGGGCTACAGGATACTCGCCATAGCACAGCGAGGCATCGAGGCGAAGCCCGCCTACACCTCCGAAGACGAGGGGGACCTCACCTTCCTCGGCTTCCTCATATTCACGGACATCCCGAAGGAGGACGCCTTCGAGGCCCTCGCGAAGCTTAAGGAGCTCGGCGTCAACGTCAAGATCCTCACGGGCGACAACGAGCTCGTCGCCAAGAAGATCTGCGAGAGGCTCGAGGTACCTGTCAAGAAGGTCGTGACGGGCTCGGAGTTGATGAAGCTTGAGCCCCTTGAGGTCAAGGCGGTCGCAGAGGAGGGGACCATCTTCGCCAGGATCACACCAGAGCAGAAGCTCGACATCATCAAGGCCCTGAAGGCTAACGGGCACGTAGTCGGCTTCCTCGGCGACGGCGTCAACGACGCCTCAGCGATCTACGAGGCGGACGTCGGCATCTCTGTAGACTCGGCCGTCGACGTCGCGAAGGAGGCGGCCGACATCGTCCTGCTGGAGAAGGACCTGCTGGTGCTGGCGAACGGCATACAGGAGGGGAGGAAGATCTTCAGCAACACCATCAAGTACATCCTGATGGGGACGAGCAGCAACTTCGGCAACATGTTCAGCGCCGCCGCAGCCAGCGTATTCCTCCCGTTCCTTCCCATGCTCCCGATGCAGATACTCTTCATGAACCTCCTCTACGACACCGCGAACATGACGCTGCCCACCGACAACGTCGACGATGAGTACATCAAGAAGCCGAGGGGCTGGGACATCGGCTTCATCAGGAAGTACATCCTCTTCTTCGGCCCCTTCAGCAGCCTCTACGACTTCCTCACATACGGCATAATGCTATTCATCTTCGGTGCCTCGCCGGAGCTCTTTCAGAGCGGCTGGTTCGTGGAGTCGTTCTGGACCGAGGTCTTCGTCATATTCGTCATCAGGACCCGCAGGATACCCTTCTGGTCGAGCAGGCCCGGGAAGTGGCTGACCATCCTGACACTAGCCTGCATAGCGATAGGCACGATCATCCCGTTCTCGCCCATCGGAGGCTTCCTAGGCTTCGTGCCTCTGCCGCCCCAGTACTGGATTCTACTGGTTCTGATGGTGGCGACCTATCTCCTCCTCGTCGATGCGGGCAAGGTCTTCTTCTACAAGATATGCGGATGTGTGTGGTGATTGAAATGACTCCGTACCCTGAACTCCTCCGGTGGTGGACCGCGACGATCACGGCGGGCACCATGTTCCTCGTCCTCGTCAGCATCTACCTCTACACCAGAAAGGACAGAAACATCATCTCAACCCTTGCCAGGAGCAGGGTCGACTTCCTGAGGCACTTCACCTTTGTCTGGATAATGCTCGCCCTACTCGCCCTCTACATATTCTCCATAAGCAACGGCTCGTACGAGATCTTCGCCGCCGGGAACATAGTTGTAGAGGTCATCCTAGCCATTTACATAATTAAGAACAGGAACGTCTGATTGGCCTGGTTCATAGACACACAGAAAAATAGATCCATGGTCTGGTTCATGGACCGGCGCCGGGAACTGCTTTATCTCCCCCGTCGACCTCATAGAAAACATGCCTAACAGGACGACAACGATCTTAACGGTAGTATGCATCCTATCCGTGATCTTCTCGGGCGTGAACACCGCCCTGATCATCAACAACCAGAACACCCAGCAAAAGGTCAATGAGGAGAACAAGGCAGCCATGAGCGGCGTCCAAGGAAGCCTCGACGCCATCAGGCTGGACATGGACGCCATGAATAGGTCCACGCAGGCCGGCCTGACGAGACTCCAGGGCGAGCTCGACAGCCTTGAGGAGCTCTCAGACTCGAAGATATCCGCCCTCCAGGGCCAGATAGATGGGCTGAGACAATCATTCTCATCGAACCTCACGAGGATCAGTGACGAGCTCAGCTCCGACATCAACTCGCTGAGAAGCATCCTGGAAGAGCACGGCAACCAGACCGCGGCGAACGTCTACCAGGCCGTCTACAAGTCGGTGGTCGTAGTGAGGACCACCCTCGGCCAGGGCTCAGGGTTCGTCTACGACGACAAGGGCCACATCGTGACGAACTGGCACGTCGTCGAGGGGCAGTCCAGCGCCGAGGTCATGTTCTACGACGAGTCCTGGAGCAGCGCCGTGATCGCCGGAATCGACCCATTAGCTGACATCGCGGTGATAACCGCCTCGAGGACCCCCACCGGCGCGGCCCCCCTCATCCTCGGCAACTCCTCGCTCTGCAGCGTCGGGCAGGAGATCATAGCCGTGGGCGCCCCCTTCGGCCTCGCCGGCAGCCTCTCCTCCGGCCACATCGCCCAGCTGAACAAACACATCGAGGACTCGGACATCCCCCTCGTCATCGACGTCGTGCAGATCGACATCTCAATCGCCCCGGGCAGCTCGGGGGGGCCACTCCTCGACATCGATGCCAGAGTCCTCGGCATAACCTCCTACGGCGCAGGGTTCGGCATCAACTTCGCCATACCATCCAGCATCATCAGTCGAGTAGCATCATCGATAGTGGAGAAGGGCTACTACCAGCACCCGTACGTCGGCCTCTCCTCGAGAGACCTCGACCCCGACGTCATCGAGGAGCTCAGGGTCCAGAACGTCTCGCCGGACCAGACGGGGATGATGATCATGGAGGTCCTATCTGGCCTGCCCGGCGCGGAGGCTGGGCTGCAGGCTGCTGTAACCACCGTCGTCAACGGTCAGACAGCCTACATAGCCAAGGACATAATCATGGGCGTCGATGGGCGCACGGTCCAGATGTACGAGGACTGGGCGGCCTATGTAGAGGAGCACGTCTCACCCGGCCAGCAGATAACACTGAAACTCTGGCGCTCAGGCACGATGGCGGAGGTGACCGTCACGCCTACGGCTCGCCCCCAATACTCGGGTTAGCCCCCCTTTTCTATCCCACATTGTCTCTCAAAGCCGAAAATAAAAACGCTGGAGCCTCTGGGGTAAACATATATCTAGCATCTAAAATATCATGGTGAATGCCTTGGTAGCTCAGCCTGGTTAGAGCGGCAGCCTTGTAAGCTGTAGGCCGCGGGTTCGAATCCCGCCCGAGGCTCCAACCTACCGAAGCCTGGTTTGTTTGGCTCCCTTCGCCTCCAACACGGGTTTCTCGACAACCTTCGACGCGTCCTTCAGCGATGAGGACTTGTCAGCAGCCTTAGCCTTCTTCCGACGCGCCGTGACCTCCCCGGCAGGTCTAGTCGACGACTTTTTTCGAGACCCAGTCTTCGCCTTCGCCTTTTTTCTCGGCTTCTCCACCTTCTCCTTGGTCGCCCTCTTCGGCTTCTCTTCTCTGGACG
>Ga0315291_10004217_pt1 | contig 18374 bp, 14 predicted proteins | sample YL17G12_20_MG_FD_203070 | JGI IMG/M metagenome (GOLD analysis project Ga0315291, IMG submission 203070) | Sediment microbial communities from Yellowstone Lake, YNP, Wyoming, USA - YL17G12_20 | ecosystem: Environmental > Aquatic > Freshwater > Lake > Sediment | place: USA: Wyoming | collected...
CAAAGTCCATGTCGGTCTTCCACTTACACCCTACCTTGTGAACCTTAGGGAAAACATAGAAAGCTGCCTCTGGCTTAGCGCAGCTGACGCCTTCCATCTCGTTCAGCCTGTGCCATGCGTACGTGCTTCTTTCGCGGAGTTTCTTAACGGTTTCCTTGACATGGTCTTGCGGTCCGTCTAGCGCTGCCACACCTGCTTTCTGAACGGGCGTGTTAGCGCACAATCTTATCCGTGCCTCTTTCTCTACACACTGCTTCATGTTCTGAAGCTGGCCATCGTTGTCATGGAAGTATACGTAACCGAGTCTCCATCCAGTCATTAGATACGCTTTTGAAAAACCATTCAGCCCTATGACGGGGACGTCCTTGGTCAGAGAAGCGGTACTGGTGAACTTCTTCTCGAAGACGATCTGGTCATAGATCTCGTCTGATATGACTGGCAAATCATACTCTCCCGCCAGCTCAACAATTCGCCTTATCACCTTCTCCTCATAGAGCGCACCGCAAGGATTGTTAGGGTTGATGACTACGATTCCACGTGTCTTCTTCGTGATCTTTTTTCTTAGGTCATCCAGGTTTGGCTGCCAACCGTTTTCCTCGACAGTCTGGTAGGTGACTGGCTTTCCGTTGAAGAATCTGGCGTAGGAGATGTATGGAGGATATGTTGGTCCAGGGAGAAGAATCTCGTCTCCTGCATCCACGAGAGCTGCCATAACCATTTGAATGCCTTCGGAGATTCCTGAGGTAACGATAACATCGTCAGCAGACACCTCGACACGGTTCAGTCTTTTCTCCTTGCGGCTGATTGCTTCTCTGAGTTCTGGTATTCCTTCGGAGGGGGAATAGAGGTTGGCATGCTCCTCCACAGCTTTTGTCAGAGCTTGTTTAACGTGCGGGGGAGTGTCGAAGTCGAAGGCGTTTGGGTCTCCGATGTTTAGGTAGTAAATCTTCTTTCCTGTCTTTGCGACTTGCTTCGCATATGGGATGACATCGCGGATTGCGTATTCAATCGTGCGGACTCTGTCAGTGACTTTGACATCTGTCAAGGCGTCCATCTTCTAGAGGTCTAGGGTTTGTTCAGAAATGAAATAAAGATTGTGGAGGGACTACTCGACTTTCAACGTTGTCGAAACCTGAGAATCGTCAGATGCCGTCACGGTGATAGTCACGTCTTTGCCTAGGTAGGGGCTCCGGTCCCAGGGGCACGTGAACGTCACTTCGCCGGCGGGGGTGATCGTGTATCCTTGGGTGCCTATCTTGGGGTTTGCGATTGTTCCGTCAAGCACGAACGTGGAATTTCCTGCATTGACAGAAATCTGAACTATGGTTGCGTTCGTTTTGGAGTATTGACTGTCATAGACTGTGATGTTAAGGTATGGGTTGCCTGTTGAGAAGTTTGAGAATGAAGCGTTGGCTATGCCGAAGTATGGAAGTTTTGCTGTTTGTGATATTGAAATCTGCCCTGCGTCGTAGGTAGCGTGCACAGTAATGCCGATGCTGCTTCCTACAAAGTCTGTCCAGTTATACGTACACTGTACTGTGTTCTGACTTCCGGACGCAACGACTGTCGGGGTTATGGTCGTGCTGCTCTGGTTGAAATCTACTCCTGTGACGTTGATTGCTTGAACTGAGGCAAGCATGTTTGTCACGTTGACGCTGAAGTGCTGGAGGTCGCCTACGTCAAACTTGATATCTCCGAGGTTCCAGAGGATCGCAGGAGGAGTTGTGGCTGTCGTGTTCTGCACGCTGAAGCCTTCTTTTGTGAAAACTTGCACAGTGAATGACTGATCGCGATAAGCTGTCCAGTCCCAGAGGCATATGATGAGTTGGGAGTTGTTAGAGGGGAGCTTTATTGGGAGAACGTTCAAGAGCGGATTCGTCATGGGAGTGATGGTTGTGCCGTTTGACAGCGTCAGGTTTAGCGCGCTGAGCGTCGTTTCGGCTGTCGACTCAGGAGCGCTTCTGACTGTGACATTGAAGTATGTCGAGTTGTTGTAGTCAAAGTTGGGTTGACCCACGTAGGCGTGAGCACCTAGAATCGTGGGTGTTACGTAGGTTTGTTCAAGGCCTTCAGCCGTTTTCACGACGATGGTCAGGTTTTGTCCTGTGCGGTTTCCCCAGTTCGATCGAACTTGGAAGTCTTGACCCTGACTCTTTGACAGGTTGAATGGGAGCGCGGGTGTGGTGTTGGTTACGGGCAGTCCTTGCACTGTTATTTCTGAGATTGTCAGGTTCATCACTGACAAGGGATAGTTCTGGACTGTCAGGTTGAAGTATTGTATATTCTGGGAGGCGTTGAAGCCCGAGATTACCAGTTTGGCCTGCGGCGGTACATACTCTCCGCTTAGGATTGAGGTGTTACCGGCAACCGGTTCGATTCTCACACTTTCTCCAGCGAAATCACCCCAATTCTTGAGACACATGAAAGTCTGTCTGGTACCTATCGTCATGTTGAAAGGAACTGCGGGGTCTGTGGTTGGAACGTCGTACGTTTGATTCGCTGCTTCATCAACCACTTTGAAGGCTGTCAGGTTCAAGTCTGAAATCGAGTTTGAAGGGTTGATAACCGTCACATTGAAATACGTGAAATCATCAGATGGGAAAACTACGTCCTCAACGACCATGGTCGTAACATTCTGCGGCATGTTCCAGAAAGCTGCCATAACCCACATGTACGATATGAGTGCTCCGATTATCAAAGAAGCTAGTATGAGCAGGATCATCAGTAAATTCGCAATTGCCATATTAGTTTTTCTGAGGCGCAAGTTTTTCCCCTGTTGTTAATGGTTGCAGTAAATCATATCTAGCGGTAATTCATGCGATAGCCGCAGACTGCATAAATCACTCGCCTATGTTATGATTTACACTTCAAGAATGTCTGACAGGTATTTTAGTTTTCCGTAGTCAGACCAGATGCGCTATCGTATAGGTGAATGAGATAGATGCAGAACCCGGAAGGATATTTGTCAACTTGTTTGTCATGTGAGGTTTCGCATGAAACCCATCAAAACTGGAAACAAAGAAAACCAGAATGGCGCCCGTCTAAGCGTTGCTGTCTCTCTGTCGGTCACTTTCCTCATTAACTGCTTCGAAATAAGCGTCAATTCGATCAAGTTGATAGAGTGCGCGCTATGATCCTAGCGCTAGGACGCTTCGACAAAGTTTAAATCTTGTTTGGCTCAATAGCTGCGTTCCAGTCCAGCGGGAGTTCAACATGGCAGACCATGATGCAGTCATAGTTGGTGCTGGTATACTTGGCTTGTCAACAGCTTATCACATCAAAAAAAGAGACCCCAAGCTAGATGTCCTCGTCGTAGACAGGCTGGGCGCTGCCGGTCAAGGTAGCACAGCAAAGAGCGCAGCCGCGTTTCGTTGCCTTTTTGCATCTCGCACAAACTTCGAACTAGCCGATTCTTCTGCCGAGTTCTACAGGCACGTACAAGACGAACTTCACAGGGACCTGAAGCTAAGATGGGTAGGTTACTTATGGTTCTTCGATGAGGATGGCTATCGCAGAATGCTTCCCGTTTTGAAAGACCTCGCGAACAAAGGGTTCAAGTACACGGAATATGACGAGGGCGAGCTTGCCAAGAAGCTTGGCATGAAGACAACGTTTGCAGGAGACCAAGAAGCAAAGATTATGGGGTTGGGAAATGTGCACAAAGGAATCCTTATTCCGAAAGCAGGCCTGATCGACGTTGACTCTCTCGTCAAGTTTTATGAATCTGAGTTCCTGCGTGTCGGCGGAAAAATCCAGTACAACACCGAAGTGAAAGAAGTGGTCGTGGAACCGCGCCAGCCTCTTGGAATGCCAGGCGAGCCCTACTTCTGGCAAGATTCAACAGTCACAGGTGTAGTAACCAACAAGGGTCTGCTGAAGGCCAAGAAGACCATAGTCGCTACAGGAGCCTGGGTTTCTCAGCTTCTAGACCCCGTAGGGATCGAATCGTTTGTCAAGGCTAAGAAGAGACAGATTTTCTCGGTCAAAGCGAAAACGGATGCACTAAGAAGGCTCCTGTTTTCACGAGAGTTCACAGATGCAGGCTGTCTGCCCTTCACGATTCTTCCAAGACCGACTGCTTACATAAGGCCCGCACCTGAAGAAGATGCGCTGTGGTTGGCTTATGCTGACGAGTTTCCGAGAGCGTTCAAGATTGAAGATGACCCTCAGCCCGAAGAAAACTACTACACATACGGCCTGTACCAAGTCATGTCCAAATATTTCCCACAGTTCACAGACTGCCAACCATTCTCAGCTTTCGCAGGGTTGTACGAAATCAACAGCATCGACGGGCAGCCGCTCATCTTTGAAGAAAACGGCCTGATGGTCGCTGGCGGCGCAAGCGGAAGCGGAATACTCAAGGCCGATGCTGTAGGAAGAATTGCAGCTGCACTTTACAATGACGAAGAGTATGCTCTTCTATACGGAGACAGAAAGTTCAAGGTCAGCGACCTCGGACTGAAGCACAGAAATGTCGAGCCGGAAAAACTAGTGATCTGACACCGCGTGCACAAGCAGGTTTATTTGTTTTAAAGCCAACATACTCTGTGATTCTTCTTCTGTAAGCGGTGAGACTATGTTCGGTTGGACGGGCAGATTCCTGCACGTGAACCTGAGTAGGGGTAAGGCTGTTGCTGATGCGTATGATGCAACCATTGCGAAGAGTTTTCTAGGAGGCAGAGGGTTTGCTGTCAAGATTCTGTGGGAAGAACTGAGCCGCGGAACCGATGCTCTGTCACCCGAGAACAAGCTTGTTTTTGCCGCTGGACCCTTGACCGGTTTTGACTTGCCGAGCAGTGGCAAACTTGTTGTGGCCGCGAAGAGTCCACTCACCGGGGGTTACGGTGACGGAAACATCGGGACTCTGGCGGCTGTTCAGATGCGCAAAGCCGGGTATGACGCTGTCGTGATAGAGGGTAAGGCCAAGACGCCTGTTGCATTGCTCGTTCAGGACGAATCTGTTGAGTTTCTCGACGCCAAGGACTTGTGGGGCTTGGACTCTTTCAAAACGGAAGAGAAACTGAGCGAGGTCTACAGCCCACGAGCAGGCATCCTCTGCATCGGGCAGGCAGGAGAGAACCTCGTGAAATACGCAAACGTGGTTTCGCAGCATGGCCGTGCTGGCGGCAGGCCCGGCATGGGTGCTGTCATGGGCGCGAAGAACTTGAAGGCACTGGTGTTTGTCGGTTCACATGACCTTTCAGCTGCCGACCCTGAAGAAATGACCGAATTGGGTTCAGAAACGTACCGAGAAGTCTTGATGAAACCCAACTATGCCTTCTGGAAGCGTCAAGGGACGATGAGCACCGTTGAGTGGAGTCAGGAGAACAGTGTTCTTCCAGCTTTCAACTATCGGGAAGGCGTTTTTGACAAAGCGGCAGGCATTGGCGGCTTTGCGATGGAAAAGATTAAAGTGGCAAACCGTGGCTGTCCGCAGTGCAACATGACTTGCGGTAACTTTGTTAAGGATTCGGAGCAGCAAGAATCAGAGCTTGACTACGAAAACGTGGTGATGCTTGGCGCAAATATCGGACTTGGTGACTTGGACAAGGTTGCAGCTTTGATTCGTATGGCCGACGAGTTTGGTCTTGACACGATTTCGCTGGGAAACGTTCTGGGTTTTGCGATGGAAGCGTCCGAGAAGGGGTTGATTGAGCAGAAGATTCCGTGGGGACAGTTCAAGGTGGCTAAGGCGCTGGTCCAAGACATAGCCCACAGAAACGGTGAGTTGGGAGACGTGCTTGCTGAGGGTGTTCAATTCGCGTCTGAGCAAATCGGAGGAGGCTCAGAAAAGTGGGCAATGCACGTGAAGGGTCTGGAGATTTCAGCCTACGACTGTCACTGCGCGCCAGGCATGGCATTGGCGTACGGGACGTGTTCGATCGGTGCACATCACAAGGACGCGTGGGTGATTTCATGGGAAGTGAAAGCGGGACGCAAGAGTTACGACGCGGCGAAAGTGAACAAGGTCATCGAGTTGCAGCGTGTTCGCGGAGGGATTTTCGAGTGCCTGACTGTCTGCAGGTTTCCATGGATTGAAGTTGGGCTTGAGCTCGAATGGTATCCGCGGCTTCTCCATGCTGCCACAGGTCAGGACATTTCTCTGGAAAACCTGAACACTATTGCCGACAGAGTATTCAACCTTACTCGTGCCTTCTGGATACGCGAGTATGGCAAGAAGTGGACGTGTGAGATGGACGTTCCTCCCATGAGGTGGTTTGATGAACCCTTGACTAAGGGCGCTTTGAAGAGAGCAAGACTCAGCAGGGCAAAATACGACAGGATGTTGCAGACTTACTATCGAAAAAGAGGATGGGATGAGCAGGGAGTACCGAGGAAATCAACGTTGAAGAACCTTGGGCTGGAGGATGTCGTAGGACAGCTTAAGCATTGTGTCAGTATGTCTGACTGAAACATGAAACCCTGCTTCTTTGCTTTCTAGTAGGACCTGGCGAAGTAGACAACTTCTTTTGCTTCTCGGCCGCAGCGTACACACTTTGAGAAAGGCTTTTCCTTTTCGGGCGAGATCAGCCTGATGGTTGCGCCTGTTTCTTCTTTAGTTTTTGCTTCACAGTCAGAGTCGCCGCACCACGAAGCTTTTATGAAGCCTCCTTTCTCGTTCAGTATCTTTCGGAATTCGTCGTAGGTCTTCACTGTGAATATGCTGTTCTCCAGGGTCTTCTTGGCCTTGTTGAAGAGGCTTGTTTGGATTTCGTCGAGCATTTTTGCTGCAGTTTCGGCTATTTTTTCTTCTTTCACGGCGTTTTTGGCGTGGGTGTCGCGTCGGGCGAACATCACTTGTTCTTGTTTCATGTCTCTCGGGCCGATTTCTATCCTTATCGGGACGCCTTTCAGTTCCCACTCGTTGAACTTCCAGCCTGGCGTGTATTCTGCTCTGTCATCTAAGACAACTTCGATTCCTTGGGCTTGCAGATTTTGAAAGACTTCTTTGGCTTTGGACAGTATTATTTCTGAGTCTGCGTCCTTGTAGGGTATCGGGACTATCACAACTTGCACTGGAGCTACTTTCGGTGGCAGAACGAGTCCTTTGTCGTCACCGTGAACCAATATGAGGGCGCCTATCATGCGTGTCGATACACCCCAGGAAGTCTGCCAGACTAGGCTTTCTTTTTCTTTCTCGTCAAGGAATTTGATGTCGAACACTTTTGAGAAATGCTGTCCGAGGTTATGTGAGGTTCCCATCTGAAGTGCTTTGCCGTCGGGCATCATGGCTTCCAGCGTCATCGTGTACAGGGCCCCTGCGAATTTCTCGTTCTCAGTTTTCTTTCCCGTGAGTACTGGGACGGCTAGGTAGTCTTCCATTATTTCCCTGTAGAAGCCCATGATTTCCATGACTTCCTTGTCTGCTTCTTCCTTTGTTGCGTGTGCCGTGTGTCCTTCCTGCCAAAGGAATTCTCGTGTTCTGAGGAAGAGTTTTGTGGCTTTTGTTTCCCATCTGACGACGCTGCCCCATTGGTTGAGTTTTATGGGGAGGTCTCTCCAGCTGCGGATCCACTTTGAGAATGCGGCGTACATTATCGTTTCAGACGTGGGTCGTATTGCCAGTCTTTCCTCGAGTGGAGTTTCGCCGCCGACGGTGACCCAGGCAACTTCCGGGACGAAACCCTTGAAGTGTTCTGCTTCCTTTTTCAGGAAGCTTTCGGGGATGAAGAGTGGGAAGTACACGTTCCTGTGTCCTGTGGATTTTATTCTCTTATTGAAGGTTTCCTGGATTTTTTCCCAGATGGCGTACGAGTGTTCGCGGAATATCATGCAGCCTTTCACGGGCGCATAATCGGCGAATCCGCTTTTCAACACGACTTGTGTGTACCATTCTGAGAGGTCTTCAGACTTTTTGACAGTCACTCCGGTATCTGACATTTTCATCTCTCACCTTGTTCTACAGTGGCTGAATATAATGTTAGTGCAGACGGTCTTTACAGGGACAAAGTCCAACGAGAATCTAGCAACGTGGAACGCGATCGCCCATTTCAACCACTTCCGATGACATTGCAGAAAGCAGCATTTAAACATTATTATCAGGTGCGCGCTAGTATCTTATCAGGTAGTTTCCATCGGTGGCTTATTGTGAATGCGCAAGTGTTTTAACTATTTCAGCCAAACTTAGAGTTGATTCTCAAGTGGTGTGAATGTTGAAGGCAATTCTCGTTATTGCAGATGGCATGGCTGACAGGCCACTGAAGGAATTGGATGGAAAGACTCCGCTGGAGGCTGCTGTCAAGCCTGCAATGAATCGGATAGCGGAAAACGGCGTGTGCGGCATCGTTGACCCGATCTCGCCTGGAATACCGCCGGGCAGTGACACGGCTACGCTTGCATTTCTTGGCTACAACCCGATGGAGGTTTATTCTGGAAGGGGGGCTTTGGAGGCTGTAGGTTCCGACGTTGAGGTTTTGCCGGGAGACGTGGCTTTCAGGTGTAACTTTGCCACTGTGGATAAGGATCTTGTTGTTCTCGATAGGCGCGCGGGCCGCATTTCGAACGAGGATGCGTCACTGTTAACGCGGAGCCTGCAAGAAATCAAGCTCAAGAAATCGTTTGACGCTAGTTTTCTGTTCAAGAATACTGTTCAGCACAGAGCGGCCTTGGTTATCCGTGGGCCCAAGCTTTCAACCGCGGTCAGCGACTCTGACCCTGAGGTGAACGGGAAAAAAATCTTGGAAATAGAACCGCTTGACAAGCGACCAGAATCCGTGCGCACAGCGGCGATAGTCACCGAGCTTATGACAGAGTTTCAAGAAGCTTTGGCTGAGCATCCTGTTAACAAGGAAAGAGCCAAACGCAAACAGCCTCTGGCAAATGTTGTTCTTTGCAGGGGTGCTGGTACGATTCCCAAGATTACACCGCTTCGCAAACTCTACGGCATCAAGTCAGCTTGTGTTGCCGTGGTTTCCTTGATCAAAGGGGTGTGCAAGGTCGCGGGCATGGACGTGATCAGCGTTGAGGGCGCTACGGGTACGCCTGAGACTGATTACTTGGCGAAGGCCAAGGCGGCAGTGCAGGCGCTCAATACTCAAGATTTTGTGTTTTTACACGTCAAAGCAACGGACGTTGCAAGCCATGATGGGAACGCGAGGCTGAAGACGGAGGTGATCGGGAAGATTGACAGGATGTTGGATTACGTTTTAAAGAACATCGACTTGGGCACAACACATTTGGCGTTGACGGCTGACCATACGACCTCGTGCGAGACGCGGAATCATGAGGGCGACCCTGTTCCAGTTGCGGTCTTTGGGCCTTGTGTTCGTCGTGACAGCGTTAAGGAGTACAGTGAAAGAGCGTGTGCTGAGGGCGGGTTAGGCAGGATAAGGGGCCCCGACCTTATGCATATCATGATGAATTATCTGGGGCGGACCAAGAAGTTCGGCTCTTGAGCCCTAGCGGACGGGCATGAGTCTCCATTCTTTGTAGTCGGTCACAACTCGTATGTAGCCTCTCAGCATCGTGTCCAATTCAGCATCGCCTGTGTCGACTCGGAGGAGGCCGCCGTCGATGTTTTTGAGCTTGTTCTTTGTGGCTGCCACGATTATGCGTTGTTTGCTGAGGTGCCTTAGGATTTTTGGGCTGATCTGCTGGTTTCCTCTGCCTAGGAGGATTCCTTGGTGGCCGATGGGCGAAAGTATGATCCACGTGTTCTGCCAGTCCTTGACTTTTTCGAGGATCATCTTCTCGTTTATGTCAAGGGTCGCTTCGCCGTTCGCGTAGATGTCGACGCCCAAAACCGTCTTCTTCACGCCTAACAGTTCTGCGAGGCGTTTCACTGTTGTTCCGGGGCCGAGAATCAGTGTGGCTGTCTTGGGTATTTCTTCTGTTATGAATCTTGCTATTGCTGTTTGGTTGTCTTTTTCGTCGTCTGTTTCTGGGCTTACCTGTTTGCTGCCTTGAACATGCGCTGGCAATAGCGGGGCTTTCAGGTAACCGTGTAGTTTGACTGAGAACTCGTCGTTGCGTATGGCGTTTTCGTCAGCGTCCATGACTTCAAACTCTGCTGTGTCTGCTCGTTTCTGCGCGTATGCCAGGACTACTTCAACAGCGTCTGAGGGGTTTACTGCGAAGATGCCGCTGTACATCTTGACGCCTGATGGGACGCCTAAGACTGGTGTTCCGTCAGAGCCGCTTAGCGCGTCTAGGATGTCTTTTGCCGTGCCGTCGCCGCCGACGAAGACTATCAAGTCGACCTTCGCTGCTGTGAGGAGTTTGACGGCTGTTTTTGTTTCGTCAGCTGACGTTTCTTCGGCAACTTTCATGGGGAGAATCTTGGCGGGCCAGCCAGTTTCTTCGGCTTCGTCTTCGCCCATTATTCCCGGGCACGTTAGAACTTCTATCAGCGTGTCTGCCTTGTTTGTGTGCAGTTTTTTGAGGAATTCTGTGGCTCTTGATGGTGATACGGGTTCAGCTCCGCGGGCGAGTGCTTCTTTGAGGATGTTGTCCGTTCCTTTGAGGCCAACTTTTCCTCCCATTCCTGCTATGGGGTTGACGATCAGGCCCAGTTTCATGTTTTCTCATTAGTAGTGTTCGTGGGACAGTGTATAAACAGTTTCTTCCGATGTTCGTGGGCTCTAGAGTGCGCACTACTAAAATCTTATATCTGGAAAGTTCGAAGGTTGCTTACAAAAAGAGGGGTTGTTTGATGCCTGCGAAGAAGTCGCGGAAAGTCCTTGTGACTGGTGCTACAGGTCAGATCGGTTCTGAATTGACGGTCGAGTTACGGAAGATGTACGGGGGCGACAACGTTGTCGCTGTGGGACATAGCAGGAAGCCGAGTGATGCGTTGTTGAATTCAGGTCCGTTTGAGTCTCTGGACGTTGGCGATCGTCAGAGCCTTGAAAAGGTTGTCAAGAAGTATGGTGTGGACACGGTTTATCATTTGGCGGCTGTTCTGTCTGCGACTGGCGAGCAGAATCCGCAGCTTGCTTGGAACTTGAATATGGGAAGTCTCTACAACGTTTTGGAGATCGCGAGAGAGCAGAAGTTGGACCGAGTTTTCTGGCCGAGTTCTATTGCGGCTTTTGGTCCGACGAGCCCGCGTGCGAACACGCCTCAGGAGACTGTTTTGATTCCTAGCACTATGTACGGTGTTACGAAGGTTGCGGGGGAGCTGTTGTGCAACTACTATTTTGTTAAGTTTGACGTGGATGTTAGGGGCTTGCGTTATCCAGGAATCATAAGCAGTGAGGTTCTTCCGGGGGGCGGTACGACGGATTATGCTGTTGCTATTTTCTATGAGGCGATAAAGGAGAAGCATTACGTCTGTTTCGTTCGGGAAGACACTGTTTTGCCCATGATGTATATGCCTGACTGTATTAAGGCGACGGTAGATTTGATGGAGGCTGAGCCTGCTCGGGTGAAGCGTCATGACAGTTACAACCTTGCTGGGATGAGCTTCTCCGCTGGGCAGTTGGCTGCTGAAATCAAAAAGTACATTCCCGAGTTCCGGTGCGAGTATGAGCCTGATTTTAGGCAGAAGATTGCGGATTCGTGGCCGATGTCGATAGACGACAGCGTGGCGCGCAGGGACTGGGGTTGGAAACCAGCGTATGATTTGGCCGCGATGACGAAGGACATGGTTCAGAGGCTTTCGAAACGCTTCAAGGAAGGCAAGCTGTGAAACCTGTTTGCGGACGGGAAAGAGTTAAAAGTGTGTTGGCAATAGACGGAAAAAAGAGGTATGATGGAAATGCGGAATCCCACGTCGTTCTTGCGTGAAGAGTACCAGGATTTGGTGAAGAGTGAGCTTGACTGGAAATTGCGAATTCTGCAGGGTCCGAGTACTCCATGGTGCACGGTTGATGGAAAGAACGTTTTGATGTTCTGTTCCAACAACTACTTGGGCTTGAGTAATCATCCGCGCTTGAAAGAGGCCGCGATAAAGGCGGTTGAGACTCATGGTGCCGGTTCGGGTTCCGTCAGGCCTATCGCGGGAACCATGGACATACATATTGAGCTTGAGAAGCGTTTGGCAAAGTTCAAGCAAGCGGAGGCTTCGCTCGTTTATCAAACGGGTTTTGCGGCCAACGCTGGCTTGATTCCTCAATTGGCGGGCAAGGGCGACTTGATAATCAGTGACGAGCTTAATCATGGTAGCATCATCGACGGTGTTCGCCTGTCGCACGGTGAGCGTGCGGTTTACAAGCATTCTGACGCAGATGATTTGGGCAGAGTCTTTGATGAGGCGGAGAAGCATTCGCCTGAATACAGAAGGATTCTGGTAATCACTGACGGTGTCTTCTCGATGGACGGTGACATTGCGCCGCTTGATAAGGTGGCGAAGGTAGCGTCTGAGCACGGTGCTATGGTGTACGTGGACGATGCTCATGGAGAAGGTGTGCTTGGCGAGGACGGAAGAGGGATTGTTTCGCATTTCAAGCTGGGCAGAGATAAGGTTCAAGTGGAAATGGGAACCTTTTCGAAGGCCTTCGGTGTCGTTGGAGGACACGTTTCAGGCTCGAAAGACCTGTATAACTTTGCTTACAACAAATCGCGAACGTGGCTTCTGAGCGGTTCGCACCCGCCTGCAGTTGCGGCAGCATGCATCGCAGCCATAGACGTGCTTGAGAGCGAGCCGCAGCACGTTCGAACACTCTGGGACCACACACGGTACTTCAAGAAGGCGATGAAAGACTTGAGCTTCAACATAGGCAACAGCGAGACTCCGATCACGCCTGTGATCGTCGGCGAGAGCAGCGTGGCCAAGAAGCTGAGCGCGCGGCTGTTTGAGGAAAGCGTGTTTGCGCTGCCGATCGTGTTCCCGATGGTTGCCAGAGACAAAGCGCGGATAAGGACGATCATGAACGCTGCGTTGACAAGGAAAGACTTGGACTTCGCCATCGGCGCGTTCGAGAAGATCGGGAAAGAGCTGCACATAATCTAAGCTCCTCCCTCATTTTCACTTTCGGGAACTGATGCGCAAACTAAGTTGTTGTTCCGGAAGAAGGAAGAGTTTTCAGCGGATCTTCTCTAGGGTTTTGTCCACGTCTTCTAGTCCTAGGCTCTTGAGTGTTTCCGTTTTTGGTATGCCGTTTCGGTCCCATCCTACGGCTTTGTAATACCTTTTCTTGTACTCTTCAACGCCTTGCTTGTCTGTTGTTTTTCCTTTGTATGGTCCTGAGGGCAATGGTTCGTAGAATCTCGGCGGATTGTCATCGTGCGTTCCAGGTGTCCATTTCAGGTCTGGACCGCCGAGGAGGAGCATGGCTCTTTGTAGTTGGAGTATCTTGAGCGCTTTCGTTCTTACCCATTCTTTCCGCGTGAGCTTGATGCCTGTGACTGCTTCGTAGAATTCGAACCTTGTGTTGCGGGGTATGCCGAAGCTGTTGAAGCTGCAGTAGACTCCTGAGTCGTTGAAGATTTCCATGAGTTCGCTGCCGCCTCCGTCTAGGGGCAGGCCGGCTGTGGAGGTGTGGTCTCCGCCTTGCACTGAACAGGCGTAGCTTATGATTTCTGGGTAGTCTTTTCCGCTGCGGGTTCCGTGGGCGCCTATGCTGATGCCCTTGGACTGGACGGCGTAGGGCAGCAGGTTTTTCTTCTTCGTTTTTCCGATCTTGAGTGCTGCGCGGTAGGTGCCTTCAGCCAGCGTGTCGCCTATGCCTTCTCTGTGGGCGATTTTTTCAGCCAACGCTGCGAAGGCTTCTGTGGCTCCCCATTTGAGCTCGAGTCCGTCTAGGTCGTTGCATGTGAGAACTCTTCTCTGGTAGAGTTCGGCGGCGAAGCCCATGACGTTTCCTGTTTGTATTCCGCACAGGCCGAGGTCGTCGAGGAGCGACACTAGGAACACGTTTTCTTCGGGAGTGAATATGCCCAGGTTCGGGCCTAGGTAAGCTTGCATTTCATAGTCTGGATTGTCGGTTATTGCTCCCTTGTACTTTCCGTCTTTGACGCATGAGAGTTTGAGGCATGTAGTTGGGCAGCCGAAGTCGCCCCAGTACTGTTTCATCCAGAGTCGGTTTTCGAATTTGTCGACACCGAAGCTTTTTTCGTCGTGCCATTCTTCCTGCCAGTTGCGAACGGGTTCGGAGCTTGTTTTGGCGCCCACTTCGTAGCCGGCTGAGCCCGTTCCCCAGCGTCTCCACATCTCGTTCTTGTAAACGTTTATGCAGACAGTGTTGATTAGGCGCTTCACTTTTTTGATGTCCGCCGCTTCTGGCAAGGGCCCCGTGCCTCTGGCTACGACGGCTTTGAGACGCTTTGAACCCATGACTGCTCCGTAGCCTCCGTACCCGGCTGCGTGTGCCCATTTCGCGCTGACAACTGCTGTGCGCACCTTGTTTTCTCCGGCTGGTCCGACGTACAGGATTGAGGGTTCTTTCCATTCGCCGAATCTGGGATACCGTGCCTTAAGCAGGTCTCGGCATTCATGCGTGAGTGCTGCAACGGTGTGCTTTCCGTTTTTGCCCCAGACGTTTTCTGCGTTTCTAAGTTCAACGTCGGAGTCTTTGATGAATAGGTAGACTGGCTTCTCAGACTGGCCGGTTACGATGATGCCGTCGTAGCCTGCGCATCTTAGTTCGACCCCGAATTCGCTTGAAAGCGTGGAGCCGACCGTGCCGTTGCTCTGCGGGCTCTTGCCTGAGACGCAGGTTCTTCCGCCTGGAAAGTACCCGGTGAGCGGGCCTGTCAGGAGCAGGAGCAAATTTTCAGGTCCGAGCGGGTCTACTTTTTCCCATTTGTGGCCAAGCCTGTCCCACAGGATCTTTGCTGTTAGGCCTCTGCCGCCCACGTAATCTCTGAGTACCTCGTCGTCGAACTTGGTTTCATGTATTTTTCCGTTTGTGAGGTTGACTTCGAGGTATTTGCCCGCGTATCCTGGTATCATAGGTATTCCTCCCCGATTTCTCCGTAGATTTTGGTTGAGAGGTCGCGTGTTGTTTCGTCTGGTTTTCTTGCGTAGAGCTTGTAGGCCATTTCTCTTCTGGGAACTGTTTTGAGGACGTTCCAGTTTCCTTCTCGGCAGGCTTTTACGCATTGGGGGTTGCCGTTGCACAGGTCGCAGATTACTATGTGTTTTTCTTTGGGGTGCATGTGGGGTATTCTGCCTGGGCAGGCGTCGATGCATTTGCCGCAGGCTATGCAGGCTTTGTTGTCGACGAGGACGGCGCCCGTTTGCTTGCTTACTGAGAGGGCGTTTGTTGGGCACGAGCTGACGCATGGGTAGTCTTCGCATTGGGCGCAGAAATGCGGGAACTCGAGTCCTGGGACGAGCATGAACACCGTTATTCTTGATGCTGTTGGCCACACGCGGTTTTCATGGTATAGTGAGCAGGCTATTTCGCACTTTCTGCATCCGCTGCACTTCGAAAGCTCTCTGGCTATCCAGATGGGTTCCTTTTTGCGTTTCAAAGGGTGAGGCCTCTCAGAAGTATTGTGGCTTTTTGTAAGGTTCTTGCTTGATTTAAGCGTGATGGCTTGTCATGGCAACCATTTTAAGTCCAGCGTTTCAGAGTAGTCAGGCGAGAGATGGTCTGGGCCGTGGATTTTCAGGACATAGTCAACTGGATGATGAGCCTTTCGACCCATTATGGGTACTTGGGAGTCTTCCTGATCAGCTTGGTCGGTGCCATGTCAATTCTTGTTCCGATTCCAGTTGCGGTCGTGACTTTCACTCTGGGCGGGCTGAAGTCTGGCGGCGCTTGGGTTTTTGAGCCCGTGCTTATCGCCGTTGCCGCTGGACTTGGTTCGGCAACGGGGGAATTCGCTGCATACTTGGTCGGTCTCGGGGGAAGGAAGGTGATCGGTGAGAGGTACAAGAGGAAGATGGATGTTCTCGCGAGGGTTCTTAAGAGGTGGGGTATGCTTGTTGTCTTCGTTTTTGCTCTCACGCCTTTGCCTGATGATTTGGTATTCATTCCGCTGGGCGTCATGCGATATGGCGTTTCCAGGATATTTGTGGCGGCGTTGTTGGGGAAGTTTGTGATGAATCTGATCGTGGCTTATGCTGGACGTTATTCGTTTCAGGCCATCAGCGGGGTTTTCGGTGTGGAGGGCACTTTGGCTTCGGCGTTGATCGGCACTGTTGTGGCAGCTGTATTGCTCGTTGTTGTTCTTATCATAATGCTTAAAGTGGACTGGGAGAAGTATCTGGAGAAGTATTTGGATTCGAGAGAGGAGGGTGTGAAGGCTGAAGGTGATTGCTGACCTGCATATGCACAGTCGCTTCAGTAGAGCGACGAGTGAGAGCATGGGCATCGCAGAGATAGCTAGGTACGCGAGGGTCAAGGGACTCAACCTTGTAGGGACGGGAGACTTCACGCATCCGAAGTGGCTTCAAGAGTTGAACGAGGTTCTTGTTAAGGATGATGATTCTGGGCTTTACCGAGTTGCGAAAGACCAGGCTTCGCCCGTGCGTTTTATCGTGACGACTGAAGTCTGTACGATGTGGACGGTGCAGGGTCAGGTCAAGAAGGTGCATCACGTCATCCTTTCGCCGAGCTTGGAGACGGCTGTTCAGGTTAACGAGAGGTTGGCCAAGCATGGAAGCTTAGCGTCGGATGGGAGACCGACGTTGAGCATGAGTGCGGCGAATCTTGTTGAGGAAGTGATGGAAATTTCGGACTGGAACATGGTTTTTCCGGCTCATGCTTGGACGCCTTGGTTCAGCATTTTCGGGGCGTTCAGCGGGTTTGACAGCGTCGAAGAGTGTTATGAGGATATGGCTCGGCATATTCATGCTTTGGAGACGGGTCTTTCGTCTGACCCGCCTATGAACTGGCGTTTGAGCAAGCTTGACCGGCTAGCGTTGGTTTCGAACAGTGACAGTCACAGTTTTTGGCCTTGGCGAATGGGTAGGGAAGCTAACGTGTTCGAGCTGGAAAAGTTCAGTTATCGGGAAGTGGTGGAGACCGTTCGCTTGAAGGACACGCGTCGGTTCAAGTACACCATAGAGACGGACCCGGCTTACGGCAAGTATCATTGGAGTGGGCACCGCGCCTGCAGCGTGTCCTTGTCGCCGAAGGAAGCCTTGAAGTTCGGCAACGTCTGTCCTGTCTGCCGAAGGAGGCTGACGAAAGGCGTTGAGCAGCGAGTGGAGGAGCTGTCTGACCGTCCGGTGGACTTTAAGCCTGAGAACGCTGTGGGATTCGTGCGTCTGCTTCCGCTTCACGAGATCATTACGACGGTTTTGGGGGTAGATTCGCCGGCAACGCAGAAGGTCTGGGGCGTCTACAGTCCGCTCGTTGAAAAGTTTGGTGACGAGTATACCGTTCTGACTGATGTTTCGAGGGAAGCGTTGGCTTCTGTGGCGGGCGAAGCTGTTGCAGATGCGATCGTGAGGGTCAGGGAGGGACGTGCGAGGGTTGTGCCTGGGTATGATGGTGTCTATGGAAAGCTTGTCCTTTCTGATGAGATTGATAAAATCGGGAAAACTCGGCCTAGAAGCGTTCAACAGATGAACCTTGCAGACTTCACTTAACGGGCTTTTTACCGTGCTTTTTGTGTATTTGTGTTGGTTGTGTCTACGAGTAGACTTATTAAGTCGTAAGAGGCACGATATTTTAGGGCTGGGAAATGGAAACTCTACTCCGCAAAAACAGGTACGACGAGCAGGTCTCGAACGTCATCGACAAGGTCCTCAGGCAGGTGTTCGGAGAAGAAGCCACTCTTCTCATCTACAGGCACCTGGAACGCAACTATTCGCTTAAGCGCGAGGAAATCGGCCAGAAAATCGAGTCGTTCGCTCAGGGTCTTGAGGACTTCCTCAGAAGCGGTGCTATAGTTGTCGAGCGGAAGATTCTTGAAGACATCTACCAGAGCTCAGGCTTGATCAAGAGATGGGAACTGGATAATGTCGCTGACGAACGCGGTTTCGTAAGTCAGATGAAATCGCTTCTGCAGAGGGCGTAGAGTCTCTGTTTCTCAGTGTTTTTTCTCTTCTTTACTCCTACTTTTTCTGTCTGCGGGGTTCGTGATAGTTTTATAAGTTTAGTCGGTTTTAGTCCTTCCAAAGGCTAGGCGCTGGAAGGGACTTGTTTGCGGGATGTTCTTGACAAAATCATTGAGGTAGCTTCGCAAAGGTTCGGGGCCGAGTATGCTGAGGTTCGCGCTCAAGAACTGCGCAGAACTTCGCTTACACTCAAGGAAGGCCGTGTTGAAGCTGCCAAACAGGGTATCGAGAAGGGGGCAGCCTTGCGAGTGCTGGTCAAGGGGGCTTGGGGTTTCGCGTCTGTAGGGTCTTTTGACATTGACGTGCTGACGGAGGCGATTTCTGACGCGTGCAAGATGGCCGGCTGTGCAGTGTCGAAGCTCAAGAAGCCAATAAAGCTAACGCGCACGAAGGCTGTTGAGGACACAGTGGTTCTGGAGCCAAGGAAGGACCCGTCGGAGATTGCGGTTGAGGACAAGATCAGTCTAGCGATGAGCGT
>Ga0315291_10004219_pt1 | contig 18367 bp, 22 predicted proteins | sample YL17G12_20_MG_FD_203070 | JGI IMG/M metagenome (GOLD analysis project Ga0315291, IMG submission 203070) | Sediment microbial communities from Yellowstone Lake, YNP, Wyoming, USA - YL17G12_20 | ecosystem: Environmental > Aquatic > Freshwater > Lake > Sediment | place: USA: Wyoming | collected...
CGCACATTCACACTGGAGGAGCTTATGACCGATCACCTACCTGATGTATCCGATTACCCATGTTATTCGTGGGCGGGGCCGAAAACTGCCCCCGCAAAACAGGCGACACCTCTTGACTAACTCACCGGCTTATTCCACTGACCTTGGATCAGTTGCGGTGCTACGTTGCAGTTCCTGAGGACTTGGAACGGGAATTGGGGCTTGAGGTCTCTCGTGGTATTGTCACAGACCGCCTTTGTCGAGCTATTGAGATGAAGGTTTCGAAGATGGAGCGAGTAGATCCTTCGGAGCACTGGTGGTATACGTATTGGTTGATAGTAGTAAAAGATAGGCAATATGGTGCAGGTTTGGCGGGATTCAAGGGGGTACCAGACGATCAAGGGAAGACAGAGATCGGGTATGGCATTGATGCAGCCTATCGCAGCAGAGGATATATGACTGAGGCGGTGAAAGGATTGATCGAGTGGGCGTTTCAAGATGTGAGATGCAGAGCCGTCATAGCACCAGATACGAAAAGGTGGAACGTGGCATCAAATCGTGTTCTGGAGAAAGCGGGGATGCGAGTGTACAACGAGACAGAAGAGGCGTTAGATTGGAGAGTGGATAAGGTGGTATAGGTATCAAGACCACAGTATACCCTGTAAGACGTGGCCCAACACCGGCGCCTGACGTAGAAGGCCAAAACGAGTTCACCATCTGTCAGGTTGCGGAATTTGATAGAAGGACAGTAAACGATGCGCCTAGCAGTTATGTCTGACGTTCACGGCAACCTGCCTGCTCTGGAAACCGTGCTGAACAACCTTCAACAGTATGAAATAGATGGTATCATTGTAGCGGGGGACCTCGTTGGCGGTGGGCCACATGCAGTCGAGACAATTCGACTGTTGAGATCACTTGGCTGTTTGATGATTCGCGGGAACGCTGATAGTGGTTTGCTGCGATATGATGCGGGTGAGGTGCCTGCGAACCGGTATACCTGCCGTCAGTTTGCTCTGCTGCGCTGGACGCACCGTCACGTTGACCGGGGAACTCTCGACTTTATCAAGTCGCTACCGGAACAGAGAGTTGTCGAGCTTGCTGGCACTGTAGCGATTCGGGTTGTGCACGGGTCGCCGCGAAATCCATCCGAGTCCATATTTCCAGATCGCGATCCAGCTGCGCTTGACCTGGCTCTAGCTCAAACGAGCGAACCGGTATTGGTGTGCGGTCACACGCATATTCCGTGGAAGGTGGAGCGAGAGGGCAGACTCGCTCTCAACCCAGGCTCAGTGTGCGGACCGCTTGATGGTGAGGTGGGTGCTCAGTACGCGCTGCTGACCTGGTGCGATGATCATTGGCAAGTCAGGCACCTCACGATCCCCTACGATCTCGAGCGAATACACATGGCTTGTCGAGAGAGTGGCTTATTGGAGGAAGGCGGAGCACTGGCTCAAGCATTCATGCTTTGCCTTGAAACGGGGCAGGATGTCTTTGAAGATTTCTTCGCGTACGCCTGTGGACTGGCCGCTGAAGCTGGATTTCAAGACTGCGACGTTGTTCCAGATGATATTTGGGAACACGCAACTTTGACCTTTGATTGGAGTAGCTATGGTGGCAAGTGAAAGACCACGTATGACGATTGAAGAACGAGTGATTGTGTTTGTAGATGTTCACAATTATTCCATGGCTTTTGATGAGCTGCTGGAAAGCTATGGATTCTTGCAAGAGATGTATGAAAAGCTGGGGGATCTCATTGTAGGATACGGAGGAGAGCTAGTCAAGTATTTGGGAGACGCAATTTTGAGCGTATTTCCGGCTGGTTTCGAGGTTGAAGCAGTGGCTTGTGGTCAGGAGATGCGGAAGGTTTTCGCGGAAATGGTGGAGAGAAGAGAGTTGCGGGGAGAGATAGAGTTGGAGGTAGGAATAGGGGCGGGCAAGGTGGTGGTTGGGGAGTGTGGACATCGGACGTTAAGGCAGAAGGATGTATTTGGTGAGGAAGTGAATCGAACAGCAAAGATAGGGCATTATCGGGGAGTAGCAATAACAGAGCGGGTATATGAGCAAGTAAGAGCAAGTTACGAGACCCAGCGATTACCGGATTTAGAGGTGAAATGGCAGGGGAAGCCACTAAAGGTATGGGCAGTAGTGGAGTAGCCAAAGCGAGAGGCAATCTGGACAGCCCGATAACTTGTTAGCTGCCCTATCGGGTTTTAGTTCACGATTGACCTCACTGCGAGACCGGGCGGCTGAAGGGCGAATCGTCAGGCGCATACATCAGGTCATGGAATTAGCAGGATGGCCTGGATAGCAGCAGAGGAGGAAACCAATGTCCAGAACTGAATTTGAACTCGTCAAAGCGGCACGCGAGGGCGACCTGGCAACCGTCAAACGACTTCTTGATCTTGGCACCACGGTCGAGGCGAAGGATGAAAAGGGGTGGACCGCTATCCTGTCTGCGGCCTATGAAGGGCACGAGGACGTGGTGGCGCTGCTCATCGAAGAGGCGCATGAGTAACGTATTGGCCTAACCGAGGCATCCATCGAACGGCTTACGGCTGCCGGTGATGCCTGCCGTTGGGCCGCCTCAGCGCAACGCCGCGTTCAATGACCTCACCTTCTGATCGAGGATTTGATTATGGTCATGTACAAATGTTTGGCCAAACCGGTCACCCTGGTTATGTTGACTACCATCCTCAGCGCGTGCGGTGTTACAGAAACCATCGTCCCCTCCACCCCCGCCACCGTATCCCCGCCGGCAACGCTAGCGACCTCTTCACCGGCCGCTATCACAACATCGGTTCCACCGACCGATGCCGCCGTCTTGCCAACCAGGGCAAACGCACCTGCCCTGGCTGTGATTTCCGCCGACACGGTTGATCGAGTGGAACGCTTGCAGACCCTCAGTGGACACAGCGGTAGAGTAACCGCCGTGGCCTTTTCGGGGGATGGGGCGTACGTCGCCTCGTCCAGCAAGGATAACACGATCAAATTGTGGGACGTCAGGAGCGGGCAAGAGGTACATGCCTTTAGCGCGAACGAGATGGATCTGAACAGCATTGACTTTTCGCCGGATGGGAGATTGTTGGCTTCTGCGGACGCGATATGGGACGTGGAAAGCAAGCAGGTGGTGCATGCGCTCGAGCGGGGCAGAAACGTTCCTGCTCGCGTGGCTTTCTCTCCTGACGGGTCGTTGCTCGCCGTTGCCCTTTCCAATCAACCGATCAGACTGTGGGACGTCGCCAGCGGACAGGTGGTGCGCACCTTTGACAAGCAGGCCGATAACTTCGCGTTCAGCATCGCATTTTCACCCGCTGGCGCACTGTTAGCGGCCGGTGGATACCACGGCTGGGTGAGATTGTGGGATGTGGAGAGTGGGCAGATAGCGGGCACTCTTGAGTATGGCAATGAAAGGGCCGTACACGACGTGGCATTTTCACCGGATGGCAGCGTTCTGGCATCGGGCGGTACCGACTACACGGCACGCTTGTGGGATGTCGCCAGCGGGCAGGTGGTGCATACGCTGTGGCATCGAGATGGTCTGTATAGCGTGGCCTTTTCGCCCGACGGTACGATCCTGGCTACGGCAGGCGTCGAACGTACGGTCCGGTTGTGGGACGTCAAGAGCGGAAGGATGTTGCGTGCCCTGCCACACGATGATGAATTGATGGCAGTAGCGTTTTCACCGGACGGTACACTGTTAGCCTCCGGTGGCTACGACAACACGATAGTTCTATGGGGCATACCCCATTGATGCTAAGCAGTCGAGCCCATTCCGATTTGACAACGAAGCAAAGCTGGCCATATACTGTAGGCGTTGTCGGATCTGTATCGTAAATCAGATTGCCCACTGAGACTCCACATGGCATAGCCGAAATTCGGCATAAGTCAACTCCCGGGAATGCTATACCGAATCCGTTCAGTCTAGGGGCCGGGGTAGATAGGCCGAAATAGTTCGGTCTACTCAGTAGTTGGGCTATTAATGATGCCGGCTTTTTCGACATCGACTGAAAAGGAGGTCCGCAATGAAACCTGAGACCACAGAAGATATCTTGGAGCTCATGAATGGTTATATCGTCTCAGCCGTTTTGGGCACTGCCATGGAATTGGGCATTTTTTGGCTACTTGCTGATAAACCTTTATCGGCACCAGAGCTAGCCCAATGCTTGAACATCCCACTGAACCGCTGCCATTATTGGTTACAGATATTATGCAAGCTTGGCTTGTTGGAGGATAGCGGCGAAGGCTATGCCCCCTCTACCATTGCCCGGGAAGCGATACTGAACGTGCAGAGTCAAGACACCTGGGCTTTTCAGGCGCGTGAAGATCGAGATCTGTCTTTGTATGTGCGAGATCTGGCGTTGAATATCAGCAAGCCCATGTCAGCCTGGCAGGCATGGAATCTGACGCCAGCGGACTATTTCCAACAGATTGAGGAAGATCCCATCTACACGGCACGCTTTACGCGCAAGCTCTACCAAATTCACAGTTCATTCGCAGAACAACTGGCAAACATGCTTGACTTACGGGGAGTCAAACGGTTGCTGGACCTGGGTGGTGGTTCAGGCGTCGTGTCATTTGCTCTTCTCCGCAAACGTGACGAGCTGACCTCTGTTGTAGTGGACGTTGAAAGCGTCTGCCAGGCTGGAAGAGTGATTGCCTCGGAAAATAAGCTCGAGAAACGGGTTACGTACCTGGCTGCCGATTTTCTAAAAGACGACTTGCCCACTGGATTTGATATGGTGATGCTCTGTGATGTGGGCTCTTTCAGCGAGATCCTGTTCCGCAGAATTCACGATGTATTGAATCTGAAGGGTCGTCTTGTCATCGTAGATAAATTTGCCCCAAGCAAGACCGGTGCACCGCCGTCACGTTTGTTATCGGCGTTTCTGACTTCTCTGGAATCTCCGGCACAGTCCGTTGACTATATAACCACGGAGGTGGTGCAAACTCGATTGCAACAAGCGGGTTTTCGAGATTTTTCTACGACCTCCGTGCCGCACAAAGATAATCTGCCTTGGAATATCGATTGGATCATGTTAGAAGCTCAAAAGTAAACGAATGTGGTTTGATGTAATCGAGGTTCGCTTTGCCGCCCAACATCGGCTCTAGCGGACCCCGGAACTACCGGGGCCGCTGAGCCATGCCGTTAGGCGCTCGCCGCTTCACGCGAAACCATACCGAATTGAAGGTGGATGAAGGAGACGTAGAATGGGAGGTGAGCACCTATTCAAGTGGTATTCCAGCGGCGATACCGACTTCAAATGGCCCAGTGGTACGATGACGAGCAAGGTTTCAGCCGTAAGCGCTGCACACCTGCGAGAGATGATACCCACGATAGGGGCACTGGTGATGGGCAAGAGAACATTCGATATCGCTCACGCATGGGGCGGTAGACACCCCCTAGATGTCCCGGTGGTAGTCATGACTCATACCATCCCCCAAGAATGGGCAGGGAAAGAGTCGGTGTTCGCCTTCGTCAGGGATAGCGTCGAAAGTGCCGTTGCACGAGCCAAAGAAATCGCTGGGAACAAGAATGTTGCTGTTAGTGCCGCGAACATCACGCAGCAGTGCCTCAAAGCCGAACTGCTCGACGAAATCTATGTTGACCTTGCGCCAGTGCTGCTTGGTGGCGGTGTCCGACTGTTTGACTATCTCGGCATTGAGCCGACTAGATTGGAACGCACGCAGGTAATTGAAGCCTCCGGGGTCACACATCTTGCATTTCGGGTCGTAAAGTAAGGTAGGCGCAGCTTAGACTATGCAAACGTGCCTAACAAGCGCGTCTGGCGCAGCCGACTCGCGCCCCCGGCGGCGGCATCGATCAGGATGGTAGTGTAGTCGGGCGCGGCGGCTGACGCGCAGGGCGTTAGGCAGCGAGAAATCATTCAGGGAGGATTTCCAATTATGCTAAACAACTATTCTAAAGCGCAAATCACGATCATCGCAATTGCTTTACTATATGGGTGCAGTCCTGCCGCTGCACCAGTAAGTAATGACCCTGTTTCAAATCTGAATACCATCCCACCTGGAACAGGTGTGATTTCTCGCAGCACAGCTGAGGATGTCGTCCTGTTGCATACTTTCAGTGGTCACAGCAATAGGGTACTTGATGTTGCATTTTCTGCCCAGGGAAAATACATTGCATCAAGCAGTCAGGATATGAATATCAAACTGTGGGACGTCAGGAGTGAGCAAGAGGTGCACACCTTTCGAATGAAGTCAGTAGATATGTCGGACATTGACATATCAATTGACGGAAACATGTTGGCATCGGGAGAAGCGATATGGGATTTGGACAGCATGCAGGAAATCCATGCTCTTGAACGGGGATCGCAATTTCCAGCTTCTGTTGCTTTCTCTCCAGATGGATCTGTACTCGCCCTTGGACTTTTTGATCAGCAAATAACACTTTGGGACGTAGCAAGTGGGCAGCCTGTATATACATTTGATAAACAGGAAGAGAATAGAACGAAAAGAATGGAGTTCTCACCGGATGGTGCTTTGTTAGCAGTTGGTGTAATCGACGGTACGGTAAGGTTGTTGGATATTGCGAGTGGGAAAATTATAGATATTTTAAAGTATGGTGGTGAAACAGACATACACGATTTAGCGTTTTCACCCGATGGAAATTATCTGGCATCGGGTGGAAGAGTTCCCGCAGTGATATTGTGGGATGTTGCAAGTGGAGAAGTTGTTAGGACATTTAGATTGACAGATAACTCGATAAGTATGGATTTTTCACCTGACGGAACGATTCTGGCCTCCGCAGGAGGGTATGAACATGAAGTTCTATTGTGGGATGTTGAGAGTGGCAAACTTTTGCATTCTCTGCCACACAATGACCAAATAACGAGCATTGCCTTTTCACCCGACGGAAAACTACTGGCCGTTGGGTGCTTTGATAACCGAATATATTCATGGGGAATCCCGATGAATCCCTAGGAAGAAAACCCAGATCGGTGAGTGTATAAACCCCACAAGTCGATCCGCTTAACGTCTCTCTGGAGGCGACCGGGGATGCGGTGCGATTTACAATCAAAGGAACGGGAGCGCGAGGCGTGAATTCCTGGCTGTGGTGAATGCCCCCGCGCCTCAGCTCGAGGCTGTTAGGCGCCAGCGATGCAGTCTTCCCAGGGGGACCCGTCTATGCGCGAGCTCCACACACTAGCGCAGCTCTTGACCAAGAGAAACCGCCTCGATCAGGCGATTGCAGCCGTGATCGGCCGGCCGGCGATCCAGGGCCACATCGGCGAGTTCATCGCCTCCCGAGTCTTCGGCATCCGTCTCATGCCATCAGCCTCCAACAAGGCGTTCGATGGGCAGTTTGTCGGCGGCCCCCTTGATGGTCGTTCAGTCGACATCAAGTTCTATGGCAAGCTCAACTACCGGTCGCATCATCGGCAGTGCTGTTCTCTCTATCCGCTTACGGGCGGTTGCGCTCCACTGTAGAACGTGATAAGATGGCGGCGTGATCGAAATCGAGGGGCTGCAAAAGTTCGTTGACCAGAACCTCGTCCTCGACATCGCAGCGCTGACCGTGGGGGCCGGCGAGACCGTCGCAGTCGTCGGGGCAGTGGGCAGCGGCAGGGACGTGTTGCTGGACTTGCTCATCGGCCGCGCCAGGCCGACAGTGGGCACACTGCGCCTGGCGGGGGCAGAACCGACGGATCGCGCCGCATTCAGCCGCCAGGCGGGAGTGTTGTTTGCCGAAGACGGCCTCTACAAGACCCGCTCGCCGCTGGCCAATCTGGCCTTCCACTGTCGGCTGTACGGGCTGCCCAAGTCGCGCGCGGAAGAGGTGCTCGCCCAGGTCGGGCTGTCCGATCAGGCCAACGCTCGGCTCGACAGGCTCCCCTCCGGCCTGGCGCGTCGGTTGGCATTCGGGCGGGCAATCGTGCACCGGCCGGTCGTTCTTCTGCTGGAGGAGCCTTTCGCGCGCTGCGACGATGCCTCGATCGCTCTCTTGAGCCGCCTGATGCGCCAGTTGGCCGACGATGGCGCCGCGCTGCTGGTTCTGGCCGACAACACCGCTCATCTCCTGTCGCTGTGTGACACGATCTACACGCTCGACCGCGGCCGCATTGTCGAATCGCGCAGTCCGCAGGTCGGACCGCAGGCGGACCTGCCGTTCAAGATCCCGGCGCGGCTGCACGACAAGGTCGTGCTGGTGAACCCGACCGAGATCCTGTATGCCGACGCCGGCGATGGGCGTGCGATACTGCACACGGCGGAGAGGCACCTGCCCACCCAGTTCACGCTGGCCGAGTTGGAGCAGCGGTTGGCGCGGAGCGGCTTTTTCCGCGCCCACCGCGCCTACCTGGTGAACCTGCAGCACATCCGGGAAGTGATTCCCTACACGCGCAACTCTTTCAGCCTGCGCCTGGACGACGCTGCCGCCACCGAAATCCCCCTCAGCAAGGCCGCCGCGGGCGAGTTGCGTGAACTGTTGGGTTATTAGCCCGTCCCATTCGCCCCTATATCTGCTCCGTTCAACCCTCCTGGAGCGCCGTTCGGCGCTTTTTTGTTGCAGCCCGCCCCATGATACGGTATACTGAAGTCAAAAGTGGCTGAGCAGAAAGGAGCACGGTTGCTGTGAAGAATCGGAAACTGGGTATTGGAGCGTGCTTGTGCGCGATTGGCGCCTTGGGCATCGTGCTGGGGCCTGCGCTGGGCCTGACTGACCTGGGGCGTCCCTGGAGTTTCCTGGTGGGTTTCGCCACCGGCGTGATTGCAGGACTGGGGACAGCGTTGAGCGTCGCCGGGCTGGCCGGCATGCGACAACCCCCTACGAGCGAATTGTGAGAAGTGCTGCGATGAACGCGATAGAAGTGCACAACCTGACCCGCGACTTTGACGGCTTGCGAGCCGTGGACGACATCAGTTTCGATGTGCAGCCGGGCGAGGTGTTCGGTTTCCTCGGCCCCAACGGTGCGGGCAAGACGACCACCATCCGCATGCTCACCGGTCAACTGCGCCCCACGGCGGGCGTGGCGCGGGTAATGGGCTGCGACGTGGTCACGCAGCGCGACCAACTCAAGCCGCAGATCGGCGTGGTGTTCGAGGTCCAGAACATCTACGAGCGCTTGTCGGCTCGTGACAACCTGCTCTTCGCCGCACGGCTGTACGGAGTGGACAGGCGGCGCGTGGATGACGTACTGAAGCAGGTGGGGCTGGCCGAGCGCGCCCGCGAGCGGGTCAAGAGATACTCGAACGGCATGAAGCAGCGGCTCTTGATCGCCCGCGCGCTGCTGCACGAGCCAAAGGTGCTCTTTCTCGACGAGCCGACGCGTGGCCTGGACCCCAACGTCGCCCGGGACATCCGCGCCTTCGTGGCCGGCCTGGCCAGGCAGGGCGTGACCGTCTTCTTAACCACGCATTATATGGAGGAGGCCGACCGGCTGTCGAGCCGGGTGGCGATTCTCCACCAGGGCAAGATCGTCGCGCTGGATGCACCGGCGCGGTTGAAAGCGACGCACGGCGGCGAGCAAACGACGTTGGAAGACGTGTTCGTCGCTCTGACCGGCAGCAACTTGCGGCAGGTGTTTGAGGAGTGAGAACGTGTTACATGTTCCGTCTGAACCTCACGCAACACGTAGCACGAAACACGTCGAGGAGCTAGACCGATGAACACTCACTTGCGCGTCATCTGGGCCATCGCGGCCAAGGACGTCGCCGACGCGGTAAAGAACCGCACGACCCTGAGCGTACTGCTGTCTATGCTCTTCCTGGTGGGCGTGTACCGGGCCCTGCCGGCCCTGGAAAATATGGGGCAGACGCCGAACGTCCTCGTTTACGACGCCGGAAACTCGGCTCTCGTGACGCTGATGGAGAACAGCCAGGCGTTCGAGTTGTGCACCGGATACCGGTCTGAGGCGCACATGAAAGAAAAACTGGCTAGCGGGCAGGCGCCGGAGTTGGGCCTGGTGATCCCGGTGGACTTGGACTCGGGTGGGGAGGTCACGCTGCAGGGATACGTGCTGTATTGGGTGGATGAGGATGATGCCGCTGCGCTGAAGCGACTCGTCGAAGAGGAGATCTCTCGCTTGCTGGACAGGCCGGTATCCATCCACCTGGAAGGGAACGTGGTCTACATGCTGGCGCTGATACTGGCCTGGACGGCGGCGCTCCTGGCCCTGGTCGCGTGGCGCGTGCGCCGGTTGGATCGGTGACTGGAGATTGGAAGTTAGAAGTTGGAGGTTGGAGGTTGGACATTGGAGGTTAGATGATGGTGGTCCATCTTCCAACCTCAAGGAGTAAGGGATGAATCTCACGGAAAGCGTTCGTGTCATCTGGGCCATCGCGGTCAAAGACATCGGCGACGCGCTCAAGAACAGAGTGATCTGGTCAACCATCGTGACGGTGCTGCTGATGGTGGCGTTCTACAAGGCGCTGCCGATCCTTACCGGGCTGGCGCACCTGCCTGAGGTGGATGTGTACGATGCCAGGCAATCCGCTCTGACAGCCTACCTGGAGAACAGCCCGAACCTCGAAGCGCGGCGAGTAGCGTCCCAAGAGGACATGGCGCGTTTCGTGGTGATGGAGGGGGCGCCGGCGTTGGGGTTGGTGATTCCCGCCGGATTTGACGAAACGTTGGCCGGGGGCGAGCCTTTACAACTCGACGGCTACGTGCAGTACTGGGTCAGTCCGCAGGCAGCCGAGACGCTCACGATGCAGGTCGAACAAGAGATTGCCGCTCTGACGGGGCAGGCCGTGCGCATCAACCTGGAAGGCCACCGGGTGTATCCGCCCCTGGACTCGATGGGGCCGCACACCTGGGCCGCGTTGGCCATCGTGATGATGCTGATGCTGCTCGGCCTGGGCCTCACGCCGCAGTTGATGTTCGAGGAGAAGCGTACCCGCACTCTGGACGCACTGCTGGCCTCGCCGGCTCGCAGCGGCCACGTGGCCGCCGGCAAAGCCATCGCCGGCCTGGTCTACTGCCTGATCGGCGCCGCGGTGGTATTCGCCTTCAATGCCACGCTGATCGTCCAGTGGGGCTTTGCGATCCTGGCGGCGGCGCTTGGCGCGCTGCTGGCAGTCGCCATCGGTTTGCTGTTCGGCATCACACTACAGACTGTCCAATCGCTGCGCATGTGGACGATAGCCGTGGTTGTGCCGCTCTTCGTGCTGCCGGTCGCCGTGTCCTTCATGGCGATGGATCTGCCCCCGGCCGTCAATGCCGTCGTGCGCTGGTTCCCCAGCGTGGGGTTGTCGCGGCTGTTCATCATGTCCATGACCGATAGCGCTCCCTTTGCCGAGTGGGGGCCGGACATCGCGCTGCTTTGCGGAACGGCAGCGATCATCCTGGCTGTTGTAGCGTGGCGCGTCCGCCGGTCAGACCGGTAAAGGAGCGAACGATGAATCTCAGGGAAAGCATCCGTATCACCCTGGCCATTGCTGCCAAAGACATCACGGACGCCATCAAGAACAATACCACCCTCTCCATCATGTTGGGCGTTGGCGTCATGATGGTAGCGGGCATGGCGCTGCCCCTGTTACTGGTACTGCGCCACACTCCTGTGGCTGTGGTGTACGACCCTGACAGGTCCACGCTGATTCGCGGCCTGACCACCCGCAGCGAGTTCCGCCTGCGCCTGGTGGATTCCCAGGAGGAACTGGAATCCACGGTCGCCGGCTCCCCCGAACTGGTGCTGGGGATCGTCATCCCGGCGGGCTTTCAGCAGGCCGAAGGCTCCGGCGGGGAGTTCGAAATGGACGGCTATTTTGCCCACTGGGCGAACCCAGACAAGGTCGCCGAGTTGGTCGCTTTCTTCGAGGAGGAACTGAGCCAGGCCAGTTGGCAGACGGTGCGCATCGCCGTCGCAGGGCATGCGCTCTACCCCTCGTCGGACCTGGGCCTGCAGCCGTTCTTGCTGGCGATGAACCTGGCTATCCTGCTGTTGATCGTTGGCCTGGCCCTGGTGCCGCATCTGTTGATCGAGGAGAAGGAAACCCACACCTTCGAGGCGCTGATGGTGTCGCCGGCGCGCTTTGGCCAGGTGGTGGCCGGCAAGGCGCTGGCCGGGATGTTCTATTGCCTGTGCGCCGCGCTGGTGGTCTTTCTGCTTAACACCCGCTGGATCGTGCATTGGGAGATCGCGGCGCTGGCGTTTCTATCGGGGGCGGCGTTTGCGGTAGCGATTGGACTGCTGCTGGGTATCATATCCGAGAATCCCACGTCGGTCAATCTATGGGTGGGGTTGCTACTCATGCTCCTGCTGCTGCCGATGCTCCTGCTGGAACTCGCCAGCGCAAAACTGCCCACGCTCGTCCAGGTCATCCTGCCGTGGACGCCCTCCGTGGCGCTGGCGAAACTGGTCGGCTTCTCTATGGTCGGGACCGTTCCGGCAGCGTCTATCTGGTCGAACGCGGGCATCCTGGCCGTCGAGTCGCTCGTCTTCTACGCCCTGGTGGCGTGGCGGGTGCGGCGGTCGGACCGCTAGCGGCGAGGAGAGGCCATGCAGAGACCCTACGATGACCTGACCAACCGCGGCCGTGCGCTGCGCCTGCGCCGCCTGGCGCTCAAGGCGTTGGAACAGTACGACCTGGACGTCGCCTGCGTCCACCTGATCACCAACGAATGGAACGGCATCTTCCGCGTGGACACGGCCACAGGCGAAAAGTACATCCTGCGGGTCATGCTACCCGAGGGCGGCCACGACCTGGATTCCGTGTGCGGGGAGATGGCCTGGCTCGACGGGCTGAGCCGCGACACCGACCTGTCCGTGCCCCGTCCGCTGGCGGCGCGGAACGGCCAACTGGTGGTGGAGGCCGCGAGCGCCGGCGTCCCGGAGCCGCGCCTGTGCACCATCTTCGGCTGGGTGCCGGGGACGAACCTGGCCGACCACCTGACGCCGGACAATGTGCGCAAGCTGGGGGAACTATCGGCGCGCCTGCACGCCCACGCGGCGACGTTCCGGCCGCCGGCAGGCTTTACCATCCTGCGCTTCGATAAGGTGTTCCCGTTCCCGGAGCCGGTCATCCTGTTCCAGGACGAGCACCGCCACCTGTTCCCGCCGGAACGGCGCGCGGTCTACGAGCGGGCCGTCGCCTGGGCGCAGGAGGCGATCGGCCGCTTGCAGGTGAGCGGCGAGCCGATGCGCGTCATCCACGGCGACCTGCACCAGTGGAACGTGCGCGTCTATCGTGGAATACTCTCGCCGATTGACTTCGAGGACCTGATGTGGGGCTGGCCGGTCCAGGACATCGCCACGACGCTGTATGACCTCCTCGGCCCGGGCTTTCAGGAACTGCGCGCGGCCTTCCGGCGCGGCTACACAGGCCACAGCCCCTGGCCGGAGCGCTGCCCGGGCGAGATCGACGCCTTCGTCGCCGCGCGTGGAGTGGGGTTGGTCAACTTCATCTTGCAGGATCCCGACCCCGATTGGTTGGCGCAGGCGCCGGACTTCGTCGAGAGGGTCGAAGGCCGGCTGCGGGTGTTGTTGGCATCCCGCGAGGAGATCGAGCGATGAAGGCCGGGCTTGTGAACGGCATCGCTCTGGCAGGCGCGCTGTTGGCTCTGGCGGCGTGCGGCGCGCCGGCCACGGCGCCAGCGGCCACGCCGCCCGCCGTCACGCCGGCGCCGCGGCACACCCCCACGCCCGAGTTCGTCTCGGCGGCGCGCTTCGAGCCGGCGGCTTGCCCCTTCGTCTTGCCGGAAGGCTACACCCAGGGCGAGAACGTGGACTGCGGCTGGCTGGTCGTGCCGGAGAATCGCGGCACGCTGCCATCACGCGTCATCCGCCTGGCCGTGGGCATCTTTCACCCCGATGGCGGGGCCGTCGCGCCTGATCCGATCATCTACCTCTCCGGCGGGCCGGGCAGCAGCGCGCCTGAACTGATCCGCTACCAGTTCGACGACTTTTTCGCTCCTGTTATGGAGGGCGCGCGCCGCGACCTGATCCTGTTCGACCAGCGCGGCGTGGGCGTCTCCAGGCCGGCGCTCGATTGCCCGGACGTGGACGTGCTGCTGCTCGACCTGTCGGACCGCGTGCGCGAAGGTCGCCCCGCGTCCGAGCAGGAAACCGGCGAACTCGTCTTGGAGGCGTACCTGGCCTGCGGCGAAAGCCTGCGCCGGGCGGCAGACCTTGCCGCGTACAATTCCGCCGCCAGCGCCGCCGACGTGAACGACCTGCGCCTGGCGCTGGGCTATGGTCAGGTGAACCTCTGGGGCGCCTCTTATGGCACGCGCCTGGCCCTCACCGTGATGCGCGATTACCCGGAAGGGCTGCGCAGCGTCGTGCTCGATTCGGTCTATCCGCCGGACGCGGACCTGTACGTCGAGACACCGGCCAATTTCAGCCGTTCGCTCGACCTGCTGCTCAATAGTTGCGCCGCTAACCCGGTCTGCGATGAGAATTACCCCGACCTGCGCACGGTCTTTTTCGATACGGTCGAGCGGCTGGACGCGGCCCCGGTCACGCGCACGATCACCGACACGCTCACCGGCCAGGGCTACACGACCATGTTCGATGGCGATGCACTGATGGGATTCGTGTTCCAGGTGTTGTACGAAACCGAGCTGAAATACATGCTGCCCGAACTCATCTACGACGCCAGCCAGAACGACTTGGCGGCCATTGACCGCATCCGCGGCGCGTTGCTGGCCCAGCGGGCAGCGGTTAGCCCAGGAATGATGTTCTCGGTGCAGTGCCACGAGGAGGTGCCGTTTAGTTCGCCGGAGGCGTTCGACGCGGCGCTGGCGCGATACCCAGAATTGACCGGCCTCTTCGAGCGCGCGGCGGCAGGCGGGCTGGCCTACCGGGTGTGCGCAGAGTGGGGTGCGGGGCAGGCAGACGCGCTTGAGAACCAGCCGGTCACGAGCGACGTGCCGGCACTGGTGCTGGCAGGCGAGTTCGACCCGGTCACGCCGCCGGCGTGGGGCCGCCACGTCGCCGAGACGCTCTCGAACGGCTACTTGTTCGAATACCCCGGCGTCGGGCACGGCGCGAGCGCGCAGGATTGCGGGCGCGAGATGATGCTGGCCTTTCTGGACGATCCCACTGTTGCGCCGGACGATGGCTGCATCGCCAGGATGGGGCGGCCATAGTTGGCCTGGCGGGGCGGTCGGAGTTGCTGTTTCACCCGTTCAGGTGCATCCTCTCACCGACGTGGATACACAGCAACATTACCCCCAAGCGCGATTCCGTCAGATGGGCGATAATTCTTCCAGCAGTCTTTCCGTATGTTGTCAGGTTTCATTCCAGGCAGTCCGGCCTAACCTCCATTTGCAGTCGACTGGGGGGATTCTGCCGAAGAATGGGAATGATCGTCGCCAATTCGCAGAAGTGGTTGTCCGACAGAACGACGTTTGGGTCGCAGAATGGGACGGTGCGCTCACTGGCTTCATGGCACTGCAACAGGACTTGATCGACCAGCTCTTCGTGGACGTGCGCTGCCAACGGCAAGGTGTAGCGAGCGCACTGGTCACGAAGGCGAAAGATCTGTGCCCTCATGGCCTGCGTGCTTTCACGTTCCAGAAGAACCTCTCTGCCCGATCGTTCTTCGAGAAGCACGGGTTTGTCATCGCCCGACTAGGGCTGAGCCCGCCGCCGGAGAACGAGCCGGACATCGAATACCGTTGGGGCCCTGCGGACGTGAAGGCTGACGCCTAACAAGTCGCTGCGGCGAGATTATTGGCAGCGTGTGAGCTGTTTCATCTTGCACCTCACAGATGCTTGACTTGGGGCTATCGCGCTGTATAATGGCTATCAGGCCAGGAATCCCTGCCGTGCATACGCCAGTTAGGTTAGCATAGCAGAGATGTGTTTGGATAGAAATCTGGTGGGCCACGCTTCCTGAACCAGTTGGCTCGGAACCGGGGTGTCGTCGGCCGGTGCTTACAGCCGCTTCATGTCCATCGTAATGATGCGGCGGGCTGCGCCCGCTGGCTACGCCCCCGCTTCACTTGCCGAGGAAGATCGTGGACCGGATACCTCGTGCTCCTGACCCGCTTGGTTGCCTTGCTGATCACCGCGCTCATCATGATTGAAGGAGACTGGTATGATCAACATTGAAGAAATCGTTCGCCAGTTGACCGGTAACGCAGAGGCTATGCGCGCCCTGGTGCAGGCCATTTCAGACGAGCAAGCGCAGTGGAAGCCCAACCCAGAAACCTGGTCCATGAAGAAAGTCACAAGCCCCATTTGGCCCTCTCAGCGTAAAGATTACACTCAGCGCAGGTGATGTACTCGTCTCGTGGGTGGAGCACAACTTCCTGCACATACGCCAGATGATCGAACTGCTGCATGCCTGGAATGAGAAACAGGCATCTCTTTACTCGGTACAGTACGCGGGAGGATGGTAGAGTTCGCCCGCAGAAAACAAGGATGAGAACATGCAGCAAGAAATCAAAACCATTACTCTACCGCTACCTTACAAGTTGGGTAGCGTAAACTGTTACCTTGTAGAGACCGACACCGGCTATGTCCTGATAGACACGGGGGGGTCAAACAAGCGCAGCGAACTTGAGAGAGAACTTGAAAGCGCGGGCTGCAAGCCAGGCAATCTCAAACTCATCGTTTTGACACATGGAGATTTTGACCACATCGGCAATGCCGCCTATCTCCGTGAAAAGTTCGGTGCGAAAATCGCCATGCACAAAGACGATTCCGGAATGGCCGAACGCGGAGATATGTTCTGGAACAGAAAGTCAGCCAATACCTTGATCAGAATGGTGGCTCCTATCCTGTTCAGGTTTGGCAAATCGAACAGATTTGAACCCGATTTATACGTCGAGGATGGATATGCTCTCTCTGAATATGGCTTCGATGCCACAGTTCTTGCCATTCCAGGGCACTCATTAGGCTCAATAGGAATCCTGACAGCCGGTGGCGACCTGCTTTGCGGCGATCTGTTCGACAACACAGACAAACCAGTTCTCAATTCTATCATGGACGACTTGGCGGCAGCGCATGCCGGTGTTGAAAAACTGAGGGGTTTTGCCATCAACACCGTTTACCCCGGACATGGCAAGCCATTCCCGATGGAACAGTTCATGAAGAGTAACCGATAACTCCTTAGCTGCCCTATCGGATGCTCCACAAGCAGATTATAACAAAGTGCTTTGTGCGTCAAGCGCCACATCAAGAGCATAGGGCGGCCCAACGTGCTCGCTGCAGCTGACCCGGCTGGCGCGCGGAAAGTCGGAGATGCCTTGCCCGCCGAGTTGCGCGAAAATGGATGGACCGTTGCCCGAGCCGCCGGGCCGCTGAGCGCGAGGCTGTTAAATGCCAAAGATCTTCTCGGTTCGTGTTGCGAGGGTATGATGTAAATGCTTTGGCGAACGGTGTTTCTGCATCGGAGGTGAAAGATATGAGAATCACAGTGTTTGGTTCAACAGGCAAAGCAGGCAAGGAAGTCATCAAACAAGCACTTGAACGCGGATTCTCAATAGCTGCATTCGCTCGAAGCCCACAAAAGATGGGCTTGGCACACCCAAACCTCACTGTGATTCACGGTGAGCTCACAGATCTGGCATCTCTAGAAACGGCGATTCGGGGGGCGGATTGTGTCATCAGCTTGCTTGGTCCCAGCGGCAAAGTGCAGGATACGGCCCTCAGCGACGGAGTGAGAAGAATCATATCCATTATGGAAACCTGCGGAGTGAGGAGACTGATCCAAAAGTAGAAAGCTTATCCAAGAAGCGCCAGTCATTAGCAATTGAACGCAGTCACGCTGTGGCAAAGGCTATCTCTAATTTGCGATAGGCGAGTGGGAACGAGAATCCGCCGATACCAGCGATTCTTTCCGAGCAGGCCCGTAGGATGTACTCTATCCTCTGCTAAAATGAATTCGAATCTCTATCACACCGCACCCGTACGCTCGTTGACATCCCGGTTCTACGAAACCGAACGTGACTTACAGCAGATGCAGGGTTTGCTGATGGAGGCGCGTTCGCGTACCGATGACTGGCACTATTGGCACGTCGGCGAATTGATGTTCGGATTCTTTATGGTGGCTTGCCACTTGAATCCACAAGAACACATTCGCCTCTGGCACAATGATGAGGGCAAGTTGGTCGGCTACGCGGTTTTGGGCGAAGATCCGTCTTTCGACTGCCAGGTGTTGCCGGAGTATGAATGGTCCGGAATCGAGACTGAGGCGATGGCCTGGGCGGAAACGCATCTAACCGAACTCCGCAAGCGCGACGCGCCACGATGGAGCGGCAATATTGTTTCCGGCGCCCGGCAGAACAATACAACACGGATTGCGTTTCTGGAACAGCACGGGTTCCGGTACAGCGGCAAGTTTGCCGAGGTGAATATGCTGCGCTCGTTGGATGAGTCGATTCCCGAATCCGTGTTGCCCGCTGGTTGCCAGGTCCGCGCAGTTGCTGAAGCGGGCGAAATTTCAAACCGTGCCGCAGCCCAGCGCGAGGTGTGGCATC
>Ga0315291_10004221_pt1 | contig 18364 bp, 32 predicted proteins | sample YL17G12_20_MG_FD_203070 | JGI IMG/M metagenome (GOLD analysis project Ga0315291, IMG submission 203070) | Sediment microbial communities from Yellowstone Lake, YNP, Wyoming, USA - YL17G12_20 | ecosystem: Environmental > Aquatic > Freshwater > Lake > Sediment | place: USA: Wyoming | collected...
CCACGTCGTACAGGCAGGGCCCGTCCATCTTCATCACGAGCGCCCGGCGCTCGTAGCGCTTCCCCGCGAGCTCGAAGAGCGCCCAGTCCTCCCCCTCCGAGAGGGCCTTCCTGACCGCCGCGGCGATCTCCCGGGTGTCCTTGCACGGGACGGCGCCCGTGCAGGCGGCCTGCGCATCCCCGGGCTCCTCGTCCGGCCCCCTGTCCTCCGCCTCCACCGCCGTCGTCACGACCAGGAATCTCGCCATCGTCGCCACCTCCGATCGCGGATACTCCGCGACCCGCGCGACTCACAGCGCGCCCGCCGCGAGGACCGAGAGGAAGAGCTGCCCGAGGAGCGTACGGCCCCGGAGCTCGCACGCCTCCCCTCCCCCGAGGGTGCGGGCCACGACGTCCGTCTCCCCGTCCTGCGGGAGCCGCGCGGCGCGGAAGACGCCGACCGGCTGGTCCTGCTCCGTCCGGAGCTCGGCCACCACGCCCTCGCGCAGGGCGGCGGCCAGGAAGCTCTTGGTGCCCATCGTGATCCGTCTCGCCATCGCCGTCACCTCCGCATGCGTGTACTGCGCACACGCGCGGATCTGCGGACTGTAACGTCCCCCGAATGACGCAATCTCGCGTCCGTTTCAGGAGTCACCATGGCCGCAAAGAAGACCGCAGCGAAGAAGTCCCCCGCGAAGAAGCCCGCCGCGAAGAAGCCCGCCGCGAAGAAGCCCGCCGCGAAGAAGAAGTCCGCCGCCAAGAAGTGACGGGCTCCGCTTAGCTTAGACTTACGAGTCCATCACCTGGGAGATCGTGACCGCCGGATGGACGTCCGCCAGGAGCCGCTCGGCAACCCCGTCGGCGACGAGCCACTCCCATGCCGAGGCCTGGAGGTCGAGGGTCTTGGCCGCGGGCACCATCTCCCTCTCGCCGACGGTGCACAGGCGCATCGAGACGGACCTGGCGAACTCCGCTATCGTCTTCTTCGCCCCCTCGTACTTCGTCTCCTGGTAGACCCTGAAGGCCGTCCCGGTCCCGTATCCGCTGCGGGAGTCCTGGAGCCAGCTCAGGTGACCCTTGTTTATGCGCACGTCCCCGACGCGGTGCGAAGACTCGGTGAGCTCGTACTCGGCGACGCCGGGTCTCGTCTGGACCATCATGGGCCCCTCGAGCCACAGCTCCAGCTCCCGGCAGGGGTGCGCCGAGTACGTCGTGTCGCGGCCCTTCCCGAGGCGGATCCGCAGCTCGCCGAGCGGGGCGAGGTCCGCCCTCGAGATCCCGAGCTTCCGGGGCAGCCGCCTGATGCGCACCTCCGCCTTCTTGCGGCCCTTGGCGTTCCAGTCGTCCTGCGGGAGGGAGATCATCGGCGCAAGCCCGTCGTAGCAGCCCCTCGCCTTCAGCGAGTCCAGCGCGGCCTGCGCCATCCTCCCGTACCGGGCCATGCGCCGGAGGTCCGACAGAGCCTCCTGCGCGCCCTTCTCCGAAGAGTCCTCGTCGACCGTGAACGTGAAGTCCGCCATGCGCCGCCTCCGATCCCGGATACGCGGACGGGAGCCGGACCTTCGCCCGGCTCCCGCCTCCCCTCTAGAGCTCGGCCCTGAGCTTCATCAGGATCCTGCCGAGCCGGTTCTCGCCCTGTCCGCCGGACACGCCCCAGAACTTGTCGCCCCAAGTGTTTCCCTCGACGAGCTCGGCCGTCCCCGTCGCCCGGAGCCGCTCCCGGAGCCCGGGGTCCGTGAACTTGATCCTCAGGACCGTCTCCATCCAGGCGGTCCGCTCGAAGCTCCAGTTCCTCCGGAGCGAGACCCTCTTTCCGAGGGCCTTGGCGCTCCCGGGCTTCTTCGCAAGGCGGATCTTCTCCCGCTCCGCGGCGTCGAGCGTCTTGGCCGCCTGGAAGGCGTGCTCGCTCGTCGGGTACTCCTTGCCCTCGAACTCGATCCTGCACGGGAAGAAGTTGGAGAGAAAGTCGTGCTCCCCTTCAAAACGGTCGATCGTCGTGTTCATCGCGCACCTCCGCCACCGTGTACGCGGGCGTGGCGGCGACGTACGAGGCGGTGGGACGCCGGGGACTCGATTTGTAGGCAGGCTCGGATTCGAACCGAGACATGCTCGGTTATGAGCCGAGGGTTCTGGGACCTATTGAACTACCTGCCCGTTAGAGTCTTAGTGTAAGCTAACTATATGAGACAGTGCAAGTGCGGAGAGCCGGTCCCCGACAGAGCTGTGGTGGAAGGAAAGTACCGGAGTTTAAGGAACCGAAGCTCCTGCCTTCAATGCCTGCCCTTCGGTTCCTCTCCTTACAGTCAGAGGGCCACTCCGGAGCAGAAACTTGCTAAGAACGCCGCGAAGCAACGCCGACACTATTCTCGTCAGGTGGCGACTCACGGTATGGGGAGGGCCAACAGGACCAGGAAGGCCCGCAAGGCGGAGGCCGTCGCCAAGTTCGGAGGAGCCTGCCAGGCCTGCGGGTATCTCCGGTGCATGAGGAACCTCGCATTCCATCACCTTGGCAAGAAGTCCTTCCCGCTTTCGGAACGGGCCTTCCAGTTCTCTTGGGAGAGGCTCCTCCCTGAGCTGTCGAAGTGCGTCCTGCTCTGCCACAATTGCCACGGTGAGGTACATGACGGTCTTATCGACCTGCGAGAGATAAAGCCCTACTCCGCCTTCACGGAGACGACGTCGTGAACCCTGAAGGTACACGTGAAGCTCCTCGGACCATCGGTCCACGCGAGGGTGACCGACCCGAGGTCGCCGTCGGCCGAGAGCACGTTCCCGGACTGCTCCGTACCGTCCTTGTAGACGACCCGGACGCTGCGCCCGACGAGCTTCTCGATGCCCACGGGGCCGTTCCAGTACGACCCGCTGAGCTGCGGGGCGAGCGGGGTCCTCGACCCGTCCTCCGCCTCGTACGCGTCGGCCCGGACGGCCCCCGGCCCCACGCAGTCGCCCTCGCGCGCGTGCCCCACGAGGCGGGTCATCGGCCGGGCCGTCCTGTCGGCGTCGAGCCTCGCGCGCTTCACGCCCCGCGCCATGTCCGTCTTCCCGTACTGGCTCACGAGGCCTCCTGGCGGACGCAGTCCTGGAGCTTCTTGCCGGTCCTGCGGACCGACGGCGTGACCTTCGACTCTTCCATGCCTCACCTCCGTCCGCCGTTACGCGGACCTGTGCGCCATTTGCGTCCCCGGCAGGATTCGGACCTGCGACCTGCAAGTTAGGAACTTGCTGCTCTATCCAGCTGAGCTACGGGGACAGAAAGCGTCCGGAAGACGGCGGACCAAGGAGCCCCGGGCAGGGGAGGTACACCGTCTTCCGGACCGGAAAGGTAGCACGTCGCGAAGTACGTAAGAAGCAGGGCGTCGACTCGGACGACTACTTGGAGGTGGCGGAACTAGCCGAGCGCCCCGCTTCTTACGTACTCCCCTTCACCCTACAGCCGCCATCCGTTCCCGTTCCAGACGGCCACGACCATGGATCCGTCCCCTCCCCTGCAGCGCAGGGCGGACGCCTCGTTGTCGAAGTACAGGACGGGGAAGAAATCGTCCTTCGGCGTCAGCCGGGTCCCCAGTGCGGCCATCCCGCGCCGGAGCCTCCCTCCCTTGCCCGAGAACTGGGCGGTCAGGACGCCGGTGCAGTCCGCGTCCGGGCCGTTCGCCATCGCGGGCGGCCATCCCTGTCCGCCCGGGTCCGTCCCTCCCGCATACCGGTCGCCGCCGTCGACTTCCGCGCTTGCCGTGACGGCGGCCGGAGGCGGGACGTAGGCCGGCCGCGCCTCCGGGATGGCGGACCCGGCGTCCTTGACCGGCCGGGCCGGCTCCCTGGAGCAGGCGGCGATGAGGAGGGCCAGAAGGGCGAGCAGGAGCCTCATGCGCCCTCCTTCGGGACGAAGACCCAGGCCTTCACCCAGGTGCCCTCCGGACTCTCCGAGAACGAGTCCCGGATGAGGGCCTCGTCCACGTCGTCCACCTCCACCTCGGAGGAGGCGCCCAGGCCTTCCACGACGGCCCTCGCCTCGTCCACCAGCTTGTCCGCCTCGGCCTTCGTCATTCTCCGCCTCCGCCGGCCGGTACCGGCCGGTCCCGCCGATCTACGTCTCCATGACCTCGGAGGCCACCTGCAGCGAGCAGTCCTCGCGGACGCTGATCTTCTCGAGCGCCTGCCCCAGGGTCTCGTCGCGCTCGACGGAGACGGTCCGGCAGCATTTGGCGCAGAGCCATACGACGTGGTCCTGCGAGTACACCGCCGCCCGGACGATCTGCCAGTCGTGGTGCTCCGACGCCTTGATCGTCGGGACGAAGTCCGCGGGCCTCTCGGCCTCCACGCTGTCGAGGAAGGCGTCGAAGGGGCTCCTCTCCCCGAGGCCGCCCTCGCCCTTGCCGACCAGCCCCTCGAACGGGTCGGGCTCGGCGTCCGCCTCCGGAGGGGCGGGAAGGGTCACCGCCGCCTCGGCGGGCAGCGCCTCCTGGGCCTGCTTCTCGAGCCAGTCCTTGAACGACATCTACCAGCCCTCCTTCACGGGGTTGCGGCGCGCGTCCTTGGCCCTGCGCTCCCGCGCGTCCCAGGACTTGGCCTTGCAGTTCAGGATCATCCCCAGGACCACCAGGCCCCGGGGCTTCTTCGGCTTGCGCCTCTTGAGCTTCGTCATCGTCGCCGCCTCCGATCGACAGTACGCCGGAGGCGGCGCGATCTCCGGCTCACTCGCCCGCGGGCTCGTCGAGGATCTCCTGGAGGCGGGCCAGGACCTCGTCGGCCTCGCCGACGAAGAAGAGGCATGTCCAGCACGTCGCTTCGCTCTCGACGTCGTGCTGGAAGACGGGCCTGCCTGCGGCCTTGACGGCGAGGTCGTACCCGTTCTCGAAGATCTCGTACCCGGTCGAGCCGTCGTTGTCGTATCCGGCCGTGCAGGAGGAGTCCGCGCGGTCCGCGAGGGCCTCGAGCTGGTCCTCGCTCATCTTCCCGACGAGCGCCGTCATCTTCTTCGTGAACTTCTTGATCTCCGCCATGCCGCACCTCCGATCGCGGATACGCGCGCGGGGCCACGATCTGCGCCGCAGCTTCAAAGAGGACCCTCAAAGGGGAGGAGAACCCGGCTCCGCCGACGGCGCGCGCCGCAGATCCGCCCTGCCACGCCGTATCCGGGGTGCGGGCGACGACGGGCGGCACGGAGCCGCCGATCGATCCCCGCTGAGGTGGCACTCACATGGCAAATCTCTACCCGTTCGTCACGAAGTCTGCGCTCAAGGCCCGCATCGCGGAGGACGACCCCTTCGTGCTGGAGTGCGCGCAGATCATGCAGTCGCGGCAGACCGCCCACGAGGCGGCCACCGAGACCACCCTCCTGCGGAACCGCCAGGGGTGGATGTCCTCGCACGCCGTGCGCGGCGGGCGCCTCGTGCGGAAGTCCTCGGAGGAGGGCCTCGACGCGGCGGAGTTCTCCCAGCTGAGGGACATGGTCTCGCACTACAGCAAGCAGCTGGCGAGCCACTTCCGCCAGGCGGCGATCGCCGCCAACCCCGCCCTCAGGGAGATCGCCTCGGTCTTCAGCGCGGACTGATCCCGTCCCGACGGCGGCCCCGAAGCCCCGGTTCCCGAAAGGGGATCGGGGCTTTCGCTTGTCCGGAGCCCGCTTCAAAGGGGATGTTCAAAGGCCAGCTTCAAGGACGGCGCTCGGAGGGACTTTTCAAGGACGATGCTCGAGCCCGACGGCTCTCAGGGCAGGCCCCTCCGTGCCCTGAAAGAGCGCCGCCCGGAGCCCCTCCAGAGGGCCCGGGCGGCCGAGAGTGTCCCCAGGGCGCCACTGGATGAGGTGGCGTTCTTCCCGGAGCGCCCCGGGGACGTACAAACCAAGCACCGGCGCGCTCTCCGCGCCAACCTTCTGCAAGCCCGGCGCAGACCCGGTCCGGCGCCGCGTACCGGCCGCCTTCGCCGCGGCCCGGAAGTATACGCCGCCGACCTGTTTGGAGGTGGCGTTGCGCCGCCGGCGCATACTTCCGGGCCGCGGACCCCCGGACGGGATCCCTCGATCCCCCGCGGGGATCGTCCGAAACCCTAGGAGGGGAAGTCCCCGACCATGTTCCATTCGCCCCACGCGAGCCGCTTCAGCGGCATCAGCCCGGCGGCCCTCCGGTCGTCCTCCGACCCGTACAGGTCGGGGTCGCTCGTCAGGACGAGTCCGCCGGCCTCGACCCGGGCGTACCGCCCTTTCAGCTCCTCGCCGTCCCCGGGCCGGAAGGCGAAGAGGGACTCGTCCTCCCCGAACTCCAGCTCCGCGGGCAGCGCCGTCTTGCTCTTGCCGTGGAACTGCCTGTGCGGCCTGACCATCGTCAGGCCGTCCGAGTCGTCGACCTCCACCCTGATCTTCGTCTTCTCCATGCCGTTCGCCTCCTCCGATCCCCGGTACGGCGTCGCCGCGCCGATCTGCGCTTGCCTCTCGCGGGCGCGCGCACATACTGGCATATATGCCAGTGACCCCTGGCACGGGTCACTTCCTCGGCGGCTGCTTCGCGTACTCCTCCGTACCGTCGGCGAGCGGGACCTCCTCGTACGCCGCCTCGCCGGGCAGAGCCTTCCGCGACTCGTCCGACATGTGGCCCTGCGCCCGGACGAACGACTCCTTGCACGGCGCGCAGAGGGGGCACAGCCTACCGGAGTGCTTCACCCGGACGAAGACCGCCGCCTTGTGGTCGCACTTCTTTCCGGACACACCATCCCCGGCCTTCTCCGGCGTCCAGAAGTAACAGTCGGCCCCTTCGGTCTCCTTCATCTCTCCACCTTCCTTCAGGGGAGGGTACACGCAAGGCGGCCGGACTTACGAGTCCATCACCTGCTCGACGACGAACTCCTCCATGCACTCCCCGAAGAGCTCGGTCCAGTCCTCCGTCGTGAGCTTGGACGAGGAGCGCTGGCCCATCATCCGCTTGATCGCCTGCTTGAACCCCGCGGCGATCTTCCTGCGCTCGTCCTCCCTGTAGAGGCGCTCGACGTCCTGATGGTGGGAGTACTCGCCCGTCTCGACGACGGACACGGCCGAGACGCGGCCCCGGAGGCCGTTCACGGCCTTCTTCCTCGCCGCCTGCCACGAGTCCGGGGAGTACCACTCCTTCGGATCGGCGAACTTGTCGGCGTGGCTGCGGCAGATTCCGACGAGGTCGAAGAACTTGTTCTCCCTCGATCTGTACGGGTGCAGCGCCGAATACTCGACCCTGTAGAGGACCACGGCGTCGCAGTTGCAGTTCCGCCACTTCTTCTTCGCCCCCTCGACCATGACCGGGCACTTCGCCATCCGGCACCTCCGATCGCCGGTACGCCGCGCTGTCAGCGACGTACGGACTCGGCCGACAGCGCGGCGGCGGCCCAGGAGGCCACGGCCGCGAGCCTCTCCAGGGTCTCGCGGCTCATCCCGTCCACGGTCTCGGAAGCGGCCTCCTCGAGCTCCTCGTGGGTCATCCGGCCGCACTCGACGGCCAGGGTGAAGACGTTCCTCACCGCCCGCTGCAGGACCTCGGGCGGAACCCGGGCCGGAGCGTGCACGTAGCTGAGCGCCTTCTTCATCCCGCCCCCGGGCCCAGCTTCAGTCGTACTCTCCGTCGTCGTCTATGACCATGACGGATCCCGGATCGACCGGCGCCGGCTGGGTGTCCGGCACTTCCTCGTCCGAGTCGAGCTGCTTCTCTACCTTGTCCTTCGGATCGTACATCCGTCCCGCGCTCACCAGAGGCTCAACGGAGCATCAGGGCGATCACGGCGGAGGCCATCGGGGAAACGTAGACGACCGCGTTCACGCCGTCCGGATCCTCCAGGGAGACCAGGGGGATACCGCTCTCGTTCGCCACCACGGAGATCTTCGACTCGGCGACCACCCTCCGGCGGCCCAGCACGGAGAGCCGGAGGACGATCCACCCCGGCCCCTCCTCCATCATCTCGGCACGTCCGTCCCACTCGTCAGCGACGTTCTCGAACAGCCTCTGGAGCGCATAGTCGACGCCTGTCTTCGCCATGCCGACCCGTACCGCGCCGGACGCCCGACCTACGCCGGTCAGTGCGCCTGCATCAGCGCCCATCCGGCGTCCATCTCGACCCGGACTCGCCCGACGCAGAAGGAGAAGGACTCCCTGTCGCCGTCGAGGGCCGACCGCACCGCCGCCTCGGCCCAGAAGGCCGCCTCCTCCACGAGCTCGGCCCAGCCGTCCACCGCCTCGTCGGAGAGCTCGCGGATCCGGGACAGCAGGACGCACGCGGACTCGGCGTCGGTGGACGAGAGGACCGGCCCGAGCCGCCTGAGGTGCTCCGCCACTCCGCGCATGCCGGCGACTTCGAGGACGGCCGGCATCAGGGTCCTCACGACAGAGTCCGCTTGGGGGTACATATCCACAACGATACAGTAAAGATAGCACGCGGTCCGAGGCCGGGCAAACGCAGATCCCCGGCCGGCCGGTGTACGGGGGACCGGAGGCGGCGCCATGACCCTGGACTGCGAGATCACCGTGAAGGGCGACGGGGTGGGGAGGTACGGAAACCCGAAGAAGGACAGAAAGGGCCCGCTGCGGGAGTTCCTGGTCTTCAACCAGGTCTTCTTCAAGAAGGTGCGGGACCACCTCGACACATGCCCCAGGTGCGACCCGGACGAGGCCATGGAGGTGTACCTCGAGCGGCTCCGCAGGCCCCCCACGAAGGGCTCGGACTCGCACGCGAGCGCCACGGTCGTCAAGTTCGCCCTCTCCGTCGAGAAGGTCCTGTCGAAGCGCGGCCGGGCCCTGAGGCCGGAGATCGCGAACGAGTTCTGGCTCCGGAGCCGGGATCCGCGCAGCGTCCTGGCCCGAAAGAACCTGTGCTCCCTGACGGAGCTCGCCTGGTGCTACAGGTTCCAGGAGTCCACCCCGGCCGGGTACAGGATCCTCCAGCAGCTCTGCGGGCAGGACAGGACCTTCGCGGCCCTCGAGGGGATTCTGAAGGGAGGCCGGACTCCCCCGTCCGAGGACGAGCTCCGGGAGCTCCTGGAGATCGCCGAGGTTATGCTGTCCTGAACAGCTGCGCCGGCGCGCCGTCGGCGACCGTAGACTGTACGATCGGCTCCGTACCGGCGATCGGAGGTGTCGGACATGAGCAGCGAGCCCGGAGTATCGAGCTACGACAAGATCTTCGCCCACCTGGCGGAGTGCCCCGAGTTCAAGGACGCGCGCGTCCTCTGGCGGGAGCGCGTCTCCCGCGCACCGGAGGTGGAGTACGCTTTCCAGTACACCATGAACTACCATAAGGGCGAGCAGGAGGTCACCGTCTCGTTCAAGTCCGTCGTCGACGGGGTCCGCTCCAACGTGCAGACCGCGCTCGACAGAGGCGTGTGGAAGGTGGACTTCTTCGCCGACTCGGAGGCCCTCCTCACGGACGAGGAGGCCGAGAAGGTCGTCCGCGCCAACTTTGGGACCAAGCGCTGCAGGACGTACTTCTGCAAGGTCGACAAGGTCATCAAGGGCGACGAGCGCCGGAACCACCACAAGGAGGGGTTCGCCGGATGGGCTCGCCGCAAGCTCCGCGAGGAGGACGTGCTCGCCATCGACGATCTCCGCAAGCGCGTAATCGACAGGACGACCGAGATCCTCGCCTCGGAGGAGTTCGCCAAGGACCAGAAGCGCTTCTTCGAGCGACAGGTGATCGACGAGATCCGGAAGGTCGTTCTGAAGTACTTCGACAAGGTCGGGCCGGAGGTCGTCAAGGAGGCCCTGGACGAGGTGGTAGCCCACGCGGTGATGGAGTCCTGAGCATGGACGCGTTCACGGCCGGCGCGTTCAAGGCGGCGAGGAAGCTGCTCAACGACCATGCGGAGACGGTGGCGGCGAACGCCGCCTCCTTCGCCTCCTCCGTCTCCGGGAAGCACGTGTCCGGGTCTTCGTCCGGGGCCGACGTCGTGAAGGCCGCCATCCGGGGCTACGGGGACGGGATCCTCCTGGCTGCCGAGGCCCTCGCGGCCGCCGTCGTCGGGAAATGCTCCCTGAGCCTCGACGGATTCCAGCCGATCCCACGTCTGGCCCTTACCGTCAGCGTGGCCGGACGCCGGAAGACCATGAAGGTCGATCCGCACAACCTGCTCCGCGACGTCTACACCGTCCTCCAGACCAGGACCCCCGACCGCTCCATGAAGGACGCCATGGCCGCCATGGAGCCCGCACTGTCGGGGGTCCTCGCCACCGTCCAGGCGGACGCCCTGAACGCCGTGCAGCAGGCCCTGAAGGACGAGGCGGTCACCGGCCCCATCAGGGAGCGCCTCGAAAAGAAGAGGGCCCTGGACCGTGCGAAGGCACTGGAGATGACGAGGCACCACTTCAAGAACCACAGGCACCACCTCACTGAGGACGACATCGTCTCCCTGTGGAGGGAGGGCCTGGTCGGCGAGGTGATGGAGTCCTGAAGGACGCGGCACAATCCAAAGGCCGGGTGGGCGCGCGCCGTAGATCCGCCCACCCGGCCCGTATACGATCGTGCGGCGGGCACAACGCCCGTCGCTCCACTGGAGGTGGCTCTCATGCTGACCGGCGTTTTCGAGATCGACCAGGCGACCTACAAGCAGACCCTCGCGTTCAACATCCGCAGCCGCGGAAACCTGCTCATCCTCGGGATGGCGGGCGTCGGCAAGACGGAGATGGCGCAGAGCGCCTGCGCCGAGGCCGGCTTCGACCACATCTACCTCAACCTCTCCGTCCTGGAGGCCCCCGACCTGATCGGCCTGCCGATCATCACGGCGGACCGCCGCGTCGAGTACGCCACCCCGCAGTTCATGCCCAAGATGACGGACGGGTCCGTCAAGCCCCTCGTCCTCGTCGTGGACGAGATCGACAAGAGCAAGCCGGAGCTGCAGAACCCCCTCCTCGAGCTCTTCCAGTCCCACTCCATCAACGGGACCAAGCTCAACATCCAGGCGATCATCGCCACGGGCAACCTCCCGGACGAGGGCGCCTTCTCGCAGCCGATCAGCCACGCGCTGACCAACCGCTGCAAGACCTTCCGCCTCACGCACAACTTCGACGCGTGGCAGGAGTGGGCTCAGGACGCCCAGATCAACCCGCTCGTAATCGGGTTCCTCAGCAAGAACCGGGAGTACCTCTCGATGCCCAGCGTCGAGGGCGACCCCACGGCGTACTGCCGGCCCAGCCCCCGCTCCTGGACGATGGGCGCCCGCGACCTCGACATGACCTCCAGCAAGGACAGCGTCGACTTCCAGACCCTCCTCGTCGCGGGCCGCGTCGGGACCGCCGCTGCAGCGAAGTTCCGGGTGTGGCTCGACTACTACCGCCACGTGGAGCCCATCGTGGACAAGCTCCTCAAGGACGGAAGCCACCCGTCCGTCAACGACATGACGGTCGACAAGCAGCTCGTCTGCGCGATCTCCGCCGTCAACGCCGTCGCCCAGGAGGCCCGCACGGCGGCCACCGCGAAGGACAAGGACAAGGCCGTCAAGACGGTCCAGGCCGTCGCCCAGAAGGTGTTCGGCTGGGTCAAGACCCTCCCCTCCGAGTTCCAGATCGGCGCGGTGAAGTCCACGCTGAACATGAAGCTCATCCAGGACAACGCCCTGACGAAGGTCCCCGAGGTGATGGAGACCTACCTCAACGTGCGTAAGGCCATGAAGTCCTAATAGGACTCAGGGAGGGGTGACGGAGATATCTCCGTCACCCCTCACGAATGTCCGGTGAGGGCAGTCCCCATACGCCCCGATTGAGAAGTTGCAGTTGTGACAAAGGACCCGGAAACCCGGAGGGAATTCATTCTCCAGGAGCCACTTGTAAAAGTGCGTTCCGACCCGCCCGATTTCCTTCCGGTGTTTGTTCCCGCCTCCTTCCGTGTGGTCGACGACGAGGAACCGAGTTTCCCGCTCCCCACAGCAGGCGCACGATGGGTCGCCGCCTGCATAGTGACGCAGGACGCGGACCCGGAGCTCGGAACGTTCCCTCTTTCTCCCTGAGAGGAGCTCGGCATACCTCTCCGGGTTCCTCTCCCAGTATTTCCTCTGAATCTCCCTGGAGCGCTCCGGGTTGGCCTTTCGCCAGGCCATGACATTGTCCTTCGACCTCTGAGGGTCTTTATAGTACTTCGCCTTCCTTGTAGACTTCTGGCAGGGCTTGCACTTCAAGACCTTGCCGCCGGCGCACGAGTAGTACTCCTTTGAACCGCACTTTTTACATACGAACTTTTCCAAAGGTTTACCCATGAAGGACTCTACCGGAGCTCCTCCAGGGCGGCGCGGAGATCGCGCGATCGCCCGCGTATCGCGGGTGGAGGTGACGGCATGACGACGAGCACGATCAGCATTGCGGGCAGCATCGCCCGGCTCCAGGACCCCACGAGGGTCGCGGGGACCCCGCGCCAGCTCGACGAGCTGCAGCGGAAGATCTCGGACACGATGACCCGGCTCTTCAGGAAGCCGGAGAACGGGGGGAACCCCTTCCTCTTCGCGCTGGCGGGGCCGAAGCCCCACTTCCTCGCGAACGAGCTCCACGGACAGAAGATCGAGACGGCGGCCACCGACGGGAAGAACTTCTTCTGGTGCCCGGCCTTCCTGGCCTCCCTCGACGCCGACCAGGTGTCGACGGTCATGTCCCACGAGAGCTACCACGTCCTCTTCTTCCACTGCGACCCGGTCCGGGCCGCGGGGAAGGATCCCCGGGACTGGAACCTCGCGGTGGACTACATCGTCAACGGCGTCATCGAGCACGACCACGTCAAGAGCGGACGGTCCGCCAAGTACAAGCTCTGGGGAGGCCCCCTCGGCTCGCCCATCCTCCTGCGGGACCTGCTCGACTGGCACTCCGCCAAGATCGACAAGCTCCCGGACCACGGGTGCTTCGCGGACCCGTCCTGCCACGGCATGTCGCCGGAGACGATCTACGACCAGATCCAGGACTCCAAGCTGAAGAGCCCCCGCCGCTGCAAGGAGCGCACGGGCGGCTGCGGGGCCATGTCCATGGACCCCAAGACCGGGGCCTCCACGTTCGGGGCCGGCCCTCAGGACGTCACCAAGCCCGAGGGGACCCCCTGGGGGCCGAACTGCTGCCAGAAGTGCGGCGCACCCCCGAACTACAGCCCCTTCGGGCCGATGGACTCGCACGTCCCCTCCGGGATGACGAAGGACGAGGTCATGGGGGACATGATGCGGGCCGCAGAGCAGGCCGAGCAGATGGGCGGCCGAGGGACCGTCCCCGCGGAGGTGGAGGGGGCCCTCGGGGAGCTCAAGAAGCCCACCCTCCGCGCCAGGGACGTCATCCGCCACTGCTTCCAGCGCAAGGCGATCGACGTCGGGAACCAGAACGACTGGAAGAGGTTCCGCCGGCGCGGGATGGCCCAGACGCCCCCGGTCTACCAGCCCCGGAAGCACGACTTCAAGCCCAAGTGGGTGGCCCTCGTGGACTGCTCCGGCAGCATGTCCGACGAGGACATCGCCAACGGCGTGAAGGAGATGGCCGTCGTGGCGGAGGGCACCGAGGGCTACATGGTCCCCTGCGACGCCGTGCCGTACTGGGACAAGATGGTCCGCATCACGAGGGCCTCCGACCTCAAGCGCACCCAGGTCGCGGGGCGCGGGGGCACGGTCTTCGACCAGTTCTTCGCCGAGCTCCCGCTCAAGCTCGGGACGGACATCGACCTGGTGGTGATCATCACGGACGGGGACTGCGGGCACATCCCGACGAACCTCCGCCCCAACTGCGACGTCCTCTGGATCATCACCAACAAGCGGGACTTCAAGCCGAGCTTCGGCCGGGTCATCCAGCTGAACCCCTCCCGCACGTAGACTCCGCCCGTTCGACTCGGGCTCTGCCGCAAGGCTAGGCCGCGGAGGCATGGGGACGCCGAAAGCCCCGCCGCTCCGAGAGGGGTGGCGGGGCTCTCGCTTATGCCTGGCATATGTTCTTTGAAGCCCTGCCCCAGATAACGGCTTCGGCGATCTGACAGCGGCCGAAGATTGGCCGGCCGGCCGCGTACACGATCGCGGAGGTGCGCGATGGGGCTGACCGAGCACGCGGGGATCCGGGACTTCGAGAAGCGCGTCGGCGCGGCGATGTTCGTCGGGTACAACAAGAAGCCCGAGAAGGGGACCGCGGCCGAGCGCGCCGCCAAGCTGCGGTCCAAGTTCCGGAAGCAGGTCCGGTCCTGTGCGGACAAGCTCGTCGAGCTCTCGGGCACGGACAACGGCCGCGGCAGCTTCCAGGCCCTCCGCATGGGCTTCGAGCTCGCCCAGTCCGCCCCGCACGGGGCCGAGGTCCTCTATGCGTCCTTCGACGGGGCGACGGGCACGCCGTTCTTCTTCACGCAGGGCGCCCTCTCGCGGGCGAACTCCGTGCTCGAGGAGTCCACGAAGGCCCTCCTCGAGATCGAGAAGCTGCTGCACGTCGAGGAGGTCATGAAGTCGTGAGGGACGCCAGGACCGTCCAGGAGCGGCACTCCTGGAAGAAGCTAGGCCGGGAGGTCAAGGGGGAGCTCCGGAAGTTCCGCACCTGCATGGTCTGCGGCCTGACGGTCGGGGAAGCCCTCGGGGACGTGCTCAAGCCGACGTGCGCGGAGAAGATAGTGAGGCAGGTGATGGAGTCATGAAGGTAGACGCCGAGATGGACGTTCCCGGCTCCTGGTCCGTCCCGGAGAAGCGGGCGAAGGTCAACCTCAAGAACCTGGTCAGGTTCCTGTCCGAGAAGGACAAGCACGGCCGCTCGAGGGAGAAGGCGCTCCAGCTCGGGGCGCACAACTTCGTCGAGCTCGCGAAGCTCTACCTCGCCCACCAGGAGGAGCTCGAGCACGTGTTCTCGTACGCCCGGCGCTTCAAGCAGGCTGCGGCCGAGATAACCGACGAGGACGTCCTCGAGGCGGAGCGGCTGCTGCACGTCAAGGACGTGATGGAGAGCTAGGGCGCAGATCGCGGCCCCGGCCGCGTAACGGGGGCAGGAGGTACGGACATGGCGCGGATCAACGAGCTCACCGACTTGGCGACGGTCCTGGAGGTCATGGAGTGCGGCGGAGCCCTCAAGGGCAAGGTCTTCTCCATCACCGGCCACCTGGCGCGCCTGCGCAAGGACATCATTCAGATCATCGAGCAGGCCGGGGGCTCCTTCGAGGAGCGCCCCAAGTGGGGTGTGAACTTCCTCATTACGAACAAGGACTGGAACAAGAACAGCACGGTCACGGCGAAGGCCTCGTCCAAGCTGCTCGACGCCCAGCGGAACGGGATCAAGATCATCTCGGAGCAGGAGTTCTACGACATGATCATGAAGGCCGATTCGGCGTCCCAGGCGGAAGGGGGTGCGAAGTGATGCGCGTCAGTATGGCGGCCGAGGACGCCGTGAGCCGCGCGGTCGACTCGAAGCTCGCGGAGATCCTGTCCCGCCCGGACGTGGTGGCCGAGATCGACGCGACCGCCGAGAAGGCGCTCGCCGACCGCATGCCGGAGGCGGTGATGGAGGCCGCCAAGACCCAGCTCGGAAGCTACAACGCTGCGTTCAAGCCGATGGTCCAGCGCGCGGTGGACGAGTGGGTCCGGAGCCACGCGGCCGAGATCGCGGCGAAGGCCGAGGAGTTCGCGGCCAAGGCCATGGAGGACCCGACGATCTTCGCGGAGGTGGCCAAGTACCAGCTCTCGAGCTACATCGGGAAGATCGCCAACGACGCCGTGGTGCGCGCGACCCAGCGCCAGGCCAAGAAGGCGGCGCGCGTCAAGAAGGCCTGAGCGGCCCCGAACAGCGAGAAGCCCGGGCGGCCCACCAAGGCTCCCGGGCTTCTTCGTGTCCGCCGTCCGTCAGTCGCCGAACACCCAGTACTGGATGGCCTCGACCGCGAGCGACGCGGCCGTGAGCACGGCGGAGGCGGAGGTGATGGGCGTGGTCAGCGGCGCGGTCTGGCACACGTAGGCGAACTCGCCCTGCGGCGACAGGACGAACGTGTCGGCCACCGCCCCGTTGAGCCGGATGGCGATGTCGTTCGCCGTCAGGTTCTTGATGACGAGCATCTTCGCCTTGGCGACCGAGCCGAACGCGATGGGGAACACGGCGGCCGGGAGGTCGGTCGGGTTCACGTCGATCTGCCCGACGTTCTGCGCGTTGAAGCTGGCGGTGAGCTGGAACACCGCGTTGCCCGAGTTCGCGGGCGCGCTCGGCGGCGTGTACTGAAGGCTGAGGGTCGCGGACGCTTGGGTGGGCATGCCACGGATCTTCCAAAGGAAGCCTATGTAAGGTGACCCGTGGCGAAGAGGGTCAAGGCCAAGAGGTCCCCGAGGGACGGCAGGAGGTGGGAGGCCCGGAAGGCGCTCAGGGCGGCCCTCCGGTCGGCGCTGGCGTCGGGGGCAACCGCCGACGAGGTGCTCGAGGCGCTCAGGCTGTCGCTGGTCGACGCCGTTATGGCCGCGTGACCGGCCCGGCCGGGCGCGGCTCGCCCAGGCAGGCGCGGCACCGGCCCCGCCAGCGCGGCGGGGAACCCGACTGCACCTCGTCCGCGCATCCGCGGTGCGCCCAGCGCAGGCAGGTGGCGCACCACCTCCGAGGCGCGTGGTACGCCACCTTCGACCCGCAGTGCGGGCAGTCGGGAGGGACCGATGGGAACGGGGTGCTCGCCATCTTCAAAGGCCGCCTTCAGAGGGCATCCGCCGACGGTACAGCGAAGCCCGGGATCCCCCTCGGGATCCCGGGCCACTCCGTCCTGAGGGAGGTGGCGCTACCTCAGGAAGCCTTCTTCTCCTTGCGCTGGAGCTTGACGACGTGCTGCCCGGTCCCGTCCTTCGCCGGGACCTTGGCGCAGAAGCCCTCGTAGTACTTGAGCATGAGGTCCCAGAGCTCGGGCTTCTTGCCGTGGGGGACGATCGTGCCCTTGAGCTGGCGCGAGAAGAAGGCCCCGGGGACGGCCCGCAGGGAGTTGGTCCATCCCCAGGACCACTCGCTCTTCTTGACCCAGACGTGGTAGCAGCCCGGGTGCTCCTTGCAGTCCTTGACCTCGACGACCGCGATGCTCTCGCGGAGGAGGGAGGCCAGCTTGCGGTATCCGAGGCTCTCCACGGCGTCGCAGCACGCCTGGTGGACGGGGGAGCGGCGGTTGAGGGAGCAGACCTTCACGAGCCCGTTCATCAGGCCGCGGACGCCCTGGGGCTTGTACCGCGCCGTGAGGAAGTCCACGAGGTCCGGGTACTCCGCGAGGTCGATCATCGCCTGCATCTCGTCCGGGTCGGTGGGGTCCTCGTGGTACCCCTTCTTGCTGCAGACCGGGCCGATGCCGCGCTCGATGGACACGGAGTCCGAGAGGGGCTGGCCGCAGTGGGCGCAGTGGGAGCAGACGCCCTGGAAGGTCAGCGTGTAGCGCTGTCCCTTCTGCATGTACTGCTTCGGGGGCATCTCGAACGACGCCGGGTCCTGGGGCGGGAGCGGGGCGGGCTCGTCGCACGGGGCCTCCTCGGGGAGGCACGGCCCCTCGGCCTCCATGTTCGCGAGCTCCGCGGCCTGCTCGCGGGCGGCCTCGAACGCCCCGAAGGCGTTCCCGTCTGCCACGTCCTCGGGGACGTCGTCCTGCGGGGGCCTCGAGTCCGTGCCGTCGAGAAGAGCGAGAATCTGGTTGATCGATCCCATGCCGTCACCTCCACTGCCCGGTACCGCGGGCTCGGTCCGATCTACGGGCTGACGCGTCCTGCGCCGCGTCACGACTCCATCACCGAGAGGACCGCCATCTCCTTCAGGATGTCCTCCATGTCCGTGAAGGACGCGCCCTTACCGAGGGCCGCCTTGACTGCCTGCTTGAACTCGCCCATGGCCCCGTCGAGCTGGTAGGCCTGCTGCCTGGCGCCGATGGCCTGGCTGAAGACCTCCGCGGTGATGTCGTCCAGGAAGCGGACCCCGCGCTCTCGGGCCTCGGCCATGACCGGCTCCATCATGGCGTCCCCCATGGACCTCTCCCAGAGCCATTCGCCCAGAGCCGCGACGTCGTGGATGAGGGCGCTCTTCTCCCCGACGAAGAACTTCTGGATCAGGGATCCCACGACGTGCTCCCGGCCCTTCGTCCCCCGGAGGACGTGGGTCTCCAGCCGCAGCTCGTGACGCCTGCCGTTCACGCGGACCCTCAGGAGGGTCTGGTTCCCGGTCCTCGAAGCCCCGAGGCTCATGAAGGAAGCGTCCTTCATGGCGTCGAAGAAGAGGGCCCACGGCCCCCTCCACTTCGCGGAGTGGAACGTCGCCCGGATCTTCGGCCTTGTTCGGTCCCATTCGCCCATGCCGCCCGGTACGCGCCGGACCCGCCGACCTGCGGCCGCGCTCGTGTACAATCCTTCGAGAGCTCCGCCGGCGGGCGCAGATCCGCCCGTCCGCTCCGTACCCGATCGCGGAGGTGGCGCCATGATCACAGCTGAGACGATGGTGGAGATGCTGAAGGACGTGGAGCCG
>Ga0315291_10004222_pt1 | contig 18363 bp, 19 predicted proteins | sample YL17G12_20_MG_FD_203070 | JGI IMG/M metagenome (GOLD analysis project Ga0315291, IMG submission 203070) | Sediment microbial communities from Yellowstone Lake, YNP, Wyoming, USA - YL17G12_20 | ecosystem: Environmental > Aquatic > Freshwater > Lake > Sediment | place: USA: Wyoming | collected...
TCCGCCGCCGCCGCCGCCCTCCGCGCCGCCTCGGCCCCGCGCAGCGCTGCGTGGACCTCCTTGGCCATCCCACTGGCCTGCGCCCTCCACGAGGGCTTATACCTGTCCCAGCCGTCGAGCAGGAAGGGGACGTCGTCGAGGACGGAGCAGTGGAGGGGCCAGTGCGTCTCCGGGGCGGGAGCGGAGGAGGGGGGCGAGGCCGAGGAGGCGAGCGCGGCGGCGGCGGCAAAGGTCCTGCTCTCGGCGTTGTCGAGCTCCGGGTCCGCTTCGGGGCTCGGCCCGTGGTCGTGGCCGCAGCTGCCCTCCTCTCCGTCCTCTCTCTCTCTAGGCTCCTTGCGCCTCGACTCCTCCCCTTCCCCGGAGGCCTCGAGAGCCGCAGCGGCGACGAGCGACGCGACGAGCGTCCACAGGTCGCAGAGGTCCTCCGCGCCGAGCCCCTCGAAGCAGCTGTGCGGCAGGCCGTGCCTGCTCGAGGCGCCCGCGATCGCCACCAGCGCGGGCGCGGCGCGTTCTCCGAGCGCCGCCGCCCTGGAGGCGCAGGCGGGCGAGCAGGGGCGGCCGCGGCCACCGCAGACGCCCCCGGCGCAGGCGGGGCAGGCGCGGGCCCGGTGCTCCCCGCGAGGGACCGCCGCGACGGGGCGCTCGACGAGCAGCAGCTCGCCGGCTTTGATGTCCCGCGTGGCGAGGGCGTGGCGGCCCAGGGCCTTGGAGTGGGCGACGCGGAAGGGGAGCCAGGGGCTCGCGGCGGCGAGGGCCGGCAGAGGGGACGAGTGCGGCTTGCTGGGGGAGGCCGCGGCGGGTGCGGGAGCGGGAGCGGCGGCGGGAGCTGCCGACGATGATGATCCTGCCTCGGCCTTCTTCTCCTCGGGAGCCCGCTCCGGGGCCTCGGCTGCCGCTGGCTTTGTCATAACAGAATCAAAGTGACGTGTGATCCTCGAGGCAGCGCGGCGGCTCTCGGAGCTTGAGAGAGAGAGGGACAATTGCAAGAGGGAGAAAGAATTCGCGGCTAGCGATCGATCGAGTTGTAAAAAAAAACATGAGTCTCGTTCCACTTTTCTCGCCTCGTCGGCGGCGACAAAGCGCATCGGAACGAACAAACAAAAACCGGTTTTTTTTTCATCACTCTCGCTCTCTTTCCCGGTTCTCGACCCCTCGAGCGACGCACGAGAAGCCGTCGCGTGCTCTCATTGAGATGTTGCACTGGTTCTCTGGAGGGAAAAAGCAAAAACCCGCGCTCTCTGACAAGGGTCGAAGCGGAAGGATGGTCGAAGCAAACGACACCCTCGAACCCGTCGCGGCACTCGATGACGACGACGACGACGACGTCCCCGAGTTCCCCATCAACGGCCTCCCGAAGACCATTAACGACCTCCCAAAGGAACTGCTCGTGTCGGTCTTCATTGCTTTCGAGGACCCGATCTTGGTAATGCAACCCGTCCCCTTAGTCTGCAAGGAGTGGGATGAGATCTACCGCTCTCAGGATGCGAGCCCTCTGCACGAGACGCTCGAGGTCGACCTTCGAACGGAGGTCGAGAGAGCAGCGGCGGCGAGAGAGTGGGCGCCCTGCCGTGGCCTTCGCCCCATCACGAGGGCCGCGGCGCAGGAGTGGGCTCTTAGCCGCCGTGTCCACGCCTCGAGGGTCATCTCGTGGGCCGAGAGGCGCGCCGGCTCGGTGCGCAAGCTGTACCTCAAGGGGGGGTCCGAAGGAGCTCTCGAAGACTTCAGCTCGGAGGACTTTTTTCCTTCGGGCAAGGTCGAGGCTCGGCCGCGTCGCGCTGCCCTCAAAATTCGGCTGTTGGCCGACGACAAAGAGAAAACAAAAGAAAAAAGAAAAAAAGCGTCGGGAACACAGTCCAATTCGCGACGCTCCGCCGCTTCTCTGTCCTGTCGTGTTGCTTCTGCCGACAGAGAACGTCTCTCTCCCGGTCAGCGCGAGGAGAGACGCTGAACGAGAGAGCAGCGAGCCCCAATTACCCGAATACTTCTTCTGAATTCTCCCTCTCTCTCGACGGCGCCATTCTTCCTTCCTCGTCGTCGGAGAACGAAGAACGATGAATCCTTCCAATCCTTCCTCCTCCTCCTCCCAACACGTCCGCGTCGCGGTCCACGTCCGGCCCCTGCTCCCGGGGGAGACAGGAGACCTCGACTCCGTCTCGATCGAGGGAGGCAAGAAGGTGCTCTTCGGGGCAGCAGCAGCTGGAGGCACCTCGACGAATGGAAGCGCTTCGGAGCAGCAGCAGCATCGCTCGGCCGTCGCCTTCGACCTCGCCGCGGGCCTCTCCGCCGGCGGCGTCGACCCCGCCCTGCTCTACGAGACCTGCGTCTCCCCGCTCGTCGACGCGCTCTTCGAGGGGTTCAACGCCTCCGTGCTCGCGTACGGTCCCACGGGGTCGGGGAAGACCTTCACGATGGGCACGGACTTTAGCGGCCACGGCGGCGGCGGCGGCGGCGGTTTCTCGAGCGGGGACGGAGACGGCGACGCTGCCGCTGCGGCAATGATGCCCGGGGGAGGGATCGTCCCCCGAGTGGCCAAGGACCTCTTCTCCCGCGTCGAGAGGGCGCTCAAGGAAGGGAAAGAAGGAGGAGGCTCTTTCGCAGTCGACGCTTGTTCGGTTCGACTCGGCTTTGTCGAGGTCTATGCAGAAGAGGTCAGGGATTTGCTTTCCTCGGCTCGCCCGCCCTCCTCCGATTCGCCCACCACTTCCGCTGCTGCTGCCGCTCCGTTATCCACCTCGTCAGAAGCCGCTGCTCCGACACTCACGCTCCGGGACTCTGACGGCAGCAGCAAGGGCGGCAGTAGCCAAAGCCCCCTCGCCTCGTCGGGCGCGGCCGAGGTCGAGGTCTCGACGGCCGAGGAGCTCACCCGCCTGCTCTCCTCGGCTGGGAGGCGGCGGGCGACGGGAGCCACGGCGGTCAACGCGGCCTCCTCGAGGTCGCACGCCATCGTCACGCTCACCGTGGAGCAGCGAGGGAGGAGGCGGGGGACGGGCGGGACGAAGCACGGGGCGGGGGAGGGCGCGGCCCCCGCGCCGCCGGGCCCCCCCGAGACGGCGACGGTCTCGGCGAAGATGTGCCTGGTGGATTTGGCGGGCTCGGAACGCCAGAAGCGCACCCTGGCGTCTGGGATGAGGCTCAAGGAGGCCACGGCGATCAACAGGGGGCTGCTCGCGCTCGGGAACGTGATCGGAGCGCTGGCGGCGCAGTCCAAGGCGGCGGCGACAGCAGCAGCGGCGGCGGGAGCGGCATCAGCAGCGGGAGCGTCTTCAAACCCTCCCCTCCAGCAGCAGGCGCAGCAGCAGCAGCAGCACCGCCACATCCCCTACCGCGACTCCAAACTCACCAGACTCCTCGCCGACGCCCTGGGGGGAGCCTCGCGGACCCTGCTCGTGGCCTGCGTCTCGCGCGCCGACGCCGACGCCGACGAGGCCGCCGCGACGCTGCGGTACGCGGCGCGCGCGCGCGCGATAGTCAACGTGCCCCGGGCTAACGTATTTTCTTCCGCCGCCGCCGCCGCGAGCTGCTGCGCTGTCGGGAGCCTGTGCGCAGCGAACGCAGCGGAGCTCGAAGCCTTGCGGATGGAGCTCGTCGGCGCGAGGGGCAGGATCGCGGCGCTCGAGCGGGAGCTCTCGGAGTCGAGGAAGAAGAAGGAGAGGGAAAAGGCTGCTGTTTTCGTTCCTGGTGCTGCTGCTGCTGCCGAGCAGTTCTCCGTGCGCCCCTCCTCGGAGACCGCGGCAAGATACGCGGCGGAGGCCGCGGCGGCGAGGCGGAGGGCCGCGGCGCTGCGGGCAGCCGCGGCGGCGGCAACGGCGGATGGGGGGGGAGGAGCAGGAGCGACGGAGGCGGCGGCGGTGGAGACGACGGCAAAGATCGTCCCACCCGCGTCCTCTCGACCTCCCCTTCCGCCTCATCCTGCCCCGGGCCCTCTCGCCGCGGGGGCGGCGTTGAGAGCGGGCGTCGGGAGGAAGCAAGGGGCAGCAACGGCGACAGTGGCGACGACGATGAAACCGCAGCCGCTGTCTCTGCCTCCGTCTCCGTCGGCGTCGGCGTCGTCGTCCTCCTTTGCGAAGAGATTCGCCCTGTCGTCTCTGGACGGTAACTCTCCCGAAAGGAAGCAGCCACCTCCGCAGAGCAGCAGCAGGTGGTGGTAAAAAGTGCTTCGTTTAGCGCGGAGACGGGGGGAGAGAGAGAGAGAAAGCTTGAGGTTGAAAAAAAGTGGGACTGAAAAACAAAAGAAACTCATTTTTCAAAAACAAAACAAAAAAAGTTGATTCGCGATGCGTCGAGGGCCCAGCGCCCTCGTCGAGCCACTCCCGCTGGCGAGCGTGGAGCGCCTCTGCGACGCAGGGGCTCTCGCTGTGATCCTCTCCGGAGCGGCGGCATTCCTGGCGCTGACTGTCGGTGGGCAGACAGCGCAGTACGGACGACACGCGCCGCCGTCGATGACGACTCCGGCGACGATGCCGACCTCCTCGCCTAGCCGGCGGCGACGACGGGGCCTCTCCTCCCTCCTCCCCGCTTCGCTCCCGGCCCGCTGGGCCTGGCTCACGCAGGAGCTCCCAGCTCTCCTGCTGGCCCCTGCGGTATTTGTGTTCACCCTTCGGGCGCTTCACGAGAACGAAAAAGAGGCAGGAGCGGTGGGAAAATTCCGGTGGTGGTTCTCTTCGTCGCCGCCGCCCGTCGCCGCCGCTGGCCGTCTCAGCTCCCTCCTCCGCCTCTCGTCGGAGGCCCCGCTCCCGAACCGGCTCCTGCTGCTCGCGTTCGCGCTCCACTACGCCTGGCGCTCTCTTGCCTACCCGTTCCTGATTCGCGGAGGGAAGCGGACGAGGGTGCTCGAGTGGCTGCTCGCGCTCGCGTTCTGCTGCTGCAACGGCGCGCTGCAGGGCGCGGGCGCGGCTCTGGTCGGCGCGAGGGGGAGGGGGCGGGGGAGCGGGGGCGAGGGGGGCCGCCTCCGCTCTGCGACTCCTCCTGTTTTATCTCCTTTTCACCACCTCGCGCTCTTCGGCGTGTCCCTGTGCCTCTGGGCCCTGTTTTGGGGCCTGAACCTCGCCGCGGACGCGCACCTGAGGTCCCTGCGGAGGAAGAAGACAAGTAAGGCGGCGGCGGCGGCGAGGGCGCCGACGGGAAACGGAGGAGGAGGAAGAGAAGAAGAAGAAGAAGAAGAAGAAGAAGACCGCGGGTACCGACTCCCGACCTCGGCGCTCTTCTCGCTTGTGGCGTGCCCCAACTACGGCGCCGAGTGCGCGGAGTGGGGGTGCTTCTCTTTGGCGTCTTTTTTCGCCTCGAGGGCAGCAGCGGCGGCAGCAGGAGCGGAAGGAGAGAGGAGCAGCAGCGTCATTGCCAGCGAGAGCTTGCCCGCGCTCGCTTTTGCCTTCTTCACCGCCGCCAATTTGGTCCCTCGGGCTCTGGCGCACAGGCGGTGGTATGCGGAGAAGTTTGAGGACTTCCCGCGCGGGAGGAGGGCGATTTTCCCTTGGGTGTTGTGAGAGAAGAGAAGGAGAGGAAGCGAGAAGGAGAGGGAGCGAGAAGTTTGGGAGGAGAAGTGGGAAAAAAACGGGGAAAAAACTGCAAAAGGAAAACACAAAACGTTTCTTCAATCTCCCTTTGTACCTCACCCCGTTTACGCTTTCTTTTTTTTGAACTCGCAGCACGATGGGTACGTCTCCGCAGTGTCTCTCAGTCTTCTCGTGAGCCCTGCGAGCGCGGAAAGGCGCTGGAGAATGATCCCCCGCTGGTGCTGCAGGGGCGCTCTGTCGACAAAGGGAGCGTCGTTGATCGCAGCCGCCGCCGCCGCCGCGAGATCATTCGTCGGCGGCCCAAGAAACGGCGTCTCCGACTCTCGCACGCGGTCAATCTCCATATTCCTTGCCTTCGGGAGCTGTTGCGCGACTCTGCAGATCGGAATCGATGTGCTCGTTTGTCGCTCGAAGAGCGGGCTGCTTCCCCCAAGGAGCAGAAGCGGCGCTCTTTTGGAGCTGCTCCTTTTGTCGATTGGAGGAGAGGGCATCGCCGTCGATCGAGGCTCTCCCTTTTATTTTCTTGCACTCACGCCTCTCTCTTTCTCTCCCTCTTCTCTGAACTCGATCAACAACTTCCGACAGCCATCGTTAAGGCGCGCGACCTGCGCTCCAAGGGCAAGGCGGAGCTGGAGGGACAGGTGAGAAACGTTTTCTTTGTCGTCGACGGGCGGCGGCGGCGGCAAGCAGTGGCGGCGGCGACGTCGAGAGAAAAGCCATGTCGCCCTTAACAGCTTGGCTCGCGCCTGTCGAAGCAGAAGCAGCAGCTCTGTGCCACGCTGATGCGTTTTTCATGGTGGAGAGCAGCAGCGAGATGAAAGCAGAATCGGTGCCTCTTCGGCGTGCTAGCAAGACGCGAGAAATCGAAGACGAGAATCGCTCCCTCTCGATCTCGCGCTCTCGCTCGCGCGCCCAAGACGGCGGACACGCTCGTTTTCTCGCACGTATCGCCTCCGGAAGGGGCACGCCGCCCTCGCCCCTCGCTCCCTCTCTTGAGCAGCCCCGTTGACAGAAGCTCACAAACGAAAACGGAAACAAAACCATACGAAACTCCCACCGAAAAAAAAACAGCTCAAGGACCTCAAGCAGGAGCTCGCTGCGCTCCGCGTCGCCAAGGTCACCGGCGGCGCTGCCAACAAGCTCGCCAAGATCAAGTCGGTCCGCAAGGGCGTCGCGCGCGTGCTGACCGTCATCTCGCAGGAGCGCCGCAGCGCGATCCGGTCCCAGCTTGCCGGGTCCAAGTACCTCCCGCTGGACCTGCGCCCGAAGAAGACGCGCGCGATCCGGAAGCGTCTGACCAAGCACCAGAAGGAGGCCAAGACGGTCAAGGCCGCGAAGAAGGCCGCGGCGTTCCCGAGGCGCAAGTACGCCGTCAAGGTCTAAGGGGGAGAGGAGGCCTTGAGGAGGTGACGAGAGGCGGCGAGCGCGAGCGCGCTTGGTTTCTTCTTGGTTTCTTCGTGTTAAAATGAGTTTTTTTACCTTCTGAGTTTTTTTTTCCCAAGGAGCCGGCGACCCGGCTCCCAAGAAGGAGCCGGCCCCGCTCGACGACAACGAGCGCCGCATCTGCGAGAAGCTCGAGCGGCGCGAGCGCCACCGAATCTTCATCTAATTCTGGTTCCTCTACCGCGACGAGCTGAAGGAGGCGGAGGCGGCCCTGCAAGCGGCCACGGCCGCCAGGGACGCCGCGGCCGAGAGATTCGACGGGCTGCAGGGCGAGCGCACGCGAGACCTTACGGCACTTGGCCCTCTTCGCCGCGAGTTAGTCGAGGGGGGTGAGAGAACAAAATACAAGGGCACGCGTCTCCCCGGCTCCCCCCCCGCTCCCGCCCCCCCCCTCTTTCTCACTGCCTTGCTTTTTCCATTGTTGAGATTGAGAGAAAATAAATAAAGTTGAAATCGCACGCTGCTTTTTCCTCTAAAAGCGCGGAAACCTGTTGAGAGTTGCAAGTAGAAGAAAAATCGTGGTCGAGTTGAAGAAAAATCATTTCTACTTGCATCTGAAAACAAAACCAAACTTCATCCCTCTCTCTCTCTCTCTTGGTCACTTTTCTTCTTCTTCTCTCAGACACACACTCTCTCTCTCGATCTTCGTTCTCAGCGCAATAAGCATGTTCAAGAAGCTCCTCCAGAGGAAGGGCGCGAAGCAGAAAGGTACAGAAGCGGCAGCATAGAGCTTTTTTCTTTTTTCTTCGGCGATGCCGGCGGCGGAAAAATCTAGTCGTCTCTTTTTTTTTTCCCTCACCTAACCCCTTCTCGAAACCTCGACAGCCACCGCCAACGACCCCGCGGGCGCGGGCGTCTCCGACCACTTCGGCTCCAGGGCCTTCGACCACCCCGGGACGCATTCTCGCGTCGTCCCGGCCGCGGTGTCGACGTTTGACCAGGTCTCGCACAGGCTCGAGGAGGAGCTGCGGCTCGCCGGCTTCGCCGTCGTCAGTGCCGCGGTCTCTCCGGGCTCCTCGTCGCCGCCGCCGGAGGAGCATGCGGCGGCGGCAGAGGGCGCCGAGGAGGAGGGAGCCGCCGCTTCCCCGTCCTCCTCCTCCTCCTCTCCCGTCCGGCCCCCGGGCTGCTCGGGGAGGGCCGCGACGCTCACGGTCCTCCGCGAGGGGCACCGGGCGCTGCTGGACCGCGCGCCGGGCCTCTGCCCGCTGCTGCCATCCGTCGTCTGCGTGTTCGAGGCCGACGGCTGGGGGGGCGACATCGTGGTCTCCGCGGCGGCTCCGGCGGCTCTGCCGGTCCTCCTGCTCGAAGAGGAGAAGCGGGGGAGGAAAGGCGGGGAGGAGGAGGCAAGCGCCGCCGACGCCGACGCCGACAAAGCCCTCGCCGCGCTCCGCTCGGCCGACGCCGCGATCCGAGCCGCGCTCGAGTCCGTGTTCCGCCTCCCGAAGATGGCAAGCCCCCCGGGGACGTATTCGTGGCCTCTTGTGAAAGGCTTGCCGCCCGTGGGGGGCAGCGCCGCGGTGGCCGGCGGGAAGGCGAGGTCGCAGGCCAAGAGGGAGGAGGAGATGAAAAATTGAGAGAGAGAGCCGAGTGTTTTTTTGTGCGTTTTCGTGTGACTTGTTCTGCAAACTGAATCGGGAGAGCACAGCTTCTCAGCAGGGGGAGAGGCATGCCCTTCCTCTTCCGCGTGAAGGCGTCTGCCGGCGAGAAGGGCGCTCGCGGCGACGACGCCCCAGTCGACGTAGCCTCGGACAATGCAACAACAGCTGCAGTTCGGTCCGCGGCGAGCACGGGGGAGGAGGCGAAGGCGTTGACCCCATCTTCGACGGAGCTCGCAACGACGACTTCCCCGTCGTCGCCTCCGACGACCTCTTCTTCCTCTCCTCCTCCTCCTCCTCCTCCTCCTCCTCCTCCTCCTCCGACCTCGACCTCCTCTTCCTCTTCTCCTCCTCCTCGGCCAAAGATCTCCTTCCTCGACAAGTACCTCTTCGTCTGGGTCGCCCTCTGCATGGCCGCCGGCTCCCTCGTGGGCTACTTCCTGCCGGCGGTCCCCGCGGCGCTCGACAGGGCCAGCGTCCTCGGGGTCTCGGCGCCGATGGCGGCGCTGCTGTGGCTGATGATCTTCCCGATGCTGCTCTCGGTCGACTGGGCCGCCCTCAGGGAGGTCGCCAGGGTCCCGGGCCCGGTCGCGCTCACCTCGGTGACCAACTTCCTCGTGCAGCCCTTCCTGGCGTACGGAGTCTCCGTGCTCTTCTTCCGCGTGCTCTACTCGCGGGTCCTGCCGAGGGCCGACGCGGACCAGTACATCGCGGGCAGCGTCCTGCTCGCCGCCGCGCCGTGCACCGCGATGGTCCTGGTCTGGTCGCTGCTGGTGGGCGGCAACGCGGCGTACACCGTCATCCAGGTCGCGGTCAACGACCTGCTGACGCTGGCGCTGTTCGTGCCGATCGTGTCGCTGCTGCTCGGGAAGGGGGTGACCGCGGGCGACGTGCCCCCCCCCTACAAGATCGTGACGGCCTCCGTGCTCGCGTTCGTCGGGATCCCGCTGCTCGTCGCCGTCGCCGTGCGGCTGGTGCTCGTGCGCCGGCTGGGAGGGAGGGCGCAGGCGCAGCGGGCGATCGAGAGGGTCGCCGGCGCGTTCAAGCCCGTCACGCTCGCGGGGCTGCTCGCGACGCTGGTGCTCGTGTTTGCGTTCCAGGGCGCCGTCGCCGGCAGCAAGGCGCTGCACATCCTGCTGATCGCCGTGCCGATGACGATCTCGACGGCGCTCGTCTGGATGATCGTGTACCTCGCGGGGTCGGGCCTTCTCTCGATGCCCCACGAGCTGCTGGCCCCGGCCGCGCTCATCGCGACCTCCAACTTTTTCGAGCTCGCGATTGCGGTCGCCGTCGGCGCGTTCGGGGCGGGGTCGGGCGCGGCGCTGGCGTGCTCGGTCGGCGTCCTCGTCGAGGTGCCCGTGATGCTCGTGCTCATCTCCGCCAGCAACGCGCTGCGCGGGAGGGCGGACGCGAGGGCGCGCGCGGCGGACTGGGGCAGGCTGGCGTGGGCGCGGAGGCTGTTCGCGCCTCCCGGGATGGTTGGGACGGCGGCGGCGGCGGACGCGGAAGCGGCAGCGGACGCGGAAGCAGCGGCGGCGGGCGGAAAAGCACCGAGCTTCGAGAACGGGGAAGCGATAGTTTGAAGGCGGGCAGCTGTAAAGTGTGGAGGAGAAACAGAAGAGGAGAAGCAAGAGGAGGGCGGCGGCGGCGGCGGAGGCGCCGCAAGGACGGCTAGAGAGCCGGAAGAGGGAAGAGGAGACCGGAGGAGGCGAGGAGGTGAACAAATTGAGAGGAGCGAGTTTTCATTCGACGGTGATTGCACACCCAACTTTTTCTCCTCCTCCGCTTTCGCGCGCTTTTGCGCCTCGCTCTCTCTCGCCCGCGCGTGCTCTCTCTGTATATACATACATCGTCGAGAAATGGAGCGCTTGATATTTGCGCTCCTGCTCTTGCCGCTGGCATCAGCAGCAGCCGAAAGAAACGCCGACCCCGCTGCTCCGTCTCCATCGCCTCCGAAATGGCCCGCCTCGTTCACGCTCTCGTACAACTTCTCACTGCCGTACACGCGCGAGTTCCAGAGCTCGGAGCTGGTCTACGACGTGGTGGTGCACCGGGACGCGGAGAGGCGGCTGGCCAAGCAGGTGAGAGAGGAAGTTGAAGACGACTGATCGAAGAAGAAAAAGAAGAAGGAAAAAACCGAACAGGCGATCAAACACCTGACGCTCAAACGACCTCGAAACCTCAAAAAAAACTTGTCTAATCCTTAGTCCCTCTACTCGGGCAGCAACGTCATCCTGGCCACCGACGAGACCTACTACGAGTCCACCCCGCGCATCGACGAGGTCGGCTGCGCCGCCTATAAGGCCGACGACGAGTCCTTACAGCTTTTGGAAACGCCGCTGCTCCCCGACCTGAGCGCAGTCGTCGACGAAGAATCACAAGAGCCCGTTTGGAAGTTCAAGGGCGAGGAGCGCATCTCCGTGGCGTCCGCGGGAGGGGACGGGACCGTGCAGGCGGGCCTGTGGGAGGCCAGGGCGAGGCACGGGGAGAGGGAGACGGTCTATCGGTTCTGGGCGAGCGGCGGCGGCAAAGGCGGCGACGGCGGCGAGCAACGAGGAGCGGCGGCGGCGGCGGCGCTCCCGCGCCCTCTCCGCCTCCACCAGCTGGGTCCCGACGTCCTCTCGGGCTCCCACTTCGACGAGTACGTCGTCGACTACGGCGAGCTGGTCCCGGGGCCGCCGCCGGCGGCGAGCTTCGAGAAGCCAACGTCGTGCGTCGGCGTCGAGGTCGAGGTCGAGGTCGGCGGAGAGAAGGTTCAAGCGGGGAGGGCGAGGCGGCGCCGTTCCGCGAGGCTGGCATCGACGGCGGCCTCCGTCGCGCCGCGTCTGCCCTGCAGTGGCAGGGGGAGGAGAGCCTCCTCTTCTTCGTCCCCGCTCTCCTCCCCTCCTCCTCCCCTCTCTGCGCTCGAGGAGAACGCCGCCTTTGTCGCCGAACACGACGGCGCCCGCGGCGGCGACGCGCCGCTCCTCTCCTCTTCTTCGTCCCTGCTCTCCTCCCCTCCTCTTCCCCTCTCTGCGCTCGAGGAGAACGCCGCCTTTGTCGCTGAACACAACGGCGCTCGCGGCGGCGACGCGCTGCTCCTCTCCTGTCCTCCTTCCCCATCGTACCGCGTCCGGCTCAACCGCTTCGCCGCGCTCTCTGACGCCGAGTTCGCCGCCACCTACCTGCAGAGCGAGTCACTGGCGGCTCGGAGGCAGCGGAGGAAGAAAGAGGAGAACGAAGAAGGAGAAGAAGAAGACGGAGCAGAAGACGGAGAGGAGCTTCTCCAGAAGAGGAAGAAGAAAAAGAAGCCCTTCTCCGCAGAGCTCCCCTACTCCCGCAAGGTCCCCAAGGGCCGCGTCCCCTCCGCCGTCGACTGGAGGAGTACCGGAGCCGTCCCGCAGGCCGTTAAGGACCAATCGACGTGCGGCTCCTGCTGGGCGTTTGGCACCACCGCCGCGATCGAGGGCGCGGCTTTCCTGTCCTCAGGTGTTTCTCTCTCGGCCTCGGAGCAGCAGTTTATGGATTGCTCCTGGGACTTTGGGGCCAACTCGGCCTGTGGGGGCGGGGACGCAGATGCAGCCCTCGACTGGCTTGTCAAGGAGCGGCGCGGGGAGTTTGAGGTCGAGCGGAACTATCAGTACATTGGCGCTGCCGGCTTTTGCCTCCGTAAGCAGCCCGAGGCGCCTGAGGATGCCTCTTCTTCCCTCGACTCTTCTCCTCCCTCTTCTTCGATCTCCTCGTCTTCTCCCTCGCCTCCCAAGGTGAAGGGCTACGCCTTCGTGCCCGCGGGCGACGACGAGGCCTTGATAGAGGCAGTCTACTCTCGGGGGCCCCTGCAGGTCTCGATCAACGCGGCCGCGAAAGGGTTCCGCTTCTACTCCTCGGGCGTCTACGACGAGCCGTCGTGCAGCCCCAGGGAGGAGGACCTGGACCACTCCGTGGCCCTGGTTGGGTACGGCACGGACGGGGCGTCGGGCAAGGACTTCTGGCTCGTGCGTAACAGCTGGTCGTCGCACTGGGGCGACGGAGGCTACGTCAAGATCGCGCGCACCAACGGCGGGTGCGGTGTCGGGACGGCTGCCATGTACGCGGTGATGGAGGAGGAGGAGGAGGAGGAGGAGGAGCAGCTCTCCATTGCGTGAGAGGGAGTCTTTAAACTTCCTTTGCTCTTCCTCTTTCCATCTTTTTTAAAACGAAATTCACGCACTTTCGCAATGCTTTTCTTTGTCTTTCTTTTGTTTGTAAATCTTCTCAACTGCCTTTTGATTCGCGGGGAGAGAGAGAGAAATCGGTATTTTTTTTCATTCAAGTTTTTCAAGTTTTTTTCAAATTTTCGTTCTCTTTTCTACCTCTTCCCCCAGAGCCCGCCGCCTCCTCCCCCCGCGCCGGCAAACAGCGCTTGCGCCATCCTCCTCGCCGCGGCCCTGGGGACCACGGGAGAGGTCCCGGCGGGCGCCGGCGGGGCCCCCAGCGCCACCGTGGCACAGGGATAGCAGAGGCGGAGGAGGACGAGCTTCTCTTTCTTCTTCTCTTGTTCCTCGTCGCCGCCCCCGGTTCCGCAATCGCCCTCACCCTCGACCTCGACCTCCGCTTCGGCGCCGTCGCCGCTCGACCACGGCCCCGCGGCGCACAGGTCGCAGAGGCTTCTCGGCGGCTCGCTCCTGCGCGCGTCCTCGCTCCTCCGTCCCGCCCACCCGCAGGGCGCGAGCTTGCCCAGGGCGGCCACGACGGAGGTCGCCGTCGACGGAACGCGGAGCTGCGCGGCGCCAAGGAACTCGGCCGCGGCCGCGAGGACCCCGTCTTGCTCTTCCTCTCCTTCGTCGTCTCCCTCTCCTCCGTCCGCCGCCGCCGCCGCAGTCAGTCCCAGCAGCCTCGCCGCGGCCTCGACGTCCGAGGTCGGGACGGAGACGAGGGGGCGCACGAAGGAGACGGGGCCTCCTCCTCGCCCTTGGTCTCCTTCTTCCCCGGAGCGACAAAACCTCCGGTCGCAGCCGGCAACCTCGAGCGGCAGCGCGGCCCCGGCCCCGGCGGCCGCGGCGGCGACCGCGGAGGCCGCACAGCGGGTCGCCGTCTCGGCCGTGGCGACGACGGTCGCTCCTCGCAGCCGGGCGAAGCGGAGCAGGGAGGCCCTGACGAGCGAGCGCTCGGCGCGGCGCCTCGCCGAGGCGAGCTCGGGGCGCGGGCGGCGGCGGCGGCGCCTGTTTTCCGTCGTCCGAGAGGGTGGCTCTTCTCCCTCTCCTTCGTCGTCGTCGCCGTTCCCCGTTTCCTCGAGGGAGGAGTGCAAGAGCTCGAGGCGCCGAAGGCCCTCGGTCTCTTCCTCGGCGAGAGCGAGCCAGATCGGGACGACGGTCGGTGCGAGCGAGGCAGCAGCGGCGGCGGCGGCAGCGGGTTCGGTGGAGGTCGACGCTGAGGCGTCTCCGAGTTCCGCGGCGGCAGAGAGAGCTCTCGAGTGAAGCCTCCTCCACGCGCGGCAGTCGACCTTGACAGCCGCGACGAGCTCGAAGCTGGGCCTCGCCCCCGGGTAGCTGGCCGGTGCCGCGACGGCAGACAGCAGCTCGGCGAGGAGGCGGGAGGACGGGCCTGAGAGGGTGGAGTGAGAGGGGTTTGGTTGAGAGGGTTGAGTTTTTTTTTTTTTCGAATTCGGCGGGACGAAAAAAATAAACTAGCCTCGTCCAATTCCCACCTCCGGACCAAGCGACCACGACTCTCTGGCCCTTGATTCTCAGATCGACGGCCTCGCGGCCAACACGCGACTTCAGGGCCTCGCGCAGGCAGCTCGAGCACAGAGCCGCGGAGCCGAATGAGGACGTTGAGACGTCGGAAGGATTCGGGCAACGGGCGCACGTTTTTGGCGATTTCGACGAATCCATCGGCGACGACGGCTCATCGATATCAGCAGCAGCAGCAGCAGCAGCGCAGCCGCTGCCAGCTCCGCTTGTGCTGCTGCCGCAGCCTCCGGTGCCTTTGCAGCATGAGGAAGGGGTGGAGCTCGTCATATAAGAGAACAGAGAGACGCGGCGTTTTTTTCTTTCTCCTTTTCTCCTACTAGAAAACAGAGGGGAGAGAGGGAAAGTTGCGAAGAAAATAAAAATAGCTGTGGGCTTCTTCGACACCGAACGCCGGCCTCGGCCCTCGAAGAAGAAAAAAGAAAAAGACTCTTAGAAGGGCCGCAGGAAGAAAGAGCGAATTGATAACAACCACGCCTGCTCTGCTACCTCTCCCTCTTGAAAGCGTGGAGCGGGAAGGGGGACGCGTGGATGATTTCGATGGCTCTCTTTTTTCAGAGGCAGCTGAGCTGGACCCGCTGCTTTTTCTTTTCCTCTCATTTTCATTCAAGAGCAAAAAAAAAAACTCGACGCCAACGACGGCTCTTTCTCCTTCTTCCCTCTTCTTTCTCCTTCTCAGTAGAGCTCCCTCGCTTGATTTTCCTCGCTAAGATTTGCATTGATCATGCCTGAGCGTCTGCGAAAGAAAATATCCGTTTCGTAATGGGCAGGCCGCGCGTTGGCGCGCCTTTGGAGGCCATCTCGCTTCTCCTTGTCCTCGCGGCAGCGACCCGCCCGCTCGACGCCGGGATCGTCGCGCGCGTTCCAGGCGCGCACGGCTTCCTTAACGCGAGCTCATTCGCCCCCGCTGAGGCCAACTCAAAGGTGCGCATCCATAAATGAGAATTAGAGAGGCTGTTTTGGTTTCAGCAAAGAGGACGAGGGGCGAACGACGGACGACGAATTCGATGTCGCGCCCGTCGCATCGACATGAGAGTTACAGAACGAAAACCTTTTACCTCAACAACTGCAGCAACAAACTGACTCTTTCTTTCCTCCCTTCCTCTCCAACGCTCCAGCGCAGTTCGCCGCCGACGCCGGGGCGGCCGACACCTGCGTCTACGGCATGGTCATGTGTTATGCCGACGCGACGCTGCTCCCCTCCTCCACCGAGGAGCTCGCCTCGGGCATCGCCGGCCTCGTCGCCGCCGCGGCCGCAGGAGGCAAGCCGCTCTCTGTTCGCGCGACGAGCTCCGTCTTCCACTCGACGTCGCCTTTCACCTGCCCGAGCGGCTACGGCGGCGGGCTCGGGTCTCCCTTGCCCCCGACGTACGGTCCCTTGCCTCCTCCTCCGACGACGAGCTCGGCCGCCCCGGCGACGGCGGCGGTGCTTCTGGACTCGCTGCGAGGCGTCTCCACGCCTCTGCTTGTCGGCGGCGGCGGCGGAGGAGCAGGGGGGAACGGCGGGGGCGGGAACGATCCTCTCGCGATGACCGTGCTCGCCGGCTCGCGCCTCTGGCAGGTCTGGCACTGGGCCGAGGAGCGGGGGCTCTCCCCTCCGAGGGGGGTGCCGACTGTTTGGTCGGGTGCGTGAGAGAGAGAGAGCAATGGCGTTCTTCTGTTTCCCCCCGAGTTCTTTCATCTCTTTCTCGAGAGAACAAGGGGAGGACGTCCTGATCAGGGACAGGCTCGACGCGCTCGTCGCGCAAAACGTGTGGGGGGCGGTTCAAAGTTCACCAGGGGAGAAAAAAACATTCTCACCTCCCTCTTTCGAAAAACAAAAAAAACAGACCTCTCGGTCGGGGGCGTCGTCTCCGCTTCCTCGCACGGGTCCGGCGGGGTCGGGAGGCCCAGCGCCTTCAACGACATCGTCACCGAGTTCGTGTGGGTCGACGCGACCGGTGAGTATTCGTTTTTATCTGTTTTTTGGTTTCAGGTTTTTTTTCAACATTTTTCACCTCTTCTTTCCCTCTTCTTCTCTTTCTTCTACTTCCTCTCCAACCCCCTGCCACCAGGAACAATCCACCGCTCCGCGCACGACTCGCCCGAGGGCCGCGCCATCGCCGGGGGCATGGGCCTCCTGGGCGTCGTGACCGAGGTCACCCTCAGGATGGAGCCGCTGTCGAAGACCGCCGCGCTGACCCTGACGGCCAAGAGCGACCAGACGATGGCGGCGGACGCGGCGCGGCTCCAACAGGTCGGAGGGGACTCGACAAGCGTCGCCCTGCTGTGGAGGCCGGACGTGAAAAAGTACAACGCCTACATCCTGGCCGACGCGGGAAACGCCACGACAGAGGCGGCGCTCTACTCGCTCGCGGCCCAGCGCGGTGACCGCCTCGCGGCGAAGCTCGCGAGCCTCCTCGAGACGAGCAAGACCGGGCCGGGTCCGACCTTCTCCGAGGCGACGCCTCCGGGCTTCCTCCAGCTCGCCTCGGCCTTCGTGAGAACGTCGCAGCTCGACGCCAACGAGACGGGAGCGAAGGGCTCTTCTGCGGCGCTCGGCGCGGCGTCGTGCGGGCTCGGGCTCGGGGCGCAAGTGCTGCAGCAGATGGCGAGCTCGCGCCACGCCTTGGTCCCCCTGCCCCTCGGCGTCGGCAGCACGGGCTCCATCCTCGGGAACTGGCAGCCCCCCGACTCCGTGATCTGGGCCGGCCGGGAAGGGGTCGCCCTGGACGAGATCGAGATGGTCATCGAGCAGGACGACTTCGAGGCGTGGGTCAAAGACGTACAGCTGATTTTCTCGAAAGGACTCGGCGGCGGCGGAGGGCCGCGCTGCGCGCCGCTGGCTTACTTTTTGATCCGGTGAGCTCTTCTTTTCCCCCCTTACCCTGCTCTCTGGAACGGCGACACCGCCAGCGTCGCGAGGGCGGCGGGGGCGGTGCGCAACGCCGACAAGCAATTTTGCTTCTTCTTCTTCCCGCCTCTTCTTCTTCCCGCCTCTTCTTCTTTCCGCCTCTTCTTCTTCTTCTTTCGTTTTCTTTTGCTTTTTCGTCTTCCAGGTTGCTTCTTAGATGCTCACAGAGGCACAAAAAAACGAAAACAATGGCCCCCGAACTCAAAAAAAACAAAACAAAAATCCTCTCAGGTTCGGCAACGGCGTCGCCGATGACATCTCCATCTCCTCCGGGATGCGAGCCCCCGTCCTTGCGGCATACGCCATCCTGAGGTCCAGGGCCCTGCCCGACGTGCCTGCCAAGTACAGCTTTATCCAGGAGGAGATCGAGCAGCTGACAGTGTGCAAGGTTCGGTCTGTTGTCGGAGCTTTCAACGTTTTTTTTCGGGTCGAGAAGAGAGAGAGAAAAGTCGACTCCCTCGACTCTTGTCTCACTTTGTTCTTCCTCCTCCGCTCGACCACAAAAACCAAAAACTCTTTCAGTACCGCGGCCGCCCACACTGGGGCAAGGTGATGTCTTTTTTTGGGGGGGGGAAGAAGCAAAAGCAGAAGAGGAGGAGAAGATTAAAGAAATTGTCGAAACGCCTCGCTCTCTCTCGCTTGCGCATTCTCACTCTCCTCTCTCTCTCCGAAACCTCCCAAAAAATCCGTGTTCCAGAACTTTGCCCGCACCTTCACCAACCCAGACTGCCCCGTGCGGGACCTCTACCCAAACTTCGATAGACTGCTGGCCGAGCAGGCCATCCACGATCCCTTGAAAGTCTTCGAGCCGCCGCTGTTCTCCGCCGTCGCGGCGCGCTCGGGCCCCCTGACGACGGCGCCGCTCTGCGCGCTGCGCAAGCTCTGCTACTGCTCCCTGGACGACCAGTGCGCGGCCGGGTGGGCCTGCAGGCCCGCGGGGGGCTTCCCGCAGTACAACGTGTGCGTGCCCGCGGGGCTGCGATTGGCTTGAAACGGATTTGTTTTTGAGGGTTTTTGTTTTCGTTTTTTTTTCATTTATCAATACAAGAAGGAGAGAGGAGAAAGAAACAGAAGAAGCCTTTTTCTTTTTTGTAGACGAAACAGCGAGACCGGGGGGGGGGGGGGGGCGCCGCCCCCCCCCCCCCCCCCCCCCCCCCAAGCACCACCCCCCCGGGGGGGGGGTGGAAGAGAAAAAAGAGAAGAGAAACCAA
>Ga0315291_10004224_pt1 | contig 18352 bp, 9 predicted proteins | sample YL17G12_20_MG_FD_203070 | JGI IMG/M metagenome (GOLD analysis project Ga0315291, IMG submission 203070) | Sediment microbial communities from Yellowstone Lake, YNP, Wyoming, USA - YL17G12_20 | ecosystem: Environmental > Aquatic > Freshwater > Lake > Sediment | place: USA: Wyoming | collected...
GTAATGCCGCACCGCACAAATCGCCCAGGTTGCCAAGTCACGTGAAAACCAGGCTGAACCACGCAAACTGTGCATCCGTATACGACATTAGATATCTGAGGGTCAATAGCCGCCGCGGCCACGCGGCAGAAACAAGGGAAAACGCCAACATATCGACCGCCGCGCGGCCGCGGCGGCTAAACACACTGCTGGACAACCACTTTCCGGAACAAGAGCTAATGAGCGACGCGTGTGGCTTTCTGTCGCCCGGAAATTGGCCGCTGCTGGCCCAATCCGCCGGTTCCTTCTGGCTGCCCGGGCAGGAATCCACCTTGGCCCCGGAGATGGACCGGGTTTTCTACCTGATCCTGATCGTCTGCACCGTCTTTTTCGCGCTGGTCGTTGGCCTGATGGGGCTGTTCGTCGTTCGCTACCGGCGCCGTCCGGACGGCGCCATGGCTGCCACGGCCAGCCAGAACACCCTGCTGGAAGTCACCTGGACCGTGATCCCCCTGGGGATCGTGGCGGTGATCTTCTGGCAGGGCTTCCGCGCCTACATGGACATGCGGACGGCGCCCCCGGCGTGCTACGAGATCCGGGTGACCGGCCAGCAGTGGAACTGGCTGTTCACCTATCCCAACGGCCACGTCGACGAGAATCTCCACGTCCCTGTGGATGAGCCCGTCAGGCTCACTATGACCTCCAAAGACGTCATCCACAGTCTCTGGATCCCCGACTTTCGGGTGAAGATGGACCTGGTGCCGGGCCGCTACACGAGCACCTGGTTCCGCGCCGTGCGGCCGGGTACCTACAACCTGTTGTGCGCCGAGTATTGCGGCGATCAGCATTCCAATATGCTATCCTCGGTGGTCGTGCACCCGGCCGGCGAGTTCCAGAAGTGGCTGAAGGACGCGGCCAACTACACCAAGAACCTCCCGCCGGTCGAGGCCGGCAGGCTGCTCTATCAGCGCCACGGCTGCTCCCAGTGTCATTCGATCGACGGCACGGCGGGCAACGGCCCGACCTTCCAGGGCAGCTTCGGCCAGACCCACACCATGACCGACGGCAGCAGCGTGCTGGTGGACGAGAACTACATCCGCGAGTCGATCCTCGAGCCCCAGGCAAAGGTCCGCGCCGGCTTCCAGCCCATCATGTCGACCTACCAGGGCCAACTCTCCGACGACGACATCGCCAACCTGATCGCGCTGATGAAATCGTTGGGCCAGAAGCCGGGCCAGGGCAAGCCATGACCCGGGGCCAACCATGACCAAGACCGCCACCGCCGCCGACAGCTACCTCCGCGATCCGCGCGGCCTGAAGTCGTGGCTGCTGACGCAGGACCACAAGCGGATCGGGCTGATGTTCCTGGTGCTGATTTCGCTGGCATTCACCCTGGGGGCCACCTTTGCCCTGCTGATTCGCACCGAGCTCACCCTGCCGGGCCCCACGATCATCTCCTCGCCGCGAACCTACAACCACCTGTTCACCCTGCACGGCGCGGTGATGATCTTTCTCTTCGTGCTGCCGGTCATCCCGGCCAGCTTCGGCAATTTCATGCTGCCGATCATGCTCGGGGCCAAGGACGTGGCCTTTCCGCGGCTGAACCTGGCCAGCCTGTACTTCTACGCCGCGGGGATGCTGTTCTTCTTGCTGGTCCTGGTGCTGGGCGGCCTGGACACCGGCTGGACCTTCTACCCGCCCTACAGCGAGCAGACCCCTGCGGCGGTCGTCCTGGCCGTGGTCGGCGCGTTCATCCTGGGGTTCAGCGCGATCTTCACCGGCATCAATTTCCTGGTCACCCTCCACACCATGCGGCCGCCCGGCATGGGTTGGTTCCGCATGCCGTTGTTCCTCTGGGGGCTGTACGGCACGGCGATCATCCAGATCCTGGCCACGCCCGTGCTGGCCATCACGCTGCTGCTGTTGGGCGCCGAGCGGGTGCTGGACATCGACATCTTCCGCCGCGATCCGGTGCTCTTTCAGCACTTCTTCTGGTTCTATTCCCACCCGGCCGTCTACATCATGATCCTGCCCGCGATGGGCGTGGTCAGCGAGGTCATCTCGGTCTTTTCGCGCAAACACATCTTCGGCTATCGGTTCATCGCCTATAGCAGCATTGCCATCGCTCTGATAGGCTTTCTGGTCTGGGGCCACCACATGTTCGTCAGCGGCCAGTCGAAGCTGGTCGGCATGATCTTCAGCGCCCTGACGTTTGCGGTGGCCATCCCCTCGGCCATCAAGGTGTTCAACTGGCTGGCCACCATGTACCGCGGCGCGATCGGGCTGGCGCCGCCCATGTGCTTCGCGTTGAATTTCATCTTCCTGTTTGGGCTCGGTGGGCTGACCGGCCTGTTTCTCGGCTCGCTGGCCACCAACGTACAAGTCCACGACACCTCGTTCGTGGTCGCCCATTTCCACTACACCATGGCCGGCGGCGTGTTGATGGGGTTCCTCTCTGCTTTGCACTACTGGTGGCCGAAGATCACCGGGCGGATGTACAGCCTGTCTTGGGGCCAGATCACGGCCCTGATCATTCTGATCGGCTTCAACCTGACCTACTTCCCCCAGTTCATCATCGGCGCCCGAGGCATGCCGCGGAGATACTTCGATTACTCCAGGCTGCTGGAGGCGCACCCGGAGTTCACCTTCTACCAGATCATCTCGACCGTCGGCGGATACCTGTTCGTCGGCGGGCTGGTGCTGGTGGCCGTGAACATGATCCGGTCGTTGTTCGTCGGCCGCCGGGCACCCGCGAATCCTTGGGGCGCCGCCACCCTGGAATGGGAGTGCGCCTCGCCGCCGCCGCGCGAGAATTTCGCCTCGCCGCCCCCGGTGGGCGACTGCTACGACTTCGACGGCCTGGAGTACGACGAACAAATACGAGGTTACGTCAAGCTCCCATGACCCAGCGTGACCCATCGCAGCGCAAGAGCGGAGAGCCGAGAGTGGAGAGTGGAGAGCCCCCGCGCTCAGACCTCCCCGCTCGCGACTCACCACTCACCACTCGCCACTCGCCACTCCGGGCGGCCGATCGCGGTGACGACTCTGCGCCGTTGGCCCATCACTTCGCGTCGCTCCGGCAACAGTCCGATGCGGCCCGGCTGGGGATGTGGATCTTCCTGGTCACGGAGATCCTCTTCTTCGGGGGCCTGTTCTGCGTCTACGCCGTCTATCGCGCCAATCGGCCCGAGGTGTTCGTCGACGGCCACCACTTCCTCAGCACGCCGCTGGGCGCAGGGAACACCGTCGTGCTGATCGCAAGCAGCCTGACCATGGCCCTGGCGGTCCGCTCGGCGCAGCTCGGCCGGCGGGCGGCGCTGGTGGGCCTGTTGGGCGTGACCCTGCTGTGCGGACTGGCGTTCCTCACCGTCAAGGCCGTCGAGTACAAGCAGAAGTGGGACCACCGGCTGGTGCCGGGGCAGGCCAGGATCGCATCCTGGTTCTCCGGCGGCGCCGCCTCCCCGCAAGGATCGGCGGCCGCGCGCGACCAGTTCCGCCCCGATCTGCAGTACGTGAAAGAGCACCTGGAACCCGCCGGCCCCGGCAATCTTACCGAGGCGCAATGGGCCCGGCGGGTCGACAATCTCCGCTCGTTCATGGGGATCTACTTCGCGCTGACAGCGCTGCACGCGCTGCACGTGCTGATCGGGCTGGGCGTGATCGGGTGGCTGCTGGTGGGGGCGAGCCGGGGCCGCTTCGGCCCCCGCCGCTTCACGCCGGTCGATCTGGTCGGCCTCTACTGGCACCTGGTCGACATGATCTGGATCTATCTGTTCCCGCTGCTGTACCTGATCCACTGAGACCCGGCACCCAAATCTCCCTGAAAGGCACGCTCGTGCAGCAAGCCAGCCACCCGACGACGCCTCCTTCCGACTGCCCGGAGACGACCCTGGCCCACGTGGTCCCCGTCCGTGTGCTGCTGTCCGTGTTCGCCGCGCTGGTGGTGCTCACGGTGGTCACGGTCAGCGTCTCCTACTTCAACCTGGGGGCGCTGAATCTGCTGGTGGCGCTGGGGGTGGCCACCACCAAGGCCACGCTGGTGGCGCTGTACTTCATGCACCTCCGCTACGACAATGCGCTCCACGCGGTCATTTTCCTCATCGGCGTCGCCTTCCTGGCATTGTTCCTGGTGATCACGATGCTCGACACCATCCAGTACCAACCCGACGTGCAATCCTACCAGCAGGGCATCCGCTGAACCGCGCCGCCGGCCGCCGCACCACTGGTGGCTGAGGTTCTCAGTCGTCAGTTCTCGGTCGTCAGTTCTCAGTGGTCAGTTCTCAGTGGTCAGTTCTCAGTGGTCAGTTGCTCGTTCTCTTGGAGGTCCTCCCAAACGCCGAAAGCCGTGCGATTCCAGGTGTGCCACGGCTGTGTCGGCCGTGCGCGAAAGGTTGCCAGGGTAACTAATGCGATTCCCGAGCACGGCTGACACAGCCGTGGCACGCGGACCCGATAGCAATGCTGTAATCTTCAGTTGCCCGTATCCAAGCACAACTACCGCAAGAACTGACCACTGATAACTGCATCTGCAAGCATTGAACCTAGCACCGTAGCATCAGCACCGCACGGCGATCACCAGCGCCAGCAGCAGTGCCGGCAGGTGCAGCAGCGACACCCGCCACAAAGTTCTGGCCGTCGCGTCGTCGCGGCGGCGGAGGAACCTTGCCGCAACGGCCAGGTGGGCCGCTCCCAGCAACAGCGCTACCCCGCCGAATCCCCAGCCTGCCAGGGAGAGCATCGGCGGCACCAGGCTCACCAGCAAGAGACATCCGGCACCGAAGGCTGCCCACCAGCCTGCCAGGCGACCGGACGGCTCGACGACCGTGGCGACCTTCACCGTGCCGACCTGATACTGGCGGCGGTAAATCCAGGCGATTGCCATGGTGTGCGGAAGCTGCCAGAAGAAGACGGCGCCAAACAGCACCAGGGACAGGGGAGTCAAGACGGCCTCGGCGGTGGCGGCCCCCAACAGCATGGGGATTGCCCCGGCCACGGCGCCGACGGGCGTGTGCCAGACAGTCACGCGTTTCAGCGGGGTGTATATCAGCACGTAGATTGCCCAACTCATCGCGGCCATCCAGACCACGGTCCACGTGGCCAGCAGCAGGAGGTAGACCACGCCCATCGCGGAGCTGAGCACGGAAAAAGTCGTCACTTCGCGGGGTGTCAGGCCGCGTGACGGGAGCGGCCGCTCGGCCGTCCGCGCCATGGTCGCATCGGACCGCCGTTCCAGACGTTGGTTCATGGCCAGTGCCCCCGCGATGAGCATCGCCGTGCCCGCCAGTGAATGCGCCAACCTCGGCCATGGCGGCACGTCTTGTCCCGTCGTGAAGGCGGCCATGGCCATCGAGAACAGGATCGTTACCAGGAGCCCTGGCCGAATCAGTTGCCAGTAGTGGGTGATCCGCAAGGCCTGGTTCATCAAGACACGATCCGGACGCCTGTGCCGTTGTCTGCACCATCATCCGGCGGCCGGCTGCCCTGGGCAAGTGTCGCCTGTTTGCAGTCTGAATTCCTTACGAATCGTTGTACTGAATACGGGTGCGCGGGTCCGGGACATCCCGCGAGATTACCCCCCTTTTTAGCGGGGAGTCGATCCAGAGACGCCCGCACAACCGGTTCCTCGGGCGGCAAAACCCACGCACTCTGTAGGCAGCAGGGGGGGGCGCCGTGTTACAATGGAGCAAGTCGTAAGCCCGGACATGTGTGTGACAAGTTTTCCTGGCAACTTGGTGCTTGGGGTGGCTGGGGTCGAGCGGAGCGAGCCCCCAGGTAAGCCTGCTGGGGGCAGCCTGCGGCTGACCGCCAGCCACCCGCGCGTCCGCCAGAAAAACTTGGCACACACGCCCGGACACGAACCGGGCGCACGGCAGGGGGGAGACACCAGGTCGAGCGACATGAGCACCTCCAATCAAAAACAACTAGTCCTGATCGGCTCCCTTGGTTTGACCGCGTTGTTGGTGGGGGGCCTTGGCAGCGGGCTGGCGGTGTGGCGTAGCCTGGACGCGCGACTCCAAGACCCCGAGTTTCTTCAAGAGCAATTGCAGCGCATTAGCCCGCAAGACCGCGAACCCAACGCCGGACCCCCGCCGGCCCCGGTGAGGGTGGGCCTGGCGCAGCGGAAGACCGTCAGGCCGCAACGGCCGATTATCGGGCGGCTGGTGGAGGTACGGAAAGTAACCGTGGCCAGCGAGGTGACCGGAAAGATCACTGCCATCCCGGTGGAAGAGGGAACGCCCGTGATCGGGGGCCAGACGGTGCTGGCCCGGGTGGACGACGTCTGGTCCCGTTTCGCCCGGGACCGCTGCCAATCGCAAGTCGCATCCACCGAGGCGAAGCTGAAGTACGAGCAACTCGAATTGGAGCGGGAGCAGAAACTGATCGGCACCAAGGCCATCTCGCGGAGCGAGCTGGAATCGAGACAGGCCGCGGTGGCCGACTTGGAGGCCAGCCTGGCTCAAGCCAAGGTCGCCGTGAAGGAGGAGCAGGAACGGATCACTCGCTCCGCCATTCTCGCGCCGTTCGACGGCACCGTAATCGCCAAACGTGCCGAGGTGGGCGGGCACGTGGCACCGGGCACACCGATCGTCGACATCGTTTCCCGAGGCCAGGTGGACGCCCGACTCATGGTCCCGGAGTCCGTGATTAACCTGATCGGCGTCAAGCAGACCCTGCCGGTGTGGATCGACCCGATCGGGGTAGAGCTTCGCGGTTCGGTCGTCTCGGTGACGCCTTACGGCCCGACGGCGTCGCGGACGTTCCCGGTGCGGGTGCGCCTGGACGATCAAGGAGAGCGGCTGAAGGTGGGGATGAGCGTGACCGTCTTGGTGGCCACCGGGCCGGAAAGAGAGGCACTGGTCGTTTCCAGAGACGCTGTACTCGTCCGTCCCGACGGCTCGACCGTTTGGGTCGCCGTACCGGGCCAGCGAGGGCAGAGCACCGAGGTCCAGCCCGTGCCGGTGACCGTCAGCGACCGCATGCAGGATGAGTACGCCATCGAGCCCCAGACCGGCAAGGGACAAGGACTGCTGACGGCCGGAGCGCGGGTGGTCGTGGAAGGCGCCGAGCGGCTCACCCCGGGGCAACGGGTCCGCATTATCACCTTGGAGGGCGGGCCGGCCGCAGGCACCGCTCCGCAGGAGTGGTCGGCGGCACCAAGCGAGGCGGCGCCGTCGGCGCGCCCGGCCACCCCGGCCCAAGCCCCAATGCCGCTCAATTAGGTTTAATGCCAAGGAGGATCAAGTGGCACCGGCGTCTCGCCGGTGCGACATAAGTGAACGCGTTGCCATGGGTTGCGTCACACCGGCGAGACGCCGGTGCCACTGTGTTGACGCGAGGTTCACCCCTAATTGAACGGTATTGGCCCAAGCCGTCCGCAGCCCGGTGAGCCAAGAGGAGAGCTGAGCGTGGACCTTATCCGATTTTCGATCGACAACCCGGTGAAGGTCGCCGTGGGCGTGATCCTGGTCGTTTTGTTCGGCGTGATCGCCCTGAAGGCGATCCCCATCCAGCTCACGCCCGACGTGGACCGGCCGGTGGTGACGGTCCGCACCGAATGGATGGGCAGAAGCCCGCAGGAGGTGGAGGAAGCGCTCCTGGTGGAACAGGAGGAGAAGCTCAAGACCCTCCAAGGGCTGTACAAGATGACCTCCACGGCGGAACTCGGGCGAGCCAACATCACGCTGGAGTTCAACGTGGGCTTCGACATGTCCCGCGCGCTCCAGGAGGTCTCCAACAAGCTGGACGAGGTGCGGTCTTATCCCGACGACGTCGATCGCCCGGTGATCCGGGCGTCGGACACGGCCAGCGACGACGCCATCGGCTACTGCCTGCTGCAGGCCGAGGATCCCAGTTTTGAAGCGGCTGAGTTCTACGATTACGCCGACCGCTACCTGAAGCCGGCGCTGGAACGGATTCCGGGGGTCTCCGAGGTCAGCATCAACGGAGGGCGCGAGCACGAAGTGCAGGTCCAGTTCGACCCGGTGGCCTTGGCGCAGCGGGGCATCAGCGTCACCGAGCTGCGCAGCGCCTTGCAGTCGGACAACGTGAACGAATCGGCGGGCGACATGGCCAACGGGCGCCAGGACGTGCGGTTTCGCGTGCTCGGCCAGTTCGACTCGCTCGATCCGCTCCGCCAGACCATCGTGAAATACGACGCGGACGGAGCACCCATCCGCGTCGACGACGTCGCCCAGGTCAGGCTGCTCCTGAAGAAGAAGATCCGCTTCGACCAGTGCAAGGGCAAGACCTCGATGACGATCTTCATCAGGCGAGAGACGGGTGCCAACGTGCTGGACATCATGGAGCGGGTCCGCGGGCAGATCGACGAGCTGAATGCCCCCGGCGGCCTGCTGCGGGCGTTTCAGAACGACCGCTACCGTGTCCGCCTGCGGCTGGCCTACGACGACACCTATTACATTTTCCGCGCCCTGGAGCTGGTGCGGGAGAACCTGCTGGTGGGCGGAAGCCTGGCGGTGCTCGTGCTGTTGCTGTTCCTCCGCAGCACCCGGCCCACGTTGATCATCTCCGTGGCCATTCCCATCTCGGTCATCGGCACGTTCGTGGTAATGGCCCTGACGGGCCGCAACCTGAACGTGATTTCCCTGGCGGGGCTGAGCTTCGCCGTGGGCATGGTCGTCGACAACGCCATCGTGGTGCTGGAGAACATCGACCGCCACATGGCCCTGGGAGAGAAGCCTGCGGTGGCCGCCTACCGCGGCACGAAAGAGGTGTGGGGGGCCATTCTGTCCTCCACGCTGACCACGGTCGCCGTGTTTGCCCCCGTGCTGACGATCAAGGAGGAGAGCGGCCAGCTCTTCTACGATATCGCCCTGGCCATCTGTGCGGCGGTGAGTCTCTCGCTCCTGGTGGCCGTCAGTGTGATTCCCGTGGCCGCGGCGAAGTTCCTGCAAAACCGCCGGCCCGTGCGCGGACCGATCCGCAAAGCCGTGCACTCGCTGTTCGGCCTGGCTCCGCTCTGCTCCTGGGGTTGCGACGCCTTCGTGCGACTGATCCACCTGATGACCTTCCGCAGCCTGGCCGGGGCGTGGTTCCGCCTGGTGGTGATTACGGTGATCACGGTCGTGGCCGTCGGCCTGAGCTGGATGCTGATGCTGCCGGCCAGCTACCTCCCGGACGGAAACAAGAACTTCACCTTCGGGCAGATGTTCAACCCGCCCGGATACTCCCTCCAGCAAAACACCTCGGTGGCCGAGCGGCTGGAGGCCTCCGTGCGGCCCTACTGGGAGGCGAAGGATTCCCAGGAGGCGACGGCCATCGCCCCGCTGGTGAACATGCAGACCGGCCAGCCGATCGCGCGGGTGCCTGCGCTGGACGAATTCTTTTTCGTCGTCTCCGGAGGTCGGGTGTTCATGATCACCACCAGCAAGGACCCGGAAAACGTCCGCCCGGTCAAGTCGATCCTGACCCGGGCGATGAACCAGATCCCCGGCAGCAACGGCTACGCCTCGCAGGCCTCGATTTTCGGCCGGAACGCGGGCGGCTCGAACTCGGTGGAGGTGGAAGTCGTCGGCACCGACCTGCAGCGGCTGAAGCAGAGCGCGGCCCACCTGCAAGCGAAGCTCAGGGACGAGTTCTCCAAGTTCGCCGTCCGCAGCGACCCCATGGCTTTCAACGAGGCCGGCCCCGAACGGCAAATCGTCATCAACCAGGTCCGCGCCAAGGACCTGGGGTTGAACGTCAACTCGCTGGCGCTAGCGGCTCGGGCGATGGTCGACGGGGTCATCGTCGGCGACTTCAGCTTGGAAGGCGACAACATCGACCTGGTGGTCATTCGGGATCCCACCTTCGAGATGACGCCCGACAAGCTGGCCGAAACCCCCCTGGCCGTCACCGAAGAGAATCTCCGGCAGACCACCGTGCCGTTGGGCGACCTGGTGCATTTCGTCGAAGCCGACGCATCGCAGTCGATCCGACGGGTGGAACAGCGCCGCGCCGTCACGTTTGTCGTCAATCCCCCGCCGGAAATGGCCCTGGAACAGGCCCAGGCGAGAATCGAGGAGCTGGTCGCCGCGTCGCGCCGCGAAGGCGGCATGACCTCCGACGTGCAGGTGAACATGTCGGGCAACGCCGACAAGCTCACGCAGGTCCGCGCCGCGCTGCTGGGGCGCTGGGACGGCTGGAACCTCCCCTCGCTCAGCAGCGTCGGCTTCAGCCGCTTCTTTCTCGCCCTGCTGATCACCTACTTGCTGATGGCCGCCTTGTTCGAGAGCTTCCTCTATCCTTTCGTGATCATGTTCAGCGTCCCGCTGGCCACGGTGGGCGGCTTCGTCGGGCTGCGGCTGGTCCGCTACTTGGATCCTACCCAACAGTTGGACACGCTGAGCATGCTCGGCTTCATCATCCTCATCGGCGTGGTCGTCAACAACGCGATCCTCCTGGTCCACCAGGCGTTGAACTTCATGCGCGGCATCGGGGAAAGCGACGAAGACGTCTGCCGCCCCCTGCCGCCGCGAGAGGCCATCTGCCAATCGGTCAAGACCCGCATCCGGCCGATCTTCATGACTACCTTGACCAGCGTCTTCGGGATGCTGCCGTTGGTGCTGGCCCCGGGAGCAGGCAGCGAACTCTACCGGGGCCTGGGCGCGGTCGTGGTCGGCGGCTTGACCTGCTCAACCATCTTCACGCTTCTTGTGGTACCGCTGCTGTTCAGCCTCGTGATCGACGCGAAAGCGTACCTCTCGGACGCGTTGTTCGGAGCCCGTCAGGTCCCCTGGGAGCCGGAGGCCAAGACCGAGACTGCCGGCGAGCCCGCCGAGGTGCTCGATCCGGTATCCACCGCGTGACCTGTGGGTGACAGCGGAGCGGCCGGGCCTGCCGAAAACCCCTCCGTGGTGCTCGATCCGGACGACGAGGCACAGGAGATCTGCGAGGTGAACAACCGGGGCGACTGGCAGACACGTCAGTTTGCCGGCCGTTCAAGCCGCCCTCACCCGGCCGCTTCGCGACCACCCTCTCCCGCCGACGGGAGAGGGTACCTTCCAGGACGGCCTCCGACCGCTTCCCGGCTTACGGCCTCGATCGACCGCCATATCACTCGCTCCCTGGCAGCGCCGGCGGAAGGATGATCGGCTCAGCCTGCGGCGGAGTGACCGTCAGTTTCAGTGGGTTGGCCGCCGCACCGTCGCCGCGGACGACGATCAGTTCGGCCTCGGCAGGGCCGGCCAGCGGGAGCAAAGGCACCGCCAGCCGCACGCCCAGGTCGTACCAGCCGCGGATCTCGCCGTCCATCTCCAGGCCGCCCAGGTGAATCAGCACCCGGCCCGGCTCCGGACCGAATCCTTCGCCGGCCACGAGCACCTCCCCGCCGGCCGGGGCCTGATTGGGCTTCAGTTCGAAGGCCGCCGGGTCGACCGGGAGCACGTCGGTCTGGGCAATCCGCGTGCCGTTGTTGGCCTCGAACAGCTCGGGCACTTCCCGGTTGGCGTCGACCAACACGTGGAGCATCCCCAGCGGCGCCGGCCCGCCCTTCTCATTGCGGCCCACCTGGTAGACCTCGAACGGCAAACGGACATCGACCGACTGGGTGCTGCCGGCCCCGACGCCCGTCACCCTAACACCGGCCCGGGGCGAGTCGGCCGTGAGTCTCTCATCGTCGGCCGCAAGCAACAGCACGTCGAAGGGGCGGTCGACGGACTCCGGGCTGTTGTTGCGAAACCAGATGCGGTAGCGCGGCCCCAGCTTCTCGTCCGGATGGCCCGGGTCGACAAACCGCACCGCCAAAAGTTGGATGTCAAACCGCTGCGGCTCCACCACCACCGGCTCGACGTCCACCCAGGTGCCGCTGGGCACCACCGGGAGCGGAATCCAGACCGGGCATTCCCACCAGACCCACGGCAAGCATGAGACGTAAACGACCGGACGGCACCAGAGGGGCCGCGGATCCCACCATGGATCGCAATGGAAACGCCAACTCCAGTCCACCCAGCCGGCCCAGTGCGGATACCAGCAATCCGACGCAAAATACCGTGGACCGTGGTAGGGGTACCTGAAACAACTGGCCGTGTACGCCGGGCTGATCGGACCCCGGTGGTGGTACCGATGGTCAATCCGCTGATCACCGTGGAGACGCTCCAGGTACGTGGCATTAGCGGCTCCCGTCGCGCCGGGGACGTGCCCGTGCAAGGCCAGCCGGCGGGTTACGTCGCCCTGTTGATACATGCGATACTGCTCGGCCAGGCTCAGGTTCCGCGCCACCGGGCCCTCGGTGAGGTGACGAAGTTGGTCGGCCCGGTATTGGTCGGCAAAACGCTGGCGGGCGGTATGCCGCGACGTGTCTTTGCCCGCGTCGCGTTCACCCGGCCGCGGGTCACGAAGCCTGATCGTCGCGTCGTGTCCCAAATCGGCCGGCCGAAATACATTCCGCGGGAGCAGTTCGGGCGGCAGCGAGGGCCCACGCAACGCTGTGGGGTGGCTGTCACCCCGCAGCCGACGCGCCGCGTCTGCGGCCGCCTCGTGCTTTTGCAGGCGTTTCGGCCCGTCGGGTCCGGGCGTTGCAGTGGCCCGTTGGCCGGCGATTTTCCCCCCTCGCGGCCACGGAATGCCTGCCGGTTTGGGCAACGGCGTCGCGGCCGTCAACGCGGGCCCCACTTTGTCCTTTAACGGCGGGGCTCCCCTCGCCCCGCTTGCGGGGAGAGGGGCCGGGGGTGAGGGGGTTTTGGATAGGCTTTTGGGTCCGGGAGCCTGCCCGGCCTGAGGCGGAAGCGCTGCCGACTCCGGACTCCGCCCAGGCGGCCGTTTGAGGAGTTCTCGCGTGGCGCTCGGTAGCGACGCCTCTCGGCCAGCGGCCTGCGGCAGCGATCTCGGAATGACGGAGCTGTTGAGCGGCGGAGTACGCCGGGCATCCTCCGGACGGAACGCCGCCGGCAGCGGCGGCCGGCGGACCTCGCCCTGCCCGGGAGGTCGGACCGCGTTCATCGGCGCGCTTCGCGTTGCGACAGGGGGTATCTGCGGTCTAGGCCGAACTTCCGGGCTCCTGCTGGGCGTGAGTGACCTCCGCACGTCCCGCTGGTCGTCAGGCCCATTCCGCCCTTCCGGCCTGGCAGCGGCGGAGACGCTTCCCAACAACGGCAAAACGGCCATGGCAATCGCACCCAAAGCAGCCGCGCGAAGCACGGGAAACCTTCGTCGATGGACGTCTGAAGCGTTCGTGGCTCTGTCTCCTGTACTACTATTACCGGTCCTGAAATGAAGCCGGCGAGGCCTCGAACTGGAAGTGAACCAATGCCGTGCCAAATCGCGTTTTTTCGCACGGCCGTCGCTAGCCTTCTTGAACTAAGTCGTTTCCAGGCAAAGTGTTACGATCCGGTCCAGGCGGCCGTTTGGCGCCTCCCGGCGGAAGGCCAGGCACGCGCCTACTGTCGTCAACCTGATTTGCGAAGTCATTGTGACGACAGCACACGGCACAGAATTGCCCGGTCGCCGCGGACGCGGGCCGCAAGCGGCCCCGCTAAACTCGGATTATTCACAAGGGTGCCACGGCCGTGTTGGCCGTGTTACCGTGGGCAGATGTGAAAATCAGGAGCACGCCTGATACAGCCGTGGCACCCGATAGCGGACCACAGCCGGACAACGATCAGCGTGACCCGCCGAAGGGCTCTCCGTAGCTGATCAGCGTGACCTTCGCCCGGGAGCGAAGGCCCTGCAGGCCCTCACAGGCAAGCATCACTGGGTTCTCGCCGGCAGCCAGAATGGGCAGCTCGGAGTGTGGCTCGAACCACCCTGCGTCATCGTTGGGCAGTCCGTTCCCGCAACTCGATGTGCCGGCGCAGTTCCTGAACCAGTTCGTCAGGAGGCTGTGGCAAGAAGGGCGAGAGAGTAGGCCGAGCAACCGGAAGAACCCTCAAATTCGCCGCGGAGTTTTTACTGGCTATTAGGAGTCTGGTAAGGCGACACCTCGGGGGGAATTGCCTGCGGTTGCCAATCGCACCAAGTTTTCTGATTGTTCGTGCCGTTTGCACTGGATTTCGTGCGTTCCTTCTGATCACTGCGCTGGACCTACGCAAACAACGAACTACGGTTGCATGGGCACGCATTCGTAGTGTGTGCCGGCGGAACAAGCCGACCGCCAATGGTCTGTCGGCGATCCTACGAGCCCCAGGCACCCTGAGCGAGGGCGAGGTACCGGTAAAGCTCACGGCTTACCTGCGATTTGAGTCTCGAGGCCGCCCAACCGCGACGGCTCGCCTCGTTGTTGAAACCCGATCGCAGACGGTCTCACTCCGCACAAAACAGGCACGGGGTACCAAAGTCCTGGGGCACGATATCATCGAGGCCAGCGATGAAAAAAACCCACCTGCGGTCTCACTCCGCACACAACAGGCACGGGGGGCCAGAGTCCTGGGGCACGATGACGTCGAGGGCAGCGCTAAAGAAGGCCCACCTACGAGTCCTGTTGGTCGAGGCTGATCGCCAACATGCGGAGTTGGTGATCGGGGCCATGACTAGTGCCGCCCTGACCGTCTTCGACTGGGAACATGTCGGGGGTCTGGCTGCGGCACGAGCTTGTCTGGCCGTGCACGATTTTGACGTTGTGCTGTTGGACTTGGCGCTGCCTGATGCCGGCGGCTTTGAAGCGCTCTCCCAGATCCAGCACGATTTTCCCGCGATTTCGGTCGTGACTCTCGCTGAGAATGGCGACGCGTCATCTGCGGTCAAAGCCGCTGCACATGGTGCACAAGATTGTCTATACAAAGCCGAGCTCAACGGCCCTACGATCGAGCGCGTGCTCCGGTATGCGGTCCAACGCCACCAGATGTATATCCGGCTACAGAGGGCCAACCAACTGCTGGATCAAAGAAACACCGAACTGCAAGCCGCAAATGAATCCGTGGATCAAAGGAGCAGACAGATGGCACAACTATGCAAAACGGCTCACGAGGCCGTAGACAACGTGTCGCATGAGTTTCGCACGCCGCTGACGGTCATCAAGGAATTCGTCTGCATCATCCAGGACGGCCTGGCTGGCCCACTGACCGAGAAGCAGCGCGAGTACTTGGCGATCGTGAATGATCGCGCCGACGATTTGGCGATTATGGTCGACGACATGCTAGACGTCAGCAAGCTGGAGGCCGGACTGCTGCACGTCTGGCGACAACGATCGGACGTGCGCGACGTTTTTCGGCACGTTCTGCCGCCTTTGGAACGGAAAGCGGCCATCAGGAAAGTAACGCTGGAGACTTCGCTGCAGGAAAATCTGCCCGTCGTCTACTGCGATCCCGAGAAGGTTGGGAGGGTGATTGTCAACCTGGCCATGAACGGCATCAAGTTTTGCCGGCGCGGGGGCGCCGTCAAGCTGTGGGTCAGGACGAGCGCCGAGGCGTCAGAAGTTCTCATCGGAGTCACCGATGACGGCCCTGGGGTCGCTCCAGAAAACCAGAAACTGATCTTTGAACGCTTCCATCAGGTCGAGAGTACGGCCCGAAGCAGCACGAAAGGTTTCGGCCTGGGGCTCAGTATCGCCAAGGAGTTGGTGACCCTCAATCTGGGCGAAATCAACGTGCAGAGTGAACCGGGGAAAGGAAGCACGTTTTCGTTCTCCATCCCGATCTGGAACCTCAGTGAATTAGCTGCCCGATACTTGCGTCGGATTGAGCAACAAGACGAGGATTCCGCCTTCGCAGCATTGGTCGTCGCTGAGTTGTCCCCACCCGTCGAACCGAGCGTCTCCGACATCGTGGACGAGTTCTTGCAGCAGGTGTTCGGCGGCAAGGACCTGGTCATGCGAACGCTCGCACACAAGTGGCTGATACTCTCCAAGTGCCCTCAGGACGGGATGAACCAAACGCTAACTCGGGTCCGACAAGTTTGGAGCGAAGTGAACCGGAATCGCCCCGCCGGAGAACTGCCCGAAATCCAGTTCCGCGCCAAGGGCACTTGGCCGGTGCCAAGCCAAAAGGAAAAACTCATCCAGGAATTCCAGGCCGAACTGCCATCCGGTTCTAACGAGCTGCATTCACCGAGCGTGCTAGTGGTGGACGACGACCGCGAGATGTTGTGCGGGTTAGGGCTTCGTTTGACAGCGGCTGGCTTTGCGGTCGTCACGGCCACGGACGGAAGGTCAGCGATTGAATCGGCCGTCAAGCACCACCCCGACGCGATCCTGATGGACAACTACATGCCGGTCATGGATGGCTTGGAAGCGTTGAATCAGCTTGGCAAGAACCCGAGCACCACGGACATTCCAGTAGTCATGATCTCGGCAAGTTTGCGCGACCGCAGCAAAGCATTGGCGCAGGGTGCCCGATTCTTCCTTCACAAACCTTTTGACGCAAATACCATGGTGACGGCACTGCATAAGGTCATAGCGATACCCCATTTCACCAGGAGCACAAGTGGCGACGCCAAAGACGGTTCTTATTGCCGACGATGATTGTGCTCTACTTCAGGCATTGGCCGTGCGGTGCCGCGAAATGGGCCTCCAGGTGCTGCTCGCGCGCGACGCCATGACTGCCCTGAGGTTCGTTCACCGGCGGCGGCCGGACCTGGTTTGTCTAGACGTAAACATGCCGGCCGGAAACGGCCTGAGCGTCTGCGAGATGCTCGCCAGTGACCGGGAATTGTGCGCTATTCCAGTGATCATTCTGACGGGCCGAACCGACGAGGAATGTATTCGCCGTTGCCACTCCATGTGCGCCTATTACGTCCTCAAGTCACGTGATGTCTGGGAGCGCATGAAGCCGATCATTTGTGAACTCTTGGACATCGGTTCGTTGGAGTCCAATCGTCCTGAGGCGTCGGATCCAGCGGCTGTGACGCGTCGGCAGTCAGCCGTGTCGCGCCGAAGCTTGCATCACCTTCTTCAAGTCATCCGCCGGGAAACAAGTCTTCCCGCGCAAGGTAGTGCCCGAGAGAACGCTCCCAGCCGATGATATGGATCTGGGCTGGCGGAAACGGCAAGCCGCTGCGCGGCGGGCCAGGTAAGCCCGCTAAACGAGCTGTTCCGGCGGCGCTGCAAGTCGTGAGCCCCTCGTCAGTTACACACGCGTGGAAACGTCAACCCGGCACTGTAGCACTAACGTTGCCCGCTGGGTTCGAGGAAGTGGCGATTGAAGCGCGTAAAGGTGATGAACTGGTAGCCCTGCTCCGCGCCCCGCTCCCAGAGCACACCTACCGTCTTGTCTTTCAGGATCGTCAAATCCGAGTAGGCGGCCGGGTACCCGCTTGCGGGTGCGGCAGAGATCAGCCGCTCGCCGGTGAACGTCTGGCCTTCATCGTAGCTCACGCGGACCACCAGGTTGGCTCGGCCGGGACCCTTGGGTCCGGTCCAGAGGATCCGGTTGCGGTCGTCGCCGGCCGACTTCAGCGTGTAACGCTCGATCGCACAAGCCACCGGGGTGACGCCTGCCCCCGGCCGGGGCTCGGACCACGTCTTGCCGCCGTCGGAACTGGTGGCCAGCCAACGGTGCGGGCCGCTTTGCTGGCGAATGTCCATCAGGATCCGACCGTCCGCAAGCTCCACGAGCTGGTTCTCGTCGCCCAGGTTCTGACCAGGCACCATCTGGCCCCGTTGCCAGGTCCGGCCATGGTCGTCGCTATGAATGGTGAACACGCCGAACGGCAGGGTCTTCCAGGCCGGCGCGACAAGGCGCCCCTTGCTGGTGCAAATCGCGCCGCCGGGACCGACCACGCTCGCCCGCCAGCTCTCCTTGTCTGCGAGGTCCCTGGCCACCGCCGTCAGCTCGATCGGCTCCGACCAGGTCGCGCCGTTGTCGTCACTGGAGCGGGCCAGCGTCTGCATGTCGTCGGTGCCGGGACGGGAGGTGAGCGTGCTGCGGCCCGGCCTCGAGCGGAGGTACAAGAGCCACACCCGGCCGTTCTGGCGATCGACGACCGTGGCCGGATTGGCGGCCGACCACAACTCCCCGGGGTCCTCGATCAGCTTCATCGCCGACCAGGTCCGCCCGCCGTCGGTGCTCCGCTTGCAGACCAGGTCGATGTCCTGCTTCCCGAAGCCCGGGTCCTCCTGGCTGTGCTTTCTGGCCTCTGCCAGCGCGACGAGCGAGCCGTCCGGGGCGGTCTCGATGGCCGGGATGCGGAACGTATGGTAGCCCTCCGTGCCGGACTTGAACACGTCAACGTGCGTGATTGCCGGCTCGGCGGCAAAGGCAACGTGTAGCGGGTACGCGACCAACAAGACCGAGATCCCTAGGCTTCTCACGTCAACCTCCCTCTCAGGTGGAGAAGAATCAGCCACGGGCTCTTGTACCCGGAGCAGTGGCCCAAGGCAATTCCTTAGATCGACTTGCACGATTCCCGGAGGCAAGTGGCACCGGCGTCTCGCCGGTGGAAGACAACGGGAGGGGCACATAGTGGCCGGAAAACACCGGCGAGACGCCGGTGCCACTGCTTACTC
>Ga0315291_10004225_pt1 | contig 18348 bp, 18 predicted proteins | sample YL17G12_20_MG_FD_203070 | JGI IMG/M metagenome (GOLD analysis project Ga0315291, IMG submission 203070) | Sediment microbial communities from Yellowstone Lake, YNP, Wyoming, USA - YL17G12_20 | ecosystem: Environmental > Aquatic > Freshwater > Lake > Sediment | place: USA: Wyoming | collected...
GGGTAAGATGTTTTTGGAGCATGCTGTTGATTAGGTTAATAGTTAATGTTGGTTCACTAACTATTCTACCTGATTTCAGCTGCTCTTTTTCTTTCTTACGATGTTGCACTTCGGAGTAGAATGTACCCTATTCCACTTGACTTGCTAAAGTACTTATGCTATAATCCAGCCAGACCAATAAGTCGTAGTATCTTAGTTAAATTTCGTTTTCAAAAATCGAAAGTAAATTAAGTAGAGCGACCGAAGGTCATACTTCGACAGGCTCAGTATGATACTGAGTTTATCGAAGTATCAAAAGGTCGTTTTTATTTTTAATTATCAGTGTCCCCGAAATTTGCGAAGCAAATTTGGGGCAATATCTATGGCTTTCAAAAAATTTGAAGGCGAGAGAACGGACTTCCCACCTCGAAAAATGTATCAGGGAAACTGGGCTTGTGCCGATTGCGGAACAGCTATAACTGAACTCCCATTCGAGCCCTCTCCAGACAGACCTATTTATTGTCGAGAGTGTCACGCGAAACGCAGAAGTCAATTCCGACGCTAAAAGAAAAACCGAGCACATAAATTATGTGCTCGGTTTTTTGTTGCAACAAACCGGAGAATAAAACCTTTTTTACTATGTTTTCGGGAACCAACTGATTAAATTTCCTCTTATTTCAAATTTTCCACTTAAAAATTTCTCAATTACCCAAATATTAGTCCTGCAGTGATTAGTAATTTCTGAAACGGTAATCTTAGATTTCCCGGAACCTAAAGCCATATAAGGCAAAATTTGGTCGGCTAAATGTTTATCTAAACAAGCCTCGGATTTCTGTTCTCTTAATAATTCAAAAGCAGCTTCTTTTCCAACGTCTTCTGCTCTTTTGCCTAATTTTCCCAAGTTATCGGCTCCGATAACCGTATTTTCAAACTCGGCGATTAAACAAATTTGGCTTCCCGGACATTGGGTAGGATAATATTCGATTTTTTCTTCAGTTGGTAATTTCAATTTCCCTAAAATTTCTTTCACGCCGGCAATTTGCCGCTCGGCCACGTTTTTGTCTTGTAATAATTCTGAAGCGCCGGAAATAACTAAAATTTTTTGAAGCTCTCCTCGTTCGGTCAGATTAAGACTTTTCAACTTGGAAGCTTGCCCTCCGGAGCCTTGCTTGCCCGTCGACTCGGCCTTCGTAGCCGAAGCTACTTCGGCGAAGGAGGCAGCTTTAGCGGAGTCGGGGCGAAGGAGGGGAAATAGTGTTATTTCTACTCCTGCTCCTCCTTCGGGATAATAACCCCTTTTTAAGATATTTATTTCTCCTTTTACGCCTAATTTTTCCAGTATTTTTAAGAACACATAATGAAAATAATCAATTGTCGGCGAGAAAAAAGTATCAGTAGCCCCGCCTTCAAAAGTAATTTTTATCGGGTGCGGAGCGAATAGAGCGGGCAAAATTAAGGTTTGTAAAGCCAAAGTAATACTCCCAGCCGTTGGAATATCTATAAAGACTCGCTCTTTGTAGGTTTCGCCAGGGTAAAATTTAATTTCCTGAGATCCTAATTCGTCTCCCTCCAAGCTTCCATTGCAAAGTCGGGCTAAAGCTTGAATTCCCGCAAGATGCTGCGGCATTAAGCCTGGTTTTTCTCTGCCTTTTCTGATGTTATAAACAAGACAGGGGTTTTTAGTAACCGCTGATAAAGCGCAGGCCGTCCTCAATATTTGGCCGCCGGCTTCGCCTATTGAACCGTCAATTTCAATCATCGAAATAAATTTTATTGAGATGGAAGATGAATTTCTAATTCATCGATCATCTTATCTCTATTCTAAGGTAAGAGTCATTTAAAATCAAAGATTATTCTGGTTTAATAAATAACGGCACTTCTCCTCTTTATCTACCCGAGCCGTAGCGAAAGGTTGAAAAGAGATTGTCATAACTGCAACGTTAAAAGGGGTCAATATCATGTTGAAGGATGTGATGTTGATGAGTGTCCAAGGTGTGGCGGTCAGATGATTAGTTATGATTGTGGTTTACCGGACGAATAGAAATAGTTCTATTCCTTTTCTCTTCTCTAATCATCGCGTCCATAACTTTATTATAATTCCTGTCGTATGATTTTCTTGCGGGAGATTTCCTGTCCGGATCTATAAGATTCGGATTTTCTTTTTTCAGGAAAACATATTCGTAGGGATCCCCGTTCTCGTAGGGGACTATCCTGGCTTTTAACTTTTCCTGCTTGACCAGCTTTTTTGCTGTTTGGTGCTTAATTCCGAATTTGCTTTCCAGTTCCCACGTGGCATACCAGCTATCTCTGTCTTTGCAGGCAAACGGGGAAGCGATTCCCTCTTTTAACGATTCGCTTATTGGTTAACGGGGTTGATTTAGCTTTAAAATAATGTAAAATTAAGGCATATATAAAAAAAGTTATGCGTAAAAATATCGTAATAGAAGACAAAAAAGAAGAAGATTTAATAAAGGGATTAGAAGGCAGGAGCGATATCAAGGCAGAAAGAATTAAAAGGTTGCTTAAGCTGCCCGACCTTACAAAAAAAGAAAATTCTCCTGTAAAAATTTTAGTTGACCAGATAACAAAATTGTCAAGATTTGCTAATTTTGATTTGGTTGATTTCCCAAGAATAATAACGGTAGAGCAATGCTTCGATCTTTTAAATATGCCGAAAGACCACCCAAGTAGAAAAGAAACAGATACTTACTATTTAGACGATACTTACATTTTGCGTACACACACAACAGCTTTTTGGTCTTTTTATCTAAAAGACCAGGAAGTTTTAAAAAGATTGGAAAAAGAAGGCAGCGTTCAAGCTCTTTCAATGGGAATAGTTTTCCGCAAAGACGAGATCGATAGAAGCCATTATCCTGCATTTCACCAAATCGACGGATTGCTGGTTTGTAAAAAATCACAGAAAATTATTACGCAGGAAGATTTAAAAAATGCCCAAGTTGATTTAGCAAAGGGCATTTTCGGCCAAGACATTGAATATAAATTCATCGATGACTCTTTTCCTTATACGATACAAAGCCTTGAGATGAATATTAAGTTTAACGGGGAGTGGATGGAAGTAAATGGGGCAGGGCTTGTAAGTCCGGTAGTCCTGAAAAATTTTGGGTTAGATCCTGAAATTTATAACGGCTGGGCCTTTGGATTTGGAGACAGATTGGCAATGATAAAAATGGGAATTCCAGACATGAGAATCTTGTGGTCAAACGACCCGAGAATTACCAGCCAGTTTACAAACATAAACAGCAAATACAAAGAAGTAAGTAAATATCCGGAAATTTCCAGAGACATTTCTTTCATTATTGATAAAAATATAAACCTGAATAATTATTACGAAATTGTAAGGGATTTTGCCGAGAATCTGATTGAGGAAGTGAAGCTTATAGACAGCTACGAAGATGAAAAAAAATTCGGAAAAGATAAAAAAAGCTATACCTTCAGGATTGTTTATCGGTCTCTGGAAAGGACCCTAAAAAACGGTGAAATAAATAAAATCCAGGAAAAAATAAGAAATAAAACAAAACAAGAGCTAAGCGCCATTCTGCGTTGATATAATCATGTAAAAAATTTAGAGTTCCTCCAATTTTTGAATTAAAATAATTATTACACTATATCTTTTTAAATACTGAGACAGGATTTGACAATAGGTAAACTAATCATAAAAAATTAATTAAAGTTAAAAGATATGAAAAATAATAAAATAAGCAGATTAGCGGTTGATATATTAGTGACGTGGCGATGTAATTTGAGGTGCAAAAAATGTTGCGTGCCAAAAACAGGTTTTGAAGCATCTCTTCAGCAATTTACTGAATTACTCGATAAATTATACGACATAGGGCTAAGAAGGATTGTTTTAACGGGAGGGGAACCGTTGATGAGGGAGGATGTATCTGATATTGCGCGATATGCGAAGAAAAAAGGTTTCGAAATTTACCTTTCTACCAACGGTATTTTGTTAAAAAAGCGATGGAAAAAGCTTGCTCCCTACATTTCTTGGATTAGTATATCACTTGATAGTTCTACTGCAGATTTCAACGAGATGATGACTGGAGCTGGCGGAGCTTATCAATTCGAAAAAATTATGGAATTTTTAGATTATTACGGAGGATTGAATAAAAAGACCGCAAAAATTAAACTTGCTACGGTAATTACAAAGAAAAACAAAGATCATCTTATTGAGCTTGGGAAATTGATTTTTAAAAATCAGTCTGGATATCGTCCTGATATCTGGCGGCTTTATCAGTTTAGTAACCAATTTAGCGACGCCTCTGATGTCGGCTATAAATATGTAACTGAAAATAGTGTCACCAAAAAAGAGGCGGAAGGCGCTATAGATCTTATTAAAAAAACATTCCTACAGGTTAATGTTTCTTATAGGCCAGCAGGAAGTAGGGACGAATCTTTTATATTTGTCTCTCCGGATCTTACATTGACCTATCCGAGAGGGACAAAATATATTACCATTGGCGACACAAAGAAGATGTCCGCAGATGAAGTTAAATCCGCCCTTAATGGCGTGAGGCGTATTTGGGACAAAATAATCTTGAATCGAGAGATATACAAATAGTTAACGTAGATTTTAGTGGTTAATAAAGTCGTACATTTATGTCGAGAGGTGCTTTGATTTGGGGATTAGATTTGCGAGATTTGACATTTGGATGTTTTCCTGTTAAAATATATTCTAGTATTGGATTAAGTTGATCATAAACATTCATCCGCTCAGGTAACAAAAACCAATACAGAGGTCTTTATTTTATTTAAATAAACACAATTTATGGATCAAAAGTATGAAAAAATTAAGGAGATCGTAACAAAAGAATTATCTTGCTCGGGTCATGATTTAGAACACGTTTTAAGAGTGCATAAGTTTTGTTTATATTTGGCAAAATATGAACCATCGGTAAATCTGGACGTGTTACAAACCGCTGCATTATTACATGATATTGCTAAAGTTAAAGAGGATCAGGACAATTCAGGAAATACAGACCATGCTATATTGGGAGCGGAAATGGCCAGGACAATTTTGGAAGAATTGGGATATACTGAAAACTTAGATCATGTAATTCAATGCATCAAAACCCATAGATTCAAAGGAGAAAACAGACCGGAAACACTAGAGGCTAAAATTTTGTTTGATTCCGATAAAATTGATATTTTAGGATCGATAGGTATTGCCAGGTCTTATATGATTGCTGGGCAGTATAAGCAGAGTATTTATAATAATGTATTAATTGATGATTACATAAAAGATAATCTTGTGGGAGCAGATCCCAAAGGAAGAATTAAGGATATATCAAAACATTCACCCAATTTAGAATTTGAAATTAAAATAAAAAGAATATTAGAAAATCTTTTTACCGACAAAGCGAAACAAGTAGCTAAGGAGAAAGTCGCTTTTATGGAAAAATTTTATAATCAATTAAAAAATGATATAACAGGGAACCCGAATAACGTATAGGCTTGCAATTATGAAAAGGTTTAATTTTAAAATCGATAATGAGTTTATAAAATATTTTGACGGCAGATTAAAGCAAGTCTTCTTTTACGTTACTGATAAGTGTCAGTTGGAATGTAAACAATGCTTATGTAAACCCAATCTTGTATTCCAAATAAAGCGCAAAGAGATTGATTTGGATGAGCTTAAAAAGCTAGCAGCTGATTTCAAAAAATTGGGGGCCATAAAGGCAACGATAATTGGCGGTGAACCGTCACTTTATGGCGATCCGAATCATAAACAATTGATTAAATTAATAAGAGATATTCATGATATGGGATACAAATACATACGTATGGATACCAACGGACAATACGAAGACGATTTTCTGGCTAATGACGGGATGAAATTATTGGACGAAATTTCTTTCAGTGTCGATGGCTATTCGCCCGAAACAAATAATATACTTAGGGGTAATGGCACTTTTGAAAAAGTTATCAGAAATATTAAAAGAGCCGTAGAGCTTGGGTATAATGTTAATGTTACGACCTGTGTTCATCCTGCACTTATCAAAAGAGATGCTGCTGGAGAATTGGGCCTAGATAAGATGATAAGATTTGCAGAAATATTGGGAGTAAAAGTAATAAATTTTCATGTGTTGTTCAAACATGGATTTCCAATGGATTTATGGACAGAAGATACTGCCATAAATTGGGAAGAATGGGTTAAGACATTCAAAGAAATCAACAATAATGTAGAAAAAGGTAAATATAATATTCACGTGAGAAATCCTCAACACTTTGTGACAAAAGAGGAATTTTACAAAAATCCCGAGTATTATGGTTATTGTGCGGCAAAATTAGGAGAACGGGTTTTAGTTCATCCTGATGGCATGATAAGGATTTGTTCTGGCTTAATTTGCTCAAAGTATTGTGTCGCAAAATTTTACGATAACAAAATAATTTGGGAGCAAGGACTTACCAATGAGTTACTTGATCATAACTTGTCAACGTTTACTCCGTGTACTAACCAATACAAGGGAATGAAATGTGGGAATCTGTTGCCACTGTGTTTTTCATTTAAGCCAAAACAAAAAGAGATAATTTGGAGAGAGGCTATAAATTGGGAGGGGAAAAATAAATTATAGCAATAACTTTAATTAAGTTTTTAGTTTAAATTTTATATTATGTTGGGTAAATATATAGATGAATTATCGAAAATAAATATCGAGCTTTGGCATAAAGAAGACAAAGCTCGTTCCGATAATGATACTAAAGTTGCAAACGCAAAGCGGTCGATTGATAACCTGAATCAAAAAAGAAATGATATAATTGAAAAAATTGACGAGTTGTTCGCCGCGTAAGACATAACAATTTAAGTGATACCTATGGAAACAATTGGAAGTCTAATTGATAAAATAACTATACTGAATCTGAGAATATTTCATATGAAAGAGCAAATTCACGCAAAGGCTTATGACAAAGAACATGTAAAAAAATGTCGAGGGCGGTTGTCTATACTTAATGATCAGCTCAATGACCTGACCATCGAGCTTAACAGCCTTTTTGCTGATGTTAAAGCAGGCAAAAAGAACATCAAGATTTACAGGCAATTTAAAATGTATAATGATCCTAGCTATAAATGACCCATAGATTTTAATTTTTAAAAAATATTATGATAAAAAACGCAACAGTAATGGTAACCAATAAATGTAATAGTAAATGCATAATGTGTAATATATGGAGTACCAAGATAGCCGAAAGAGAGATGACAATTGAAGAATATAAAGATTTTTTTTCAAGACTGGAATTTAGAGAAGTAGAGGATTTGAATATTTCAGGCGGAGAACCAACTCTACGGAATGATATCAATGAAGTAATAGACGCTATACTTGATAGCATGCCCAAGGTACGTATGTTCTTTTTAAGCACTAATGGAACAAATCCTGAAAAAGTCAGAGACTTATTTTTGCGTTATTCCAGACGTATCAAAGACGTTTATGTGTGTGTTTCAATCGAAGGTGACAGGAGTACTCACAAAAAAGTGAGGGGTATCGATAGTTATAATTCAGCCATCAAAACAATAAAGCTTTGCAAGGAGGCAAATCCAAACATACATTCAATAATTTCTATGACATTAACATCTATTAATAGTAATAAAGAAAGTTTGGATCATATTAAAAAAATATCTGAAGAAACTGGAAGTACTTATTCTTTTAGAAGGGGATGGAAAAATGATACCTACTACCATAATTGTACCAACACAAAAATAGATATTACTGAAAAACAAAAGGGTGAAGTCATTGATTTTATGGAAAAATATTGTATTGCAGATCCTTTCATGAAAACACAGATCAAATATTTCAAAAATGATTCGATGCTAATGATGAAAAAATGTTATGCTGGCGATATTTTTATTTTGGTTAGACCGGACGGATCGGTGTATCCATGCATCAATAGCTCCAGAAAAATCGGAGATTTAGATAGAGGGATCTTTATTAAAAGTATTGGGGATTTAGGCAAATATGAAACTTGCCCATGTTGTACTGAATGCTGCTTTTATCCAATGCTAAATTGGTCTTCGTATTCAACAAAAGAATAATGCTAGCCACTTAAATTTTCGTATATTTTTTTTAATTCAAAAAATTTTTTTATTGCAACCTTTATTTCTTTTACATCGCCTATATTTATCCTATGTCCAAGACAACTTATTGCATGCCTCATGGCATATAAGATTATTTGTTTTTTTACCTCTTTTTGTTTAACCCCCTTTAAATAAACATGTAGATATTTCCAAATTTGTGATATGAAAAATAGGCCAATGCCTATATCATAATATTGGTGTCCCGAAAAACAATTTTCAAAATCAATTATATATAGGCTTCCATTTTTTATCAGAATATTTTCTTGTTTAAGATCGCCGTACAATAAAACCGGTTCAAAATTATCGGTGCATTCACTGACTAGTTTATTCAATACCCAGTCAATATTATTTTTTGATAGGAGTTTGCTATTTAGCGTTATACTGAGATTATCTATGTTTATAAGAAAATCATGCCATGAGGAATTTTTTCCTATCAGCTTTTGATCAAACCACCCATACTCTTTCGTTGGTATATCATGAATTGAGTCAAGGAATGTTTTGATTTTTTCGTGGAAATTTTCGGAGTCTAGTTCATTACCTATTGGTTCTCTGCCGTCAATATATTCAATTATTAGTATTGCATGACCGGGTATTATTGTATTGCTATCTGGCATGAAAGAATATATCTTAGCCAATTTAAATAATTCACCAGACTTATTTTTTAAATTAGAATAGGCAAAATTTTCCCTCGTCAGCCCCCCCTTGTTCCAAAGAGGAGAAATTTTAACAACATTTTTTGTTGATGCAGTTTCTACCATTATAACTTTGTTAAAATATCCGCCTCTAAGCTCTGCATAATTAGTAATTTTTTCATTAATACCAGCACCCATTATTAGTTCCGGCAATTTTTGTATGATATCGATCTTGTCCCATCCGGTATTTGTATAATTTACATCGAAAGAGCACGGCTTAAGGTATGGTTTTTGAATTTCTTTTTTAGGATTACGATTAATTGAATACAGTTTTTTCATATTATCAATTAAAAATTTTTATGACTAAATTTATCGATAAGTTAACAGATATCAGATTTCATGGGATCACTAATAGCGAAATAAATTGTCTGTTGAGTAAACTCGAATCTTTCATAAAAAACAACGAAAAAGCAATTTTTATTATAATAGATCGCTTTCAGAAAAGCAAAAAAGAATATAGTATTATTGAATTATCGGATACTATAGTAATGGTTTTGGGGCTGTCCAAAACAAAAAAGATAATTTTAAATGTGGGCTATCCATTTCCAATATTTTCTGAAAACCGAGCCGATTTGATAAATGATTTTTTAGGTAATGTTGAAATAAAACTGTTTATTAGGGGAGAAGTTTTGAGAAAATTTCAAAGAAATTATTTGAAAAAAGTTTTTCTGAATTCTTTCAAAAATAAAAAGTGGACCGTCATAGAAGAGATCAAAAGGTTCAGAAAAATATCGGCTAATTTATTGAAAGAAAAAAAGAAAATAATTTATGTTGATCCTTATCATTTTATCGGAGATGCATTCACTGGCCTGTATTTTTTAGAGCAATTTCGATTACGAAGCACCGCCAAAAATATTGTTGTATTATCCAGATTTTCTAAACATCTAAACTTACTCTACAAATCATATAAGAAAGACCGGGATACTTTTAAAAAGATATGTGTCGATGATAGTATAATAATAATGCCGGACTTAATCGATAATCATTTTGGTGAAAATCTGGAATTATTAAAAACGGTAATCAATAAAAGCACGGTCATTTTTATACTAGGCAGAAATTTAATATTACATTATCAAAAAAACAAAATTGATGCATACCACTTCAACAAGAAAGATGTTTTGCTGAAAAATAAAAATATTGAAGATTATATGGACGATTGCTTGAGCCCGTTTTTAGAAAGTCAGTCCTCATTCAATCCCCCCCAAAATAACGATTTATACAAAAATAGCGCCGCAAAAATATTCATCAATCCCTATAGCTCCCATGTCTTGAAAGAGATACCTGTGGGTTTATTTCTAAAAATAGCTTACGAATTATCGAAAAATAATAGCATAAAATTTATTATCTCCAGAAACAATGGAATGCCGGATGAAAGAGATAAATGGATAGATGTGCTTATGTTAAAAATAAAGGATGGAAAATATAAAAAACTATATGGTAAAATTAATTTTATATTCGACAAAAATATAGCAGATTTGTGTAAAAAAATATTAAAAAAGTATGTGGTTTGTGCTCTTACAGCCGACACTTCAATTTCTCACGTTTTGTCCAAATTGATGATTCCTAATATAACTATATATAATGAACATTTTTGGGACAGGGAGAGCAGACAATCTTTAAGTGCAGAATCTCCGCTTGGATTTTGTAGATACAACTTGCCACAATTTGCTGCGATTTTAACGGGAGATGGTAATTCAAATAAATTTTTAGATGGTATAAAAAGCGGCTTGCAAACACTATTAAGTGTTGCAAAAGTTGACAATAAAAAATTTTCGCAAAAAATACCAAAAAATATTTATAAATTTTATGAAATGGTTAGAGATTGTATAAAGTATCCGGCCAAGTCGTTAAATTATTGTGATCATAAAAAATTATATACTGAATATTTGACCCTAAAGGAACAATTTGTATGTTCTGAGTTTGCGTGGTTATTTAATATATATGATCCAGATCAACTAATTTCAGGCATTAATAAAGATAAAGATAAAAATAATCGTTTTCTTATTTATAGTTCTTGGAAAAATTTACCTCTGTATAAATTCATTAATTATTTTAGATATTAAAATACAATATCTAGTAATGAAAATAAAAAAGGTCATTCTTGTTTAAGGAATGACCTTGAGGTTCGGGGCGTGGTAGTTCCGCCTCTATTTGTTGTGGGTTAGATATCCGCCAGTCTTGCTTCTGTCAACCGCACGATATATTTTATTTCTCATCTCGTTGGCTTCTTCATGAGTGAGCGATCTTTCGTGCGATCTGAGAATAACTCTGACCAGCATATTCTTTTGACCGGGACTGATGCCGAGCCTTTCGATTGCCTTAGGAGGAAGTTGTTCGTATGATGTTTCCGATGTGATGATAATTTCCTCGATTACATTGGAGTCTTTGCCCAAAGCATCTTTGATTCTTTCGCATATATCCTCCTCGTTAGTTTCATTGGGAACCGATATGGAGAGGTCCTGGCGTACAAGAGGATACTTCGAGACCAATTGGTATGAGTCTAGATTTTCCATTTGTTTTTTGATGCGGGGATCTTCGGAACGTAAAATTCTTATATCATCAATTCCCTTAATCATCATAGTTAATCTGTCCAGCCCAATTCCCATAGCCAGTCCTGAGTACTCATGAGGATCTAGTCCCGAATTTGCCAGAATTTCGGGGTGAGTTTCTCCACATTCGAGAAGTTCGAGCCAATCACCATCTTTCTTAAGGATTTCTACTTCAAGGCCGTTTATTGTGTAAGGATGGTTTACTTCATTGGCTCTGTATTTCATTCCTGGAAGTGTGCAATCAATAATTGTTTCGATTAGTTCGACTAGTGCCGGTCTCTCCAGTCTGGGAAGTCCCTTTTTTATTCGCCATACATCCATTTGGTGTGGTTCGCCATTGTGTGTTTTGTCCACAACATCTCGACGATAGCATATACCAGGGCACATGACTAAATAATCGTAGACTTTCTTTTCTTTTAGTTCATCCAAGATATCAGGAATCATTTCCGAAGTGTGGGTTCTTAGAATGGAATCATTCGATATATATCGAGTGTATCTGGACGATCTCCCTGGATTATCGATTGGGAAACGCAGCCGATCATAGTTTTTGGCTACCGATGTAATAGGACTACTTCTTCTGATTTCGGGCGCTGGCCATCTTGCTTTAGAACTTAGGCAATGATAAATCTTATCTATTATCAAGTTGATGGCATGTATCCCGTTGCGTGGATCAGTTAGATCTGGAATTGCAAGTGATACCGCAAGTCTCTCTGGTGAAATGATCTCTTTCTGCATGACATACCTCCTTTTAATTTGCCTTGCCATTGTTGGCGTGGCTGATTGTGGATTCTGTTAACTTGTAATACTCTTTGGGATAATCTCTGCGTAGTACGGCAAGCCATCTACCAGCTTTTGCCTTTAACACATCTCCGACTTCAGCAAAAACCATTTCGTAAGCCGCCGTAGGACTACTACTTGCTCCGACAATGGAAACGATTTTTTCGTCTCCGAGTATGCGGGAGCACCGTGCTTTGATTTCTTCAACAGATCTGCCCATAGCTTGATGCCTCCTCTTTTTTTATTTTGTTATTAAAGAACTACGATAAAAATTTTATCTTTCTGTCCGATAATTTATATTAACACTTTATAAAATATTTGTCAAATTGTCTTAGAAATTGTTTTTTCTGTGATATAGTAAACAAAAGTGTGGGATAATTACTACATTTATTTTCTCCCAAAAATTTATGCTAAAATCCCAATATAAGCCCTGACCGAGACACTTCGTTAGGGAACAACGAAATTTCCCGTAAAATTTAGGTTCGTATAGATTGAAACGGTTTTTATTATCAAATGATAAACGTAAAATTTCCCAAAAAACTCAATAAGGGTTCGAATATAAGAGTTATTGCTCCTTCAAGATCGATAGCTATTATTTCGGAAGATAATCGGAGAATCGCCAACGAGCGGCTGGCCAGATTCGGGTTTAATATAAGTTTCGGCGAACACGTAAAAGAATGCGATGATTTTTTATCATCAAGTATCGCGTCGCGCATTGCTGATTTGCACGATGCATTTTGTGATGATTCTATTGATGCCGTATTTTCAGCCATAGGCGGATTTAACTGTAACCAACTGCTGCGTTATATTGATTGGAATATTATAAAAAAGCATCCGAAAATTTTTATCGGCTATTCTGATACGACCGCCCTGCAAAATGCTATGCTGGCAAAAACGGGATTGGTCACTTACTCGGGGCCGGCGTGGTCTACTTTCGGACAAAAGTTGTATTTTGATTATTCAATGGATTACTTTAAGAAATGCTTAATGAGCGATAATTCTTTTTCTATAGAGCCAAGCGATAATTGGAGCGATGACGCATGGTATAAAAATCAAGAAGACAGGCATCTCATCAAAAATAACGGCTGGCGCATTATTAATAAAGGGAAAGCGGAAGGGACGATTATCGGGGCCAATCTCTGTACTTTAAACCTATTGCAAGGCACCGAATATTTTTCGGACTTAAGTAATTCGGTTTTATTTGTTGAAGACGATGAAGTTTCCGATCCCGTAACTTTCGACAGGGATCTCCAATCCTTAATTCATCAAAAAGGATTCGGCGAGGTGAAAGGGTTAATAATCGGAAGATTCCAAAAACAAAGCAAAATGGAAAGCCGCTTGCTTGATCAGATAATTTTATCAAAAAAAGAATTATCCAAAATTCCGGTAATTGCGGATGTCGATTTTGGACATACAAGCCCAATAATAACTTATCCTATAGGCGGAGATGCGAGCATAGTGGCAGGCGTTAAAAAATCAGAGATTGAGATTTTGAAGCATTAAAGGTGTTTATCCTAAAAATGAAAAAATATCCTAACGTAACCGTAAAAGTCATATTTAGGTATAAAAGTAGAATATTAATTTTAGGGCATAAGAATGGCGTGTTTAGCTTTCCTGGAGGACGGATGGATTGGGGAGAGTCAATTTTAGAAGCTTTAAATAGGGAATTAAAGGAAGAAATAAATTATTCATTAGAGAGCGAACCGGAATTGTTAGAAGTTTGGAATTACATCTCTAAAAATCGATTACGTCATAGCGTTATGATTAATTTTATTCAACAATTAGATAAAAAACCTAAATTATTTTCTCCGGAAAAATTAAAAACCCTTTGGCTTAATAAAAATGATATTCTTTCAAGGAATATTATTAAAGAAAAAGAATTTATTGATAAGATATTTAATTGGAATAAATCTAAAAAATAATTAAAATAAGATACTTCGGTATATCCTTAAGTAGTTTCTCATTTGTCTCATTTTGGCTTAAAAATTAGCCCGATTTTGGTTTGGGGATAGATCTCTTTGAGAAATCCTTGTGCCCCTTTTTATCTACCCGAGCCGTAGCGAAAAGTTGAAAAGAGATTTATCTCTTTGAATATGAAATTGAAAAGAGATTTATCTCTTTGAATATGAAAAATAAAGTGTTATTATTAAAATAGTTGAAATTTGAAAGAATAAAGGTAGAAGATATTATTTTTAATATATGCTCGATTCAAAATTTTGGGCAAGTTTTATTAAAAAATGAAAAATAAAATTATAATAACAACTGATAATGATCAGAGTTTGAAATATGAAAAGTCAGGTTGGAGCTATTTTTTAATGGTGCCCATAATGTTTATTCTTACTTTTTGGGTTGCTTTGAAGAAGAAAATTTTTGGCCCGAATCTAAAAATTAATACTCTTTGGTTTGATGGGATAAGCCCGGCCTGTCGAGAAGTTAAAGAAAACGCTACTAGTTGGAGAGCATTGGATATTATTTATAAGTATATTCCAGGACAAGATAAAAGTTTTGGGGGGAAAATTACTGACTTTTGGAATCAGTTAAAAAATATCATGGCTATGCGAAATCGCTTGAAGTTGGTGAAGAAAAAACTTAAAGAGACAATAGAAAATTTATTAATCGAAGGATCTGAAATTAGATTGATTTCAATTGCTAGCGGTTCTGCTCAGGGGGTCATAGAAATTATGAAAGAATTTAAAAAAAAGGGCGTGTTGATTAAAGCTATTCTTTTAGATCTTGATTCAACAGCAATAGAATATAGTAGAAAATTAGCCGAACAAGCGGAAATAACAAATCAAATGACCTTTATTAATAAAAGTGCAAGAGAATTGATAGAAATAGCAAAAGGGTTTAATCCTAATATAATTGAAGTTGTGGGTTTTTTAGAATATCGACCAAGAGAAAAAGCTATAGAATTAATGAAAAGAATCCATTATTTATTGACGCCGAAAGGCGTAATGTTGACTAGCAGCATATCTCCTAATTTAGAAAGCTTATTTTCATATTATGTTGGAAATTGGCCAATGTTCTATCGAAATTCAAAACAATTCATTGAGATTATAACTGAAGGGGGATTTAAGCCACAAGATATTAAAATTATTTACGAGCCTCTCAAAATTCAAAAAATAGCAGTGTGCCAAAAGTCCACTTAATACATCTATGTTATTTTATGCAATAGCTACACTAATAAATGTTATTGCGCCTATTTTTCTTGGCTTGATTGTTTATCTTAAAAATAGAGAAGCGATTCTTAATAAAATCTTTGCACTATTTTGTTTTAGCGTATCAATTTGGGGTAGTTTTTATTTTCTTTGGTTAATTTTTGGAAATAATGAGCCAATTGCTCTTCTTTTTGCAAGGGCTTTAAATGTTGCAGCGATATTTATTCCAATTACTTATTTTCATTTTATAACGGTCTTTTTAAATATTTACCAAGAAAAGAAAAAATTAGTAATTTTAGGATATTTGCTTTCCTTTACTCTTTTTATTACAGGATTTACTTCTTTATTTGTAAAAAATGTAGAACCCGCACTTTCATTTCCGTGGTATCCAAAACCTGGTATTGCTTATCACCTTTTTACTTTAATGTTCTTTAGTTATATTGTTTATAGTTTGTATTTAATGTTTAAAGATATAAAAAAAGCTACTGGGATAACAAGTCTTCAAATAAAATATGTATTAATTGGTACTTTAATAGGATTTATTGGTGGTTCAACTAGTTTCTTCCCGGTATATAATATTCCTATTTTTCCTTTCGGAACCGGATTAGTGGTTGTTCCAGTTATTTTTATTGCTTTAGCTATTACTCGATATCACCTCTTTGAAATTCGAGTTATTTTAACCGAACTTTTAGTTGGGGTAATTGGTTCGGTTCTCCTGATTCAAGTTGTAATTGCCGAGACTTTTGAGTTAAAAATCCTTGGATTAATTATCTTTATCCTATTTTGTATTTTGGGATATGAGCTTATAAAAAGTGTTATCAGAGAAATTCAGAGGCGACAGGAAATCGAAAAGATAGATAAGGCAAAATCAGAGTTTATCTCTATTGCTTCGCATCAATTGCGAACGCCTCTGACAGCAGTTAAGGGATACATTTCAATGGTTTTGGAAGGAACTTATGGTCAATTAGCCGAAAAAATATATAAACCTTTAGAAAATGTTTATCAAAGCAATGAAAGGTTAATAAGATTGGTCAATGACCTTTTGAATTTATCAAGGTTAGATGCCGGAAAAATTGAATTCAGCCCAACGCTGACTTCTTTGGAAGAGATGGTTTCTAGTATCGTTGAGGAGTTAAGAATTAATGCTGAAAGGAAAGGTTTATATATGAAAATGATAAAACCTTCAGAGTCATTGCCAAAAATAATGGCTGATCAGGATAAATTAAGGCAAGTGATTTTAAATATCGTTGATAATGCGATAAAATATACAAAAGAGGGCGGAATCACCCTTGAATTGAAAAAACTCGATGAGCGAGAAGAAGTTAGGGTTTCTGATACTGGTGAGGGGATAGATAAAGAAGAATTAAATAGTCTTTTCCAAATGTTTTCTCGAGCAACGGCCGGCACCCAGCTTCATGCTGAAGGAACTGGACTCGGTCTTTATGTTGCCAGACAATTTATTGAAATGCACGGGGGTAAAATCTGGGCTGAATCTAAAGGTAAAGGAAAGGGAAGTGCTTTTATTATTCAATTACCAATTAAATTAGACCCTAAATTACTTAAAGAAAAAACTAAAACAATCACAAAAGCAGCAGATAATATTTTTTAAATAACATAACGATTGCGCGGATTTTAATAATTTTCCGCCTTCGTTTAAAATATATGGCAGAGAAAATTTTATTAGCGAGGATTTTCACTTTGTTCAAGTCCTCTTAAGCAAAATTTTCTATAAATAAATTAAACTTATGAAAAAAATTTTACTAATCGAGGATGAAAAAATTTTATCCGAAATGTATCAAGATAAATTTACTAAAGCTGGATTCGAAGTTTCGGTAGCTTCTGAAGCAAAAGAGGGGTTAGAGATAGCCAAGAAAGAAAAACCAGACTTGATTGTCCTTGATATTTTGCTTCCCAGAGAAAATGGAATTACATTTTTAACTTGGCTAAGAAATGAGCCGGAAGTTTCTTTACTCCCCGTAGTGGCCTTTTCTAATTATGATGACCCGGAAATAAAGAAACAGGCAATAAAATTAGGAGTTAAAGAATATTTAATAAAAACCAATTACACCCCTCAAGAAATCATTAACAAGATTAAAGATTATTTTCAAGAATAAAAATAACTCTTAATATAGAAACAGTATAATATTCAGGAAAGCAAGCTAAAGAAAGCTATTAAGGAGTGGTTTAAGAATAAATAGGGGTCTTGACAAGACTTTTTAAAAGAATAAAATTAATATATTAGGAAAGATATGACAGAAAAAAACTTTCAAAAAATAAATAATCCTAAACCTTCAATTATTCTTAAATTGGTCTATTCAATTGTTGTTTTGTTCGGCCGAATGATTTATTGAGGGGGTTGTTTAATACAAAATCTTTACCCAAATAATCCCTTCAACCAAAAGGGATTTTTTTAAAAAAAATATGCTCGGAGAAAAAAAGTTTTATCTAACTAAAGATGGATTAGAAAGGATAAAAAGGGAATATAAAGACCTGAAAAACCTTAAACTTTCAAAAACCAAGGGAGAATCTCCCAAGATTTGGCATTCTGAAGATTTAAATCAAGAGTATCTTTCTTTCCAGGAAGATTTAAGCTTTTTGGAAACAAGAATAGCTGAATTAGAGTATATCTTAAAGAATGCTGAATTGATTAAAATCCCTTCGTCAAGAGAAAAACAAAATATCGTAGGTTTGGGAGCTAAAATTTTAGTCCAAGTTGATGAGCAAAATGATGAATTTGAAATCGTCGGAACATTGGAAGCCAACCCAGCTATTGGTAAAATTTCGAACGAATCGCCGGTTGGCCGAATACTCTTAGGTCACAGGGTTGGAGACGAAGTTGTTGTTTCTTCTCCGATTAAAACAATTTATAGAATTAAAAAAATAAAGTATCAATCTTCTTAAAATAAACTTGAAATCTGTTAAAATTTGTGATATAAAAAATCAGGTGTTAACCTGATTTTTTTCATTAATATGAAAGACCTTCTTAACTTTTTCATTGAAATCGGAAAATTAAAAAAGATGTCAAGAACTGGTTGGGTTTGGTTGGGGATTAAAAATCCCGAGACGATTGGACAACATATTTTTCGTGTGGCTGTAATGAA
>Ga0315291_10004226_pt1 | contig 18343 bp, 11 predicted proteins | sample YL17G12_20_MG_FD_203070 | JGI IMG/M metagenome (GOLD analysis project Ga0315291, IMG submission 203070) | Sediment microbial communities from Yellowstone Lake, YNP, Wyoming, USA - YL17G12_20 | ecosystem: Environmental > Aquatic > Freshwater > Lake > Sediment | place: USA: Wyoming | collected...
AATTTGCCATTGGCATAATGTCCAGACGGGAATCTGGATTCCCGCCTTCGCGGGAATGACATATTGACCGTTCCCAAACATACATATTGATGATGTAAAGCGCATTTAATTTTTATGATCCGTATGACAGTTAGGAATCGGTCAGTTTGAGTTATATTGTTAACCGGAGGATTGGCAGAGGGGGCCTGCCCCGCAGCTTCTTGCGAAGCAAGAGCGGGGGGAAGCTTTTCTTTATAACCAAAGGCCCTTTTGTGATTCTGGAAACCAATAATAAAAGCGGCCAGGTTCCTAACTTCTGTTCGATAGAAATAACTTTCATGACAATCGCACCAGGTTACTGTTATAGTGGGGATTATCTTTTTATTGTGCTAACTGTTCAATTCGATGGTGACTTCTGAGAGGGATTGTCAGACGGCAAACTGTTTGAGAGCGACAAAGAAGCGAAAGCGATTGTGGGGCGGTGGGGACTTGACTATAATCACGAGTCCGCCGAAGTCGGGCCCGCCAAAGAAGTCATGGCGGGTCACTGGGGCAGGCAATGGTGTGCAAAGTTGACGGTGGACTGAGATTTTACCGGATGGTATTCGATTGTTCTGTTTCAAGGAGAAGGTTGTTTTCAATCCGATTGGGAAGGTGAGACGAGTTGAATCTGATTTTTGAAATAAATTCGAGATTGAATGAGCTCATCTGGGGTCCGGTGATGATTGTCGCCATTGTGGGTGTGGGTGTCTATTTGATGATAGGGACTCGATTTGTTCAGTTCGCCAGATTCCCGGCGGTGCTTAAAGAGACCCTGTTGCGGAAAAAGGCGGCTGGGTCGGAGGGTGACATCACTCCATTTGCCGCGCTGAATGTGGCATTGGCCGGGACGGTCGGCGTCGGAAATATAGCAGGCGTGGCCACGGCCATTGCATTAGGCGGACCGGGGGCGATATTCTGGATGTGGGTGTCGGGATTGTTAGGGATGGGGACCAAGTTTGCCGAGGTGGTTTTGGGAATAAAATATCGCACGCGCCAGGCAACGGGTCCGATACTCGGCGGACCAATGATGTACATCCGGGGCGGAATGGGCGTGAGGTTTAAGTTTCTTGCAGGGGCATTTGCCGCGCTGGGTGCATTGGCGGCATTTGGCATCGGAAATATGGCCCAGGCCAATTCCGTGGCTATAGGGCTGGCGGAATTTAGAATCCACCCATTTATTACCGGAATAATTCTTATCCTTGCTGTCGGTTTAGTCACCATCGGCGGGCTAAAACGCATCGCTCACGTGGCTATGTTTTGCGTTCCTTTTATGTGTATCCTGTATTTTTTGGGGGCGGTCATCATTGTAGTTCTGAACATTTATAAATTGCCGGAGACACTGCTTTTGGTTTTCGAATCGGCATTTACGCCGGTTGCGGCGACCGGCGGATTTACCGGCGCAGCGGTAAGAGGTGCGATTCGCTGGGGCATCGCCAGAGGGGTATTTAGTAATGAAGCGGGGTTGGGTTCCGCCTCTATTGCCCATGCCACCGCCCAGACCGACCATCCGGCGAGGCAGGGGCTGTGGGGCATCTTTGAAGTATTTGTGGATACCATAGTCATTTGTTCCGCCACCGCGATGGCTATCCTGATAACCGGCGTATGGAAGTCCGGTGCAACCGGCGCAGTGCTGACTATGTCTGCGTTTCAGACGGTATTTGGAAAAAGTCTGGGCTTTTCCATTGTTGTGCTGTGTATGGTCCTGACCGCTTACGATACCATACTTGCCTGGGGATTTTATGGAGAGACCTGCTCGGCATATCTTTTTGGCGCCAGGGCAAGGGTAGTCTATAGGCTTCTCTGGCTTCCGCCGATTATGTTCGGCTCGCTGGGGAGGTTAGAGAATGTCTGGGCCTTTGCGGACACATTGAATGGCTTGATGGCTGTGCCTAATTTGATTGCCTTGTTCTCGTTAGGCCCGGTTGTTTTTGGTCTGACAAAAGAGTTTTTTAAAAAAGACAGGGCCGCCTCCTGATGTGGACCGCCAATTGTCGAATACTACCTGTGCGTTCCACTTAGACCAGTTCTGATTTTGCGAGTTAAGAATCCGCTTTGACAATTCCACAGTTGCCTATTAGAATTTAGATGTGGCAAAATTCTTTGTTACAAGTGTTATTCTGTTTACAGCTCTTGAAAGGCGGAAAAAAATGAGAAAGATAAGCGCTCCCATAGTGATAGTGGCGGTTGTCAGCCTGTTTTTCCCCCCGAATGTTTTTGTCGGGGGTGCAGCGGGCCAGGGGTCGGGGGTCGGGGGTCAGGGGTCAGGGGTCGGGGGTCAGGGAAAACCGGTTCTGGAAAAAATAGGCGTTACGCGCGGGATATGTGTGGTTCTCGGCGATGCCAAGTGCAAAGTTGCTCTGGAACTTGCGCGAAGCAGCGAGCTATTGGTGTATGTCCAGCTGCCGCAAGATGGAGATATGGAGAAGGCGTGCCGGGTTGTTGACGATGCAGGGTTCTATGGCACGCGGATATTTATTGAGAGGGGTGGGTCGGGGGTCAGGGGTCGGGGGTCGGGGGTCAGCAGGCAGGAATTGCATCTGGCCGACAATCTGGCAGATGCGGTGGTTGTTGTCGGGGATACGAGCGACGAGAGACGAGAGACGAGAGACGAGAGGGATGCCGAGATTCTGCGGGTGCTGCATCCGGGCGGCAAGGCCATAGTGGGGGAAAAGATTTTGACCAAGCCCGTGCCTGCGGGGGTGGATGACTGGAGTCATCCTTATCACGGGCCGGACAATAACCCTCAGTCACAGGACCGCGTGATTGTGGCGCCTTATCTGACACGATTTCTGGCAGACCCGCGGTATGCGCCGCTGCCGCAGGTGGCAGTGGCTTCGGCGGGCCGGGTATTCAAGGCGTTCGGGCACGTGGCATTCAAGGCGCGTGAGGAGCCGCTGCTTAATAAGCTGGTTGCCTTTAACGGCTACAACGGCACGATACTGTGGCAGCGAGACCTGGCTGAAGGGGTTATGATACACCGCAATACAATGATAGCGACGCCGACGGCGCTGTATGTCGGGGATGATAAGTCGTGCAAGGTTATCGATGCGGCGACCGGCCGATTGTTGGATGAAATAGCCCCGCCGATGGAGCGGGCGGGCGGGACATTCTGGAAGTGGATGGGGCTGGAAAACGGGATTCTCTACGCGCTTATCGGAGGTCAGGAGCAGAGGGACCCGACGATGCGGTGGAATCTTGACAAGCACGGCTGGCCGTGGGACCCGATATCGAAGGGGTTCAATCAGCCCGAGCATCCGTGGGGATTTGGTTCTAATGTGCTTGCCATCGACCCGAAGACAAAACAGGTGCTCTGGAGTCATCGCGAGGACCAGCCGATTGACGGTCGCGCTGTGTGTATGAAAAGCGGGCGGATTTATATCTTCCGATTTGGGGCGTATCTTGTTTGTCTGGATGCAAAAAACGGCAAGGAGCTGTGGCGTAAGATGCCGGAGAATGACGCCAAACTATTTGCGTCGCTCGGGTCATATTTGGATAGGCAGGACTGGCGGACCAACTGGCGGACGACCTGCTATCTGAAATGCAGCGACAAGGCCTTGTATTTTGCCGGTCCGCCGGTCGGCAGGCTTCTGGCGGTTTCAGCCGGCGATGGCCGGATACTATGGGAGCATCCTTACAACAACTTCCAGCTGGTTTTGCGAGATGATGTGCTGTATGGCATAAGCGGACAGATAGATAATCATCCGAGTATGAAGTTCGCGGCGCTTACGGGCGAGGTTCTGGCTGAGATTAATAAGGCCAGGCGGGCGTGCACGAGGCCGACCGGTTCCGCAGATGCAATCTTTTTCCGTGCGGAGGACGGCTCGGTGCGTCTGGATGCGGCCAGTGGGCGGCCGGAATGGATTTCGCCGATGCGTCCGCCCTGTCACGATGGCGTGACAATCGCCAATGGCCTGTTGTACTGGTGGCCGTCCGTGTGTGACTGCCAGCTTACGCTATATGGTATAACCTGTCTTGGGCCTGCGGGGGATTTTGATTTTACGCCGACCGCCACTGATGCAGAGCGTCTGGAGAAAGGCAGCGGGGACATAACGAAGGTGGCGGACCTGGCTGGGTCACCCAATGACTGGCCGACTTTCAGGGCTGACAACGCTGCGAACGCCACTACGAAGGCGAGTGTTTCCGACAAGGCCGAGCTTTTGTGGGGCTTTGCGCCAAAAATGTCTGCGGCTTCAGGTGCGCCGCCCCTTACCGCGCCGGTTGCGGTGGGCGGATTGATGTTTGTCGGCGGGCCTGATGGTGTTGTATGGGCGCTGGATGCGGCGGAAGGCCTGGTGCGATGGAAGGCCTATACCGGTGGTGCAATTCGGATTCCGCCGACTATATGGAAGGGCCGGGCTTTTGTGGGCGGCGGTGACGGGTGGGTTTATGCCTTCGAGGCGGCGACGGGGCGGCTGTTGTGGCGGTTCCGCGCAGCCCCTGCGGAGCGCAGGATTCCCGTATATGGTGCGTTTCTATCTACCTGGCCGGCGGCGAGCGGTGTGCTGGTCGAGGACGGCATCGCATACGCTGCTGCGGGCATTGCCAATTATGACGGCACCTACGTCTATGCGCTCGATGCTGCGAGCGGCCGGATAAAGTGGCAAAATAACACATCCGGTCATCTTGACCGCCAGGCACGGACGGGGATAAGCGTCCAGGGACATCAGATACTTCACAACGGCAAGCTGTATTTGGCCGGCGGCAGCTCCATATCACCGGCTGCTTATGATATTAAGGATGGAAAATGTCTTAATGACCCCGCGCCTCTGGCCCAGTGTGTTTCACGAAGTCCGCGAGGCTGGGAGCTTTATGTGCTTGGTGAGCAGGTCGTGGCGTGCGGGAAACCTTTCTATGGGCACCCAAAATGCGATGTTTTTGACGACACCGTCTTCAGCAAAGTGTTCGTAACTTCGAGCGGCGGCCGTGACATTGCCTGGGTGAGTAATCAAGGCGGCGGTAAGGTCCTGTGCTTTGAGCATCTCGATAGAGAGCTGTTGAATAAAAAAATGGCTGATCCGCAGAACCGCTTCAACGTGAGCTGGAGAAGGTTCGGCATCCAGGACAAGCCGTTATGGAGCTACGATTATAAAGATGGCAGGAGTATAGCGGTCTGCAGCAATGCTGTGGTGGTTGCCGGCAAATCGGAAGTTGTCGCTCTGAATTTGGAAGATGGGAAACTGCTGTGGTCACAACCGCTGCCTGCGCCTGCCGTCACCTGGGGACTGGCTATTGACCGCGATGGTCGTGTGATGGTGACACTCGAAGATGGACAGGTTGTTTGCTTCGGTCAAAAAGGCCGCGTGTAGGAGATTTCCACAGGAGGGGGCGGTCTGTTCTGTAAAGGATGAGAGGAAGGAAATGACGTAAGTCAATGAATATCTCGAAATCCGCTTTGTTTCTGTTTGTGGTCGCGTTATTGGGTTTGGCGGCCGGTGTTGGCTGCGGCAAGAAACGGCCCGAGGGTGCGCAGAAGGAATTGGTGGTATTGTGCGGTAGTTCCTTTGTTAAGCCGTCCGAGCAGTTGTGCTCGCAGTTCACCGCTGAAACCGGCGTCAACGTTGTGACTACGGTTGGGGGCAGTGAAGAGCTTTTGCCTCTGGTCAAGGTGGGCCGAAAGGGCGATGTCCTTATCACGCACGACCCGTATCTGGATTATGCTGCACAGGCGGGGGTTTTGGGCGAACATATCGAGGTTGGTTTTGTGGCGCCGGTGCTGGCTGTGCAAAAGGGAAATCCGCGGGGCATAAAGAGTATGGAAGATTTAGCCCGGCCGGGGTTGAAGGTGGCGATTACGGACCCCCAGTACTCTACCTGCGGCGAAATGGTGTTTGCCCTTCTGGAAAAAAAGGGGATAAAAGAGGCGGTGATGAAAAATGTCGAAAACCGCCTGACCAAGGGCCACAGCACTCTGGGCAATTTTCTCAAGACGCAGGCGGCTGATGCGGTCATTATCTGGAACGGCGTGGCACATACCTTCAGCGACAGTCTGGAAGTGATTCGGACGCCTTATGAATATGACAAGGACGTTCGGGTGCACATTATCGGTTTGAGCTATTCCAGCCGGCCGCAAGCTCTCAAAACGTTCATTGAATTTGCACGCAGTAAAGGCCCTGCGATTTTTGCCGAGCACGGCTACGTGAAAGAATACGAGGGAGCGACAAAATGAAACGTCTGGCCGTGTTTGCAGTTTGTGCGGCGATAGCGTTTTGTGGCTGCGGAGGCAAAAGCTCCGAAGAATCGGATTCTGATACGAAGGAAATGCTGCTTTATTGTGGAGCCGGAATCCGTCCGCCCGTGGATGAGCTGGCCCTGAGTTTTGAGCGGCTGCACGGCGTTAAAATTGTCATTGATTATGCGGGCAGTGAGGTGCTTTTGTCGAAGATAAAGCTCAGCAGGCGCGGGGACCTTTATATGCCCGGTGACAGATATTACATCGAGCAGGCGGCAAACGCAGGGATGATACTTTCGCAGCGGGCGGTCTGCTGCTTTGTGCCGACGATACTGGTGCAAAAGGGTAATCCCCGAAATATACGCGGCTTGAAAGACCTGCTGCGCAGCGGTTTGAAAATTGGGTTCGGGGACCCTAATGCCTGCGCTGTTGGCAGAAAAACCGTAGAGGTCCTTGCCAAAAATAATATCGCTTGGGCGGATATAGAAAAGAACGTCGCCTTTTTGTCTATGACTGTAAATGAGCTGGGTATGCAGATTCAGGCCCGCTCGCTCGATGCGGTTGTAGTCTGGGACGCTGTCGCCCGGTATTATGCTGATTATGGCGACGAGGTTCCTATTGCCGCGGAGAACAACGTGATTTCCACGGTGGATATCGGCGTGCTTGCGTTTACGAAAAGCCGGCCGCTGGCTGAAAGATTTCTGGAGTTTGCCGCTTCGGAACAGGGACGGGCCATTTTCAAGAAACATTTTTATAGAGTTGAACCTCCGCAGTTTTAGGTAAAAGGGGATATGGATAGTCCACTAAGAGGCTGGCGTGACCGCATCTTTGAGGGGGCGGTATTTTTTTTCGTGTGTGTTTTCGTCGTTTTCATTTCGATGCTTATTATCGCCGACGTCTTTTACATCGACAAGAAGGCGGTTGTAACGGTCCTTACGTCGCGGTTTATAGGTCACGCCCTGTGGATGAGCATCTGGACGAGTCTTGTTGCAATCTTCATATCGTTACTATTTGCGGTGCCGATGGGATATGCCTTGAGTCGGCTGCGGTTTCCAGGCCGTTTTTTGGCCGATGTGATTGTGGATTTGCCCATTGTGTTTCCTCCGCTGGTTGTGGGTCTGACGCTTTTAGTGTTTTTTTCACAGACCGCTATCGGACGGTGGATACAGGAGGATTTGGGTCTGGAATTTGTTTTTCAGCCCAAGGGCATCGTGCTGTGTCAATTTGTGGCGGCTGCCAGTTTCGCAATCCGCTCGGCCAAGACGGCGTTTGATGAGGTTGGACGGAGATATGAAAACGTGGCCCTGACGTTAGGCTGCACCCGCTGGGGCAGTTTCTGGCGCATCTGCCTGCCGCTCGCACGCAACGGCATTATTGCGGGCGGGATTTTGACCTGGGCGAGAGCGTTCGGGCTTTTCGGGCCGTTGATGATTTTTGTGGGGTCTTTTCGGGGCAGGACCGAAGTCCTGAGCACTACAATTTTTCTTGAACAGTCGGTGGGCAATCTGGAAGTGGCCCTGGCAGTTGCGCTGCTGCTTATCTTTGTGGCGCTGGCGGCTTTAACTGTCATTCGCATTATCGGCAGGTCCGCTGTGGTGAAACTATGATTCGCACGGAGAGAGTCTCCTTCCATATCGGTACGTTTCGGCTGCAGGACGTCTGTCTTGAAGTGACAGCCGGTCGGTATTTTGTCCTTTTGGGGCCGCCGGGCTCAGGGAAAAGCATTTTTCTTGAGTGCCTGTGTGGTCTGAAAAAGATAGATTCGGGTAAAATATTTATCGATGGGCGTGATGTTACTCTTCTTGAGCCCCGTGCCCGCGGCATAGGTTATGTGCCTCAGGATTATGCGCTTTTTCCACATCTTACCGTTGAGCAAAATATTGCCTTTGGCTTGCGTGTCCACAAGTACTCCCGCGGAGAAACTGCCAGACGTGTCGGCGAAGCAGCAGATTTGCTGGGCATCCGGCAATTACTGTCGCGCAAGGTAAATGGACTGAGCGGCGGCGAGGCCCAGCGGGTCGCCCTGGGGCGGGCGCTGGTTTTGCAGCCGAAGGTGCTGCTGCTCGATGAGCCTGTCTGTGCTCTGGATGAAATCACTCGTCAGGAAGTTTGTTCTCAGCTGTCCTGCATACAACGTCACCTTGGCTTGACCGTTATTCACGTAAGTCACAACCTTGAGGAAGCATTTTCGGTGGCGGACCAGGCCGGTATTTTGCACCAGGGCGTCCTGCAGCAAGTCGGCACCCTGGAGCAGTTGCTTCGCCGGCCTTGCAGCGAATTTGTCGCGCGTTTTATGCGGTGTGAAAATGTCTTTTGCGGTCAGGTGACATCGGTTGATATTCAGCAGGGGCGGACTAAAGTGAAGGTTGACGGCGCCGAGATATCTGTGGCAGGCGAGCACAGCGGCCGGATTAAATTTATGATTCGTCCGGAGGACGTGCTTATTCATCCTTACTCGGAAGGACGCGGCAGAGGTCAGAATGAAATTTGCGTCAAGGCCGTTCGCTGGCGTAATTATGGCAGTTATGTCAAGGTGGAATTGGAAGGCCCCATTGACCTTGTGTCCCATTTGACTGAAGATGTTTTTGCCGAGCTGCGGATTGAACATCGGCCTGACTTTTTAGCTGTGCTGAGGCCTGATAGTATTCACGTATTGCCTGTGTAGAGGCTGTTGTATTATTTTTCCGGATGTTCATAATATTTGGCAGATAACATGCTGGAGCACATTTGAAGCTGTGCAGAGACAAAATTATTGTGAGTAACAGGTGGGATTAGCGTGGTCGGGCTTCGAAGGCTAATTTTGTTCGGCTGTCTGTGGGGTTTCTGCCGGCTTCCTTCGGCGTTTGCCTGCAGGTATAACGTCCGCGAGACGGGTTTCGTTGACCTTGGCATTGAGCAGTATAATTTCTACGGATACATCAGGAACGATACGCCGGCGGATATCGTTTCCGGTTTTGAGCAGACGTTGTCGGCGGCGTTTGAAGATAGTAACATCAAATCCGAAATAATAAATGTCGAGCAGGAAAAGGAGCATCCGGCTCTTAAATATCTTAAATCTTTGCAGATAAAGTCCTTTCCCGCTGCGGTTCTGGTTTCGCCGGACGGGCAATCGCTCATTGTGCCTGTGGTCGAACCCAATCGTCCGTTCAAAGATACGCTTTCGAGTGCAATAGATGACGTTCTCTCTTCGCCGGCACGAGAGGAAATCCTTCAGCAGGTGATAGAGCGCTATGGGGTTGTGCTGTTGATTGAAGGGACGGATGCTCAGGAAAATGAAAGGGCGAAAGCCGCGGTTTTGGCTGCGATTAGAACAATAGAAGCCCAGATGGATATGTTGCCCAAGCCGATTGCCCGGCCTCCCGTAATGGTTGCGGTGGATTCGCCCCCGCAGCTTCTTGCGAAGCAAGAGCGGGGGGCTCGGGAGAAAATTTTGTTGTGGAGTCTGGGAGTGGACGCAAATGAAGGTGAGCGACCGCATATAGCTATAATCTATGGAAAGGCCCGATGGATTGGGCCGCTCTTTAAGAGTGAGCAGATAACCGAAGCTAATCTTACCGCCGTGCTTTTTGTGATAGGCGAGGACTGCGAATGCAGCATAGACCATCGGTGGGTGCAGGGGACGATGCTGCCTGTTAGATGGGACCGGAAGTTACAGGCCAAGACGGCGGCAAATCTGGGTTTCGACCCCGAAAGCCCGATAATAAAGTCAGAGATAGGCTTGATAGTAGGCAGGGGCATCGGAGGCTCTTCGTATCCGGGGGTGCCGGTTGCGTCCGGGCAGGTCGGGACAGAGGCGGAATCGGATGCCAATCACGAGGTGATGCCCAAACAGCTTAAGGATGTCACCATGTCCGGCTGCGGAGATAACAGCAGAGATGCAAACAGTCCGCGTGATGAGGGTATATACCGGCCGTTGCGTACTATGGCGTTGGTTACGATAGGGCTGACCGCGGTTGTTGTGATAATCGGTATTGCAGTATTATTGAGGCCCGGGAAAATATAGAGGGATTGACCTTTGCGAATATTATCGACATCCGGTGACCATAAGGTGTTAGTCGGAGCAGGTCAAGGTAAGGTGACATAGTATATGATGACACTTGGCCTTATCTTCAAAGAAATTCGTCACCGCAAGGTGAACTTTCTACTCAGCACGTTGGCTGTGGTAACAGCCGTTGCGCTATTTATATCATTTTTTGCCGCAGCCGGGGCTTCGGAGCGGGAAACCGCTCGTCTGATGCTTTCTATGGGCTTCAATGTCCACATCCTTTCAAAAGGCGCAGACATCAATGAGTTTTTGCTTACAGGTCTGGCGGACCGAACGATGCCGGAAGATTACCTCCATAAACTCGCCTCACAACAGGCGGTTTCCTATAACCATTTGCTGGCGAGTCTCCAGAAAAAGATATTATGGCGCGGGCTTGAAGCGATATTGACGGGATTGGCTCCCGAAATTTGTCCGCCCGGCGGTAAAAAATCTCCTATAAGTTATCAGATTGAGCCGGGCAGCCTCTACGTCGGATACAGAATTGCGCAGGCCCTCGGTCTGAAGAATGGCGACATTGTCGAAATAGAAGGTAAATCGCTGAAGGTCGCCAGGTGTCTGTCGGAATCCGGCGGCGTCGATGACATCCGGCTTCAATGTCACCTGCGAGATGCGCAGGACATCCTGAAGCTGCCCGGACAGGTCAGCGAGATTCGGGCGGTCGATTGCCTGTGTTTTGCGCCGGCGGGCGACCCTGTGTCGGTTTTGCGTAAAGAGATAGAGTCGCTGCTGCCTGATGTTCAGGTCTTTCATACTCAAAATATCGCATCGGCACGTGCACAGACAAGGCAAATGGTAAGAAGTATGTTTGCGGTTATTATGCCTCTTATTGCCATTGCCTGCGGCGTGTGGATAGGCGTATTGGCGATGATTAATATCAGGGACAGACACGAGGAAATAGGCATTATGCGGGCATTAGGTTATGGTTCGGGGCGAATTATGTCTCTATTTCTGGGTAAGGCAGCGGTCATCGGCGTGCTCGGCGGGGCAGTGGGCTTTCTTGCGGGGACCGCTCTGGCTGCCAAATTTGGCCCGGATGTGTTTAAGATAACGGCCCAGGCGGTCATAAAACCCCAGCTATCGCTGCTTGCAGTCTCAGTTGTTTTTGCGCCGCTGTTTGCCGCAGTCGCCAGTTTTATTCCGACAGCGATTGCTGTAACCTACGACCCTGCGGTCACTCTGAGGGAAGAATAAATGATTGTCCTTGAGAATGTGGGAAAAACTTACCATACGCGGACCGGGACAGTAAAGGCGCTTCGTGACATCAACCTCTCTATCGAGAAAGGCCGCTTTCTTGTTGTGTGCGGGCCCAGCGGCAGCGGAAAGACAACCTTGTTGATGATTATAGGAGCAATGCTGCGGCCGACAAACGGTGTGGTTTCTATTGAGCGGCGGAACCTTTGCGAAATGAGCGTGCGTGAAAGGGCGAGATTGCGGGCCGACAATATCGGCTTTATTTTTCAGATGTTTCATCTGATTCCCTACCTGAATGTCTTTGAAAATGTCGTTCTTGCAGGCGGTGCTGCCGGCAAAAGCAAAAACGCAGCATGCGCTGAAGGACTTTTAAGCCAACTGGGTCTGACAGAGCGGGCCTTTCACAAGCCTGCCCAGCTCAGCGCCGGCGAAAAGCAGCGGGTTGCCATAGCCAGGGCGATGTTTAATCGCCCGAGGATTATCCTCGCCGATGAGCCTACCGGCAATCTCGACCCCGATAATGCGGCCGCAGTGCTTGGGTATCTGTCTGAATTTCATCGCACCGGCGGCACCGTAATCCTGGCCACCCACGAGCTGCAGGCGCATAAATTTGCGGATAAGGTAATCTATCTGCGTGACGGGGTTATCCAGGCCCACTAAATTTTAGATTTATGATTTTCGATTTCAAATCGACAATCGGAAATCGGCAATTGAAAATCAGATTGGGGGCAAAGATTGTGAACCGCATTTATGTCAGCGGTCAATGGTATTTGCCGGCGAGCGGACGGCGGTTATGTGAAGTACGGTCAAGTGAAGCTCCGCCAAAGCCAAGACAAGAGTATCCGCCCCGGTAGTGCTTTCATAGTGGTTTGTCTTCAGGCTGGCGCGCGGCAAGGGGGTGTTGGCAAAAAATTTCTCCACCGCGATTTCGCCCAGCTTGAAGGCGCGTGTGTAATACTCCCGGCGGGCGGTGGCGCGAAATGCAGCCAGCTCAAGGCTGACTGCCTGGCCGAAGGTCATTGGCCAGGCATCGATGTCGTCGTCGGGCAGCGAGTCCATATAGGCATCGGCGGCTGCGATTATCAAATCGCGGTATTTTACGTTGCCGGTGTTTTCGTATCGCGATACGCACATCATAGCGACCCTGGCAGTCGTATTGCCGCCGTATTTGGGGTCCCACAAAGGAGTGTAAAGGTCATCTGTTTTCACGGCTGCGGGGACACATCTCATTAAAAAGCCTCTTTTGCTCGCCAGTTCGTGCGGAAGCGAGCAGAAGATTTCATCTTGCGATTCAGCGAACCTTGCCAGGCGGGTTCTGTGCCCGCCGGACGTATGGGGGGGCACTTTCCTTGCAGCGCCATCGCAGTCGATGGCCAACGACAATATATCGCAAGCGTTTTGTGGAGTATCCTCGGGTTTGGTTTGTTCTGTTTTCGAGGTGCATTTTGCATCGAGGCGGGTGAGCAGGACACCGATGGCTTTTAGAAAAGTATTGTCTTTAGTGTGCGCATAGGCCTCCGCCCAGGTGCGGATATAGAAGCCCGCCTGTCTGGGTGACTCTGGCGATGTTTCGGCGGGGCCTTTATAAAAATCGGCGTGGGGATTAAATGCTCCGCTATTATGGTCTGCGATGTGGCTGTTCCACAATCCTAATGCGAATCGTTTGCTTTCCTCGGGCGCAAGCTCGAAACACCTGCCCCACAGCATCCAGGGACGGGCAAACTCGTGGAGCGGCTCAGCTAATCCGCAGGCGACTTCGTCGCTCATTACATTCCAGCATAAGTGCTCACCCCAGGGTAACAGGCCGGTTTCGGGCGATTGTGTATTCTTCAGGAACCATTTTAGCTCGTCGTCAGCGGCCTGGGCGTAGCGCTCCTGGCCGGACATCTCTTTCAGGAAATACAACAGGCGAAGCAGATTCTGGTCTAATTGAGGGTTGCCGCCCACGAGGGGCCCGTCTGCCGGTCCGGGGCGGTTTTCCTGCCTGATGCCTGCCGGGGCGGGCGGCTGAATAGTAAGCGGAGCGAGTGTCTCTCTATCGAACGCACTCAGGAACAAACCGCTTTTCTGAGGACCGTAGGTGTCCCTGCCATTTTGCAGCATCGCATCGGCGTAACGGTAAACCACGTTTATAAATGGCGATGACGGTGTGCCTTCACGAAAAATGGCCTTTAGGTCTAAATCCGCGCCGACACCGCGTGTCGCATAAGCTGCGAGAATGAGACATATCACCAGGCCTTTCTTTAATCGCCTCTTGCTGTGCATAAGTAGTTTTTCCATCTATGTGCCCCCGCTCTTGCTTCGCAAGAAGCTGCGGGGGCGGATGCTCACTCCATTATCGTCTCATCGGTCGATTGTATTGGAGGGTATCGCTGTTTTCATATTATTTATGGCTGCGTGGACCTCCAACAAGGCCAGAGCAAGCGAATCAGCGCCGGTGATTGTCTCATAGTGGTCTGTTTTGAAACTTGCCCTCGGCAGGGTTTTATCCTGCCAGAAGGTATCCACGGCCATTCGTGCAAACCTGCAGGCCTGTTCGAGATAGACGGCGCGGTTAGTGAGTTTGTAAGCAGCCACCTGGGCGCTTATTATATGGGCAAGGCTCATCGGCCAAACGTCCACATCTTCATCCGGCAGCGCATCCACATAGGCATCGGCTGCTGCAATCACCAAATCACGGAACTGGTTTTTCTTAACCTGCTCATAGCGGGCCCAGGCGAACATTGCCCAGTCTGCTGTCACCCCCGCGCCGTATGCGGCCTGCCACGTAGGGTTGAAGGCAAAAGTCCCATCCGCGCTGCCATAGTTTTTTCGCAGCTCCTCCAGGACAAGCTGGTCTTCCATTTCGGCGAACTTGCGAAGCCGGGAAGCCGGACCTTCAGGCATCAGGGAGGCAGCGGTTTCAACGTCGAGCGGGCCTATTGTAGAATGTGCGGTGCCGCCGCTATCGTATCGCTTGCGTTCGAATCGTGTGAGGATGGTTTCTATTGCGCGCAGGAAGGTTTCGTCTTTGGTGTGCTTGTAGGCATAAGCCCAGGTGACAATGTAGAAGCCGCCGTGGCGGGGAAAGTCCTTTCCGTCCACGGGGCCGTGTCTATCATACGGAGCGTGACGGTCAAACGCACCTGTGTTGTGGTCGGCCACCTGGTGTTCCCACAGACCTAAAGCAAACTTCTTTGACGCCTCCGGAGCGAGTTGGTAGCACCTGTCCCATAAGACCCAGGGACGGGCGAATTCGTGGTTATAATCTGTGCCGCCGGAGACCGGCTTGTCCAGCATTACGTCCCAGCACAAATGCTCGCCCCAGGGAAGCAGACCGGTAACGGGCGATTGAGTGTTCTTGAAAAACCATTCCAATTCGTGGTCGGCGGCGTCACTATATCGCCTGTCGCCGGTGATTTCGGTCAGTGTGTAGAGGATGCGGAGCAGGTTCTGGTCGAGATGCGGATTTGCGCCGACCAACGGTCGCCAGGGCAGCCCGGAACGGTCTTCCCTTCGGATGCCGCCCGGTGGTGAGGGGCGTATGGTCAGAGGGCCCAGCGTGTTCCTGTCTAATGCGCTTAACAGCAGGCCGCTTTTTTGGTCGCCGTATGTGTCGCGGCCGTATTCTATCATTGTGTCCGCGTAGCGGCGGACAACTTCAAGAAAAGAAGGCTCGAATTTTTGCAGGCCCTCGATGCGGGCAATCGGGTGAGTGTTTCTGATACAGTCCTCGATATAGTCCCGCTCATAGAAGCGAATGCCGCTGCCGCCGTGCCCCTGGCCGGTGATGATGTCGATGTCACCATCCCGGTTCCAGTCTATCGCATCGACGCCTGAAATCATCATTATGGAGTATGGCTTTAGTATGCAAATGCCATCCGGGTTGGCGAACCCGGGTTCTGTTCCCGGCCGGCCGGGGCCTGTGTTCTTGTAAAACCGGATGCTGTGCTCGAATTCACATGCTATGAAGTCTTTTTTCCCGTCCCCATCCCAGTCGATGAACGAACCTAAATTGGGTCGCTTATAAGGGGCCAGGGCAATATTTTTTGGGGCGGCAAAGACAGGGTCTTCATCGGCGCCTGTATTTTTGAAAAAATAAAATCCGGGATTTTCCTGGTCGGAGAAAATCAGGTCTTTTCTGCCGTCGCTGTCCCAGTCGCAAACAAGGATGTGCGAGCGGGTCCCGCGGTCTATCGGTTCGAGAACGCCCTGGGCGTTATATGCCTTGACCTTTTGGCCTGACTTTAGCACAGGCTCGGCGTCGGTTCCTTCATTCAGATAGACCGTTACTGTGCCGGCTCCGTCCGAAGCGATTAGGTCCTTGCGGCCATCGTTGTTCCAGTCGCAAATATCGGGCCTGGCGTGGCCGCTGCTGCCTGTTAAACTTAGTACCTTGCCGCCCGCCGACAATTTCCTGCCGTCTGCAAAAATTGGTAAGAGATTGTTCGTCTGGTTCCGGAAATACCAGATAAATCCATCGCAGTCGCCTGCCAATAAATCCGTCCTGCCATCATTATTCCAGTCAACCGCGCGGACGACGTTCTGGCGCAGTGCATCGCATATCTGGAACTCTTCAGTATAAGGAGCGCCGCTGGAGGCATCGCGTTTCTCCCATTTGGGAGCAGTTGCAGTCCCCACATTGGCAAATAGTGCACCGTAATCTCTTGCCTGCAGAGGGTCTTTCAGATTGGCCAGCTCCCAGGCCCTATCTACAACCAAGTCAAGCAGACCATCACCGGTAAAGTCGGCGACTTTCACGCGCGGATGAGTGCTGCGCTGCGTGTAAGTTTCATCGTAGGCAATGGTAACGCCCTTTGCAAAGGTTGGGCTGGTTCTGGAGTCGGTTTTGCCAATATTTTCGTAGAAATAAATCTGGCCTGATTGCGGGGCGGCGAAAAGGTCCTGGTCGCCGTCGCTGTCGATGTCGGCTGCTTCGAAACAGGGATTAAAAAGCACGATATCCTCGCCGCCGGCCTGGATGGTGACGGCATCGGCAAGCAGCCAGCCTCCGCGGCCATCGGGTCCAAGGTTGCGGTAGAGATAGCAGTGGTTATTGCTGCCCAGCAGTACATCCGTTCTTTTGTCACGGTCGCCGTCAAAGTCTTCAACAAATGTAATTGATGGAAACCACCCGCCGGCCTGCTCTCCGCCCGCAAGGGGCATGCCGGAGACGGTCCTCATCGGGCCTCTGTCAGCAAAGGTCAATTGGCCGGGCCGTGGAGTTGTGTTCTCAAAGAAGACTATTTTGCCTGCATAGGGGCCGTCCATAAAGCTGGGGAAAAAGTCCTGGTCGCCATCACGGTCCCAGTCGTGGAAGTGCGGGACGACCCAGCTTCGGTTGTTACGGTCATTTTTGGGGAGCGTGAACAGCTTGCCTGCGGATGTAAGCCGGCCGGCGTCAACGAAGTGATTGCCGCCGACATTCTCATAGCAGTATATGAAAGGCTCGACGCCTCCTTTGAACAGGTCCAGGTCACCGTCATTGTCGAGGTCGCAGAAACAATCAAAGTGGCAGGCGCCGATTTCGCGTTTCCGGTGATTTTGTCTGAAAAAATCGCCGTCGCCGACAAGGCCGGGGTACCGCGCGGGTCTTGCGAGGGCGGATTCAGCGGTATCGAAATAAACTGTGTACGCCGTGCAGGTTTGGTCCGGCATAACGAAGCCAAGGATGACTTTGCCGGTTCCGTAGTATTTCTGCAGATGCCACGGTAAAAGATACCGTTCGTATCCATCTCGCGAGGCGTCAAATACTTTTGGCAGGCCGGAAGCATCGCAGGATATTATTTCAATTGTGTGCTCATCGAATTTCCCTGTGATGCCTTTATCGCAGAGTGCCTGAGCGAAATCTATTTCCACAGAGACCGGTGAATTTGAGCGGGATACGCCTCCTGGGTTGACCTTTAGGAGCAAGCGGTATTTATTGGGCGACCTCCAGGGCATCTCCTCGCCAAAGACTCGGTGTCCTGATGTCAGACAGACTATTACTGTTAAAACGAGCCATTGCAGAGGCGTGATGTGTTTGAGGTCGTATTGTGAATAGGCGTTGCTTGTCACAAGTCTGTCCTTTTCTGCGGGCGGCTTTCAGCTTGAGTATAAGCTTCCCGGTCGGACCTTCCAATATGCGATTTGGGCCAATAGTAGCACGACGTGCGAAGTTCAGCAAGCTGCAATTTTTGTTACACGGGGGTTTGCAGAAAAGATTTACTCGTGTCTTAGTGACTCTATGGGGTCCACCTGGGCGGCGTGGATGGCCGGGTATAACCCGAAGACTATGCCGATTGTCATGCTGATGGACAGCGGAAGCAGAACACCTGACAGTGTGATGAGCGTCATCATGCCGGAGAAATAGGTTATCAGGAAAGGTATCAGGACCCCTATGCCTAACCCGATGATGCCGCCGGTGGTGGACAAGACGACCGTCTCAATGAGAAACTGAAAGATGATTTGCCTTTTTTTGGCCCCGATTGCCCGGCGGATTCCAATCTCACGCGTGCGTTCCGTTACTGAGGCCAGCATAATGTTCATAATGCCGATTCCGCCCACGAGCAGACTTATACCTGCGATGGAACCGAGGACAACGTTGAAAGTCCGCTTGGTTGCCTCGGCCTGCTTCAGCAATGCCAGAGGGACGCTCACTGTGTAGTCTTTCTTTTTGTGAAACCGTTCGAGCATTCTTTCGATGCCGGCCGCGGTTGGCTCAACGTGTTCCGTCTCATCCGTCTGGACAATGATCTGGTGCAGCTCCACCTTTTCGCGCTCAAACGAACCCGAAGTCACTTTAGTAAATATATCGCCGAAGTATCTGGCGGCCACCTCGAGGGGAATGTACACATCGATTTCCTGGTCGGGAATCTGAATATTTCCGGCCTGTCCGCTTTCGCTCTTGACGATGCCGATGATTTCAAACTCGTCGCCCCCGATGCTGATGGTCTGGC